>ERZ724524.618-NODE-618-length-23379-cov-7.555051_pt1 | contig 23379 bp, 20 predicted proteins | sample MGYA00376057_ERZ724524 | MGnify/ENA primary metagenome ERZ724524 (study PRJEB28724, sample SAMN07190888) | wastewater metagenome | isolation source: influent of sewage treatment plant in Hong Hong | place: USA: Christiansburg, Virginia | collected 2016-03-01 ...
AACAAATGAGTAGAATATTAGAAACCAGTGAAGGTGCATTAAAAGCTAGTAACCACCATGCTGCTAAAAAAATTGAAGATTTTATACTCAATCATTAAACTCAGCCATACTAAAAGCGTCTATCAACAAGCATGAAACCAATTTCGAACGATATTAAACAAGAGTTAAACACTATTTCGCCGGCTGTTGCTAACCTTAACAATACCAATGTATACAGCATTCAGCCAGATTATTTTACTAATCTGGCTGAAGAAATAGTGCAATTCATTCGTACTACAGAATTGCTAGAACAATCAAAAGCAACAACTTACACCACCCCAAAAGGATATTTTAACGATTTGCCCGAAATGGTTATGCAACAAATATTGCATAACGAAAAAAATATATCTACTGTACAAGATGAATTAATGATGGTTGCACCTTTTTTAAATACACTTAATAAAAGCAATCTTTACGCTGTTCCAAATAATTACTTTGCCAATACATCCGTTGCCGTTCCTGCAAAAGAAAAAGCAAAAAATGTTTCTTTTTTCAATATTAGAAAAGTAGTTACATATGCAGTTGCAGCAATATTTATTGGTGTTTTAGGTTTTGGCATTGTTCAATTTATTGAACCCAAAAACAATACAATTAACTTATCAAGTGAGGTAGCAAAAGCAAGCACAGAAGATATTGATAGCTATTTAAAAAGTTTACCACATACAGATATGTTGTCATCTAATTATACAATTGATGAAAACGAAAGTTTTAGCTTGTTTGAAAAAACAAGTACTGATGAAATTAAAGAATATTTGAATGAACAACCCGAAATGGTTGAAAACAACAATTAACCACATTTACAACCAAACACCCATGAAGAACTTTTTATTTTTACTCATCTTTGTAGCAGTTACAGTAAATGTAACCAATGCACAACCACCTAAAAGGCTTGAACGAATTGAAGCTTTGAAGGTTGCTTACATGACGCAAACATTAAAGCTAACAGCAGACGAAGCACAAAAATTTTGGCCAGTTTACAATAGCTATATGGATGAAATGAAAAAAGCCAAACAAAGTAACAAAGACGATGAATTGGCATTTCAAGAAGCAGCATTGGGCGTTCGAAAAAAATATAAAGTAGAATTTAAAAAAATTTTAATTGACGATTTTAGAGTAAATCAAGTGTTTAAAGCAGAGGCAGAGTTTAGACAAGAATTGCAAAGGGAATTACAAAAAAGAATTCAGCAAAGAAGACAACCAAAGCCTCAACAAGAACCAAAATAATTTACAACCGAATTTAACTAGGTGTTTTTCATAGGTTAGCAACGGCCAGCTCTATTTAGGGCAGGCCTCTTTTTTTAGTACAATACCTCTTAGCAATTTATTCAATTTTTTATTCTTAAGATTTGCTTTCCCTTTTCGAGAATATTTAATACTACCAAACCACCCAATCGTAATTATTGGTTTCATTTCTACTGGTGGGTTTTTGTAAACCATTGGTTAGTTGAGTTACTCTTTCGCCAACTAATTTTTTTAATTGAGATACTGTTAATGTGTTGTTGTTGTTAAATGCTTCAATAATGCTGTAAGTAAAAACACCATTTTTTAAATCGCCTCGTTCTTGTGCATATTGCATACCACCTGCTGCACTAATGATGGTGGCTCCTGTGCCTTTGCCCACATTTACAAATAGGCTTTGCATGAGTTCAAAACTATTAGCCATACCAAGGTTTTTCTTTTTAACAACTTTAATACTGCTTTTATGTACAATGCCACTATTATCTAATACTTTTTTTGAGGCTTCAACTCTATCTAATTCTTCTTTGTCAACTTCACCACTATGGCATGCATCAATGAGCATTAATTTTTGACGAGGTTTTATATTGTCCAATAAGTTTTCTAAATCTTCATAAGCAAACCCATTTTCTTCAGGCTTGGTAAAATCAATAGAATAAGTAGAAAGAAAATAATCGAAATCTTTGCTTAATACGCCATGGCCTGAATAGGAAACAATTACCTTGTCGTCTTCATTTAGTAGTAATAATTTTTGTTTTAATGCAAGGATGTTTTCTTTGGTTACATTTTTATCGAATAATGTATCAATGATAATATTGGGATATTTACTTTTTAGTTTGATGGCTAAATCACCAATGTCTTTTACACTCCAACTTAAATTGTAGTCTGAGTTTGAAAATTGATTGATGCCAATGCCTAAGAAATGAAGTTTTGGAGGATTATTAATAGATGCATTGTGGAAAATATGAAATTGTTCACGAAGAGATTCTACATTGTTAATATCTATACAAGAAATTTTAAAACTGTTTAATCCGTTGTTCAACTTAATTGGTATTTCGAAAACTTCGCCATTTTTTATTATCTTATTATATCCCTCCCTACCAAAAACTGGGCAGCCATTAACAAGTATTAATATTTTTTTTGCATCTACATTTTGGGTTGGAATAATTTTCAATTTTAAATTAAAAATAGAATCTACAATTACATCCCCATCTGTTAGCTTATTTAAAATAATACATTGTGGCAATTGTTCTTGATTACTAACAATAGTTTCTGTTAATCCATATTTTTTCAGCCTTTTTAAATAGGCATTTTTGTAAGCTGTAATCAATTGTTTATTTTCAGAATTAATTCCTGCTAAAACTTTATCTGGCCTATTATATTGAATATCCCATTGATCAAAATCATAAAATTTATTTTCAATATTCCATGATAAATTGATTGCAGCATTTGGAGTTACTTTATAATACCCATCTTCATTAGAAGCAATTGCTTCATCATTATCTAGTGTACTAAAAAAATAAACTGGTTTTTCTCCATCCATAAACTGTATACCTATTCTATCATTTGAAGAAATAAGGAATGCTTGGTTTTGAAGAATTACAGATTCAGCTTTCATTGCAGGTGGAATTTCCCAATTATTTATTAGTCGTTTTTTGTTAAGATCCCAAAGCAACCATTCTGTATTTGTAGCGGTGTATAACTGATTTTTAATACTATCAAAAAACATTATTCGCTGAAACTCTTCATATGATGGTAATCTAAACAATTCTTTACTAGTAGAATAGTTGTAGGCAAGTATTTCACTTTCATCTGAACCTTCATTTCTCGTTGCAAGTTGGACAATATTTTTGTTGTGAATAAGGTTTATTGGTATTTCTTTAGAAAAATATTCAAAAATTTCTTTATGAATAATCTCAGGTTCACTAATTGAATCCGGAACATTTTGTTTTATTGAATAATTAATACTTGGGAGTTTAGCAATACTTAAAAAGCCATTATTTCCTTCACTATAAAAAACATATTTATTGTCATTTGAAAAATGAAAATCTGGAGTATATTTTAAGTAATAACCTGCTATTGGGTTTGCAACATATTGAGCTTCTCTAAAAAAAGAAATTACCTTTCTGTTATTTTCTATATCCCAAATAAAAATTGAGTCTTCGTTTATATTACTAATATTATAAGCCAACAAATTTCCAGAATTAGATATTGCTGCATTTGCAACATTGCCAGGAAAAATCCACTCTCTATTTGGTACTCCATTTATTAAGAATTTTCTTTTCACATATGTTGTGTCTTTATATGTATTTATATTTTTCCATGTTTTAAAAGTTAGATAAGCATCACCGCTTTGCAGCATTAAAATATTGCTATAAGGATCGATTGGTTTTGTATAAATTATTTCTCCAGAAGAACAGTCAAACAGGCTTACTAGGTTTTCGTATTGAAGTAATACCTGATTGTCGGAGGCTGTCAAAAAAATATTATTTACAACATCCTCAGCATAATTAGGAAAACGAGTAGCCGTTAATGTATTAAGATTCCAATAATTACTATAATTCTTTTTAATTTCAAATAGCCACTTTCCATTTTTACTTACAAGACTCTTTTTAATACTTCCAATTTTTCCCGAAAACTCAATAATTAGCTTTCCCGTTTTCCAGCTTATTGATTGAAGTTTATTTTTAATAATTGCATGAATAATGGTTTCCTCATTATTCAATATAGATTTATGCAGACCCGATTTTTTGGCTAATAATTCAAATGGTATCTCCTCCTCTAACCTTCTTTCAAACAGTAGTTTTCCATCGGTAGACCATTCTTGTACAATCTCACTATTACAAAGTATTAGATTAGAGTTAAGGTCAGAAAATTTTAGTATTGTAAGTCTCTTTTGATTTGGTATTATAGCAATCACTTTTTTTTGGGTAGTATTCCATATTTTTATTTCATCATAATCGTTGTCCATAAATGCCATTAAAGTTCGATTTTTGTTGAATTTGGATTCTAATAATCTACCATTTTGAGCAGGGTAATAAAAGGTTTGTTTTTTGTTCTCAATATTAAACCCTGCCATTAATCTTCCATTAACAGAATAAACCAATTCGTTGCTGTTCGTGAAATATAAAAAATCTGGAAGAACTTCAGAAAGATTAATGTATTGTACACTATCTACCTTTATTTCGTTTGTATACCCTTTTTCTTTTCCATCTGGTAGACTATAGATACCTAGTCCTCTTCTTTCTGTAAAAATTGCAATTGACTTCTCGTCTGGACTAACAGCAATTTTTCTTGTATAGCTTTCTGAATAACCATCAATTAATATTTCTTCACTTTCAGAAAGCGAAGAAATAATAACTTCATAATTAGTAACTAAGAGTATAGTAGTATCTCCTGCAAGTAGAAACATTTCATTTATCGCAGCTTTTTTTGAAGAATGAAAAAGTAATTCTCCGCTTTCAATTTCCCATTTAGAAAATGTTCCGTCTGTAGAACTTAAAACAACAAAACTTCCATCCTTACTCATCTCAATCCCTGTTATTTTTTTTAAATGTAACTTCAAGTCGTACATAAATTTTCCTGTACGATAGTTCCATATTTTTCCAGTTCCATCTTTTGATGCAGTAACTAAGTAGTTATTATTGGGGGTAATTCTATAATCAATTATATTATCGGTATGCCCAATGGGTAAAGTAAGTTTAGCCTGTTGTGCATATATAAAATTTTGCAAAAGAGAAAGCAAAATAATGAATAAATATTTTTTCATAGGTATTTTGATTGAAGTTAATCGTATTTAAAACAAATTACTTTAGTACACTTTAGATGGTTACAAATATTTTATAGTCCGCTATTAAAATATGTTCATCAATTATTCTTACCAAATTACCCAATCATAATTATTGGTTTCATTTCGGCTGGTTGGCTTTTGCAAACCATTGGTTAATTGTATTACACGTTCACCAACAATTTTCTTTAGTTGGCTTACAGTTAAAGAAGCATTGTTGCTCATCGCTTCAATAATGCTGTAAGTAAAAACACCATTTTTTAAATCGCCACGTTCTTGTGCATATTGCATACCACCTGCTGCACTAATGATGGTTGCACCTGTGCCTTTACCCACGTTTACAAATAGGCTTTGCATGAGTTCAAAACTATTAGCCATACCAAGGTTTTTCTTTTTAACAACTTTAATACTGCTTTTATGTACAATGCCACTATTATCTAATACTTTTTTTGAGGCTTCAACTCTATCTAATTCTTCTTTGTCAACTTCACCACTATGGCATGCATCAATGAGCATTAATTTTTGACGAGGTTTTATATTGTCCAATAAGTTTTCTAAATCTTCATAAGCAAACCCATTTTCTTCAGGCTTGGTAAAATCAATAGAATAAGTAGAAAGAAAATAATCGAAATCTTTGCTTAATACGCCATGGCCTGAATAGGAAACAATTACCTTGTCGTCTTCATTTAGTAGTAATAATTTTTGTTTTAATGCAAGGATGTTTTCTTTGGTTACATTTTTATCGAATAATGTATCAATGATAATATTGGGATATTTACTTTTTAGTTTGATAGCCAAATCACGAATGTCTTTAACACTCCAGCTTAAATTGTATTCTGAGTTTGAAAATTGATTGATACCGATGCCTATAAAATGTGTTTTGGTTTCTTTAAGAAGAGTAGGAGTATACTTTACAAACAATGGCATTCGATAGCTTTCTGTTCCATTTACATTAGTGATACTTGTTTCTATTCTATTTTCTCCTTGAGATAGAGTAATGGTAATAGTAGTATCAAAATTATTTTTTTGTTTTGTTTTAATACCTCGTAATCCAAACAGGGGTACTTCGTTTACCCAAATATTAAATCGACTTAATTTATAAGTACTATCAGAACCTTTAATTTTTAAAGTGAGTTTATTGTTTGTTTGTTCATACTCTATAGCATCTCTATTTATAAAATCTGACTCTGGCACACTGTACCCATCTCTAAATTGTGTAGTATCGATACCCAATTTTTTAATTCGTTTTTGGTAGGCTTTTCTGTAGCTATTAATGAGTAAGGTATCAGTGCTGCCAATGGCTTCTAATACTTTATCTGGACGATTGTATTTAATATCGAGTTGCTCGAACGTGATGATTTTTAAATCTTTGGTAATGTAATGGAGGAGTTTGGCTGCATTTGGTGAACATTGATAATAGCCCAATTTTAAATTTACTAAATAATCAGACGTGTCAATTTTCATAAAATTACAAATAGTTTCACCTGAATTAATATCAATGATCTTTGCTGTATTATCGTCTGAAACAGAAATAATAAATTTATTTTTATAAATAATTGCACCGTTAATATTATTTGAATGGTCGCTATTCTGGCAGATTAGCTTTCCAGTTTTTACATCCCATACTTTAATAATAAAATCATTGGAAAAAGTAACTAACTTATAGTCAAGGCTATCAAATCCCACAATTCGAGCCCCTTCCGAACTAACAACTAAAGTCTTTTCCAATATTCCGTTTTCGGCATTCCATAACTTTACTTTTCCGTCAAGTGAAGATGTAGCAATTTTCAGATTTTTATGATTGTAAACTGCTTGATATAATCCTTTTGTATGTCCCTTTAATTCATATAAAATACTTCCTGTTAACGCATCCCAAATTTTTGCTGTACCATCCCTAGAAGCGGAAATGATTCTTTTGGAATCATTGCTAAACTCAGCTGTGATTACAGCTTCAGAGTGGCCCGAAAGTGTTAACGTTAGATTTCCTGTGGTTGCATCATACACTGTTATAATACCGTCGTCCCATGTACAAATAATTTGCTCTTTATTTTTGGAAAATTCGCCAGATCTAATGTAAGTGCCCCTTTCCATTTTGAATAGAAGAGAATCATTCTTCATATCCCACAGTTGTGCCATTGTTGAACTTACGAATAGCCCTTTGTTACCATTTATTCCAGGAGAATAATTATATTGATTTGAGTTTTTGAGGAATGAAATTGTTGGGACATGCCAAACTTGATTAGTTGTATCACCTGAACCAATTACTATGTGGTCTTGCTCATTTATAGGGTATACGAAACTTAATGCCCTTACATGACTTTTAATATTTATTAATAGTGTATTGTATTTTAAACTCCAAACTATGGTTTCATATGGACTTAATAATAACTTATTGCCATCATTACTATAACTAATGCTATTTTGGTTCGCTACGACAAAGGGTACTGAATCAATAACTTTACCTGTTAATACATCATATATATTTGTTGAATAGGTATCGTAATGTGTTTTGATAAATTGTTTTGATGAAGGAGAAAAAAAAGCATTTGGACTTTTAACATGTTGGCTTATAGTATCATAAATTGTATACAATAATTTACCACTTTTTGTATCCCATAGTTTAGTGTACTTATAAGAGGTGGATAGAATTTTTTTTCCATCTTTATCAAAACAAGCTCTGTAAACCTCTTCGTTGTGCCCAATTAGGTTATGAATAAGGTTTCCAGTTTTTGCATCCCAAATCTTAACCGACTTATCCCAAGAAGCAGTAAGAATTTTATCATCGTCTGGTGCAAATGCGATTGATGTACATCTGTCTGTATGACCTTTTATTTCAAGAGTTAGTTTACCAGTATTTATATTCCAAATTTGTATTGCATCAGAAGTTGCCAAGGCTAACTTTGTTTTGTCAAACGATATACCCGCATCCCACACAATTGTATGCGTTTCTAACTTATTAAAATTAATTTTGAAATTATCTGTATTAATAATTGTTAAATGATCCTTTCTCACATCCAAGCTTGCTGAAATGACAATTATTTTGGTTGCGTCATTTGTAATTTTTACCAGCCTTACATCACCTTCAAATTGTTCAAGGTCATTTAAAATTTTTCCGGTTTTTGCATCCCACACTTTTACAGTTTTGTCATAAGACCATGAGACTATTTTGCTGCTATTATTAATGAAAACGGCACCCATTACCATGTTTTTATGCCCTATTAAGTCTAGTAATAATCTTCCTGTTTTAGTGTCCCAAAGTTTTATCGTATGATCAAAAGAAGCAGTAAGTATTTTAGTATCATCTGAGCTAAAGCAAGAGGACTGTATTGCATTTGTATGCCCAACCGGTAACACTAATCTTTGTTCTTGTGCATTAACTACAGAAAAGAATATCAGTGCAAGAATCAACAAACAATATTTCATCAAAACATTTTGCTAAAACTACTTATTCTAACTAAGTTTTGCAATACCCATGAGTTGGTATTTTGAAAAGCAGTGCAGTAATTTATTCAATTTGAGATTCCAAATTCTCAATATCATTTAAATCTTTATAACGGCCTGCTGCTTTTTTGGCTTGAATAAGTTGATTTAAATGTATAACCCTTATCTCAATTGTATCAACTTTTTGAATAGTAGCTTTTGTAAAGGCATCCATAAAGTCAACACCTTTCAACGCAGTCATAATTTCTATTGCATAAGGAGGACGACCAAAGGAAAACACGTCATAATCTGCAGAAAAAAATTGCTCTTTTGGTATTGCAGCCAAGGGCAAACCAAATGCTGTAATTGCTTTTTGTAATTGAATAAAATTTTGTTCGGTTTTATTCACCCAAATATCCATATCTCCTGTACTTCGGCTATAGCCTCTTAAAATAACTGCATAGCCACCAACAAGCATATATTCAACCATATATTTGTTCAGGCATTCAATAAAATCCGCAAAATCTTCATTAAAAATATTCATTTATTGTTTATGCTTTCTGCTTGTATAAATTGTTCTATCAACTTTTTTCTTTAAAAAGTCAGGTTCACCAAATGCAGCTGCAGTAACTATAGCAGCTGCTTGTAATTTTTCTTCAACTGTTTTATTATGCCAGTAATTATTATCAATGTTGCCATCTTTCTCCATATTTCTAGCTTCAAAAACTGTTCTATCTAAAAACACTTTTCTCATACTTGCAATTTACAAATTCTTAAGCTTATTCTGTTTTATCTATTTCATACTTTCTAATTCCTCTACATTTTAGTTGACCTCACCCTCAATCCCTCTCCAAAGGAGAGGGAAGCTGCATCCTACTTCTATTAAAATTATTTCATACTTTGAAGTTCTTTTTCCATACCAAACATTCGATCTCTCAAAGTTGCTGCTTGTATAAAATCTAAATCTCTTGCTGCTTTTTCCATTTCCTTTTTTATTTTACCAATGGCTTTTTCCATTTGTGGAATGGTTTTATAGGTTTCTTGTTCTTCAGCAGCAATGTTTAAGTTAGCAGCTTCATCAACAGCGTAAGGATTTTTAGGATCGTAACCTTTAATGTCCAATACACTGCCACTCTTCATTATTTGGTCAATGGTTTTCTTAACAGTGGTTGGAGTAATGCCATGCAATGTATTATAGGCCACTTGCTTTTCTCTTCTTCTATCTGTTTCATCAATGGTGCGTTGCATGCTTTCCGTCATCTTATCGGCATAAAAAATTACTTTACCATCGCTGTTTCTTGCTGCTCGTCCTGCTGTTTGGGTAAGGCTTCTTTCGTTACGTAAAAAGCCTTCTTTATCAGCATCTAATATGGCTACTAAACTTACTTCGGGTAAATCCAATCCTTCTCTTAATAAATTCACCCCAACCAATACATCAATTTCTCCCAAACGCAGTTGGCGTAAAATTTCTATACGTTCCAATGTATCTACATCGCTATGTACATATCTACTTTTAATATTTATTCTGCCTAAATATTTATCCATTTCCTCGGCCATTCTTTTGGTTAATGTTGTAACCAAAACACGATCTCCTTTTTTTACGGTTTTGTCAATTTCATCCAATAAATCATCAATCTGGTTTACACTTGGTCGTACTTCAATTGGAGGTTCTAACAAGCCTGTTGGTCTAACAACTTGCTCTACAACAACTCCTTCTGTTTTTTGTAATTCATAATCTCCGGGAGTGGCACTTACAAAAACAGTTTGACCAATTATATTTTCGAACTCATGAAAATTTAATGGTCTATTATCAATGGCAGACGGAAGTCTGAAACCATAATCTACCAACACCATTTTTCTACTTCTATCGCCACCGTACATACCTGCAATTTGTGGAATGGTTTGATGGCTTTCATCTATCACACATAAAAAATCTTTCGGAAAATAATCCAACAAACAGAAGGGTCTTGTTCCAGGATTTCTTCTATCAAAAAAACGAGAATAATTTTCAATGCCATTACAGTAACCCAATTCACGAATCATTTCTAAATCAAATTCTACACGTTCTTTAATTCGTTGGGCTTCTATAAACTTCATCTCACGTTTAAAATATTCTACCTGAGCCATCATTTCATCCTGAATTTCATGCATCACTTGCACAATCATATCCTTTGGTGCTAAGTATAAATTGGCAGGAAAAATGGCTGCATTTTCTAATGTAGAAATTCGTTTAACCGTAGTCTTATCAATACTTTCAATGCTTTCAATTTCATCGCCAAAAAAAGTTATTCTATAACCATAATCTACATAAGGCAAATTAATATCTACGGTATCGCCTTTTACACGAAAGTTTCCTCTATTAAAATCGCCTTGACTTCTACTATACAAACTGTTTACCAACGCATGTAAAAATGCCTGACGAGAAATGACTTGCCCTTGATGAATACGAACAATTCCATTTTCAAATTCAGTTGGATTGCCCATACCATAAATACAACTCACACTAGCCACAACAATAATATCTCGTCGCCCACTCAACAATTCACTAGTAGCTTGTAAACGAAGTTTGTCCAACTCTTCATTAATACTTAAATCTTTTTCAATATACACATCGCTGCTTGGCATATATGCTTCTGGCTGATAATAATCGTAGTAGCTTACAAAATACCCAACTGCATTATCCGGAAAAAATTGTTTAAACTCTCCATACAATTGTGCCACCAAGGTTTTGTTGTGTGTTAACACCAATGTGGGGCGTTGTACTTGTGCAATTACATTGGCCATCGTAAACGTTTTACCACTGCCCGTTACACCCAATAAAGTTTGAAATTGTTCTCCCTCATTTATATTTTCAACCAATTGTTGAATGGCCGTTGGCTGATCGCCTGCTGGTTGATAATGTGATGCTAATTGAAAAGACATGTGTGCAAATTAGGTTTTTCACGCAAAGCAGCAAAGGATACAAGGAATACAGAATTTTTTTATTATCAACAGTAGTTTAAAATTGAACTTCAGTGGCGTCGTTTATAAATCCTGCTTTAGCAGAGCACTCTTGTACTTTTTGTTCTATATTGAACAACTAAAATCATATTTCCGAAATCCTTTTCTTTGCCATCATTCATGGAAAATTCTACTACAGAACATCGCTATTTTGCATTAAATAAACCCTACAAAATGGTATCACAATTTGTGAGCAGCCATAAAGTTGGTTTGTTAGGCGATGTAGATTTTAATTTTCCCGAAGGTACACATGCTATTGGCAGGTTAGACAATCATTCAGAAGGATTGTTATTACTTACCACCAACAAAAAAGTAACCAAACTACTGTTTGAAAGTGATACACCACACAAAAGAACTTATTTGGTGAAAGTAAAAAATATTGTATCAACAGAAAGTTTACATCTGCTGCAAACTGGCACTACCATTAGAGTTAAAGGTGGTGGAGATTATATTACCACTCCTTGCGATGTACAAATTGTAGAACCTCCAATTGATTTATTTAAAGGTGGGGCCAATCAACGAGAAGGATTACCAACAACTTGGTTAAGCATTACATTAACCGAAGGAAAATATCATCAAGTAAGAAAAATGGTAGCATCTGTTCATCATCAATGCCAACGATTAATTAGAATGAATATTGAAGATATACACTTAGAAAATTTGCAAGCTGGCGAAGTAAGGGAAATTGAAGAAGATGATTTTTTTTCCAATCTTAAAATTGATAATTGGAAATGACATTAAACACAACATCGAATCAACGATTTACAACTTGTGGTTAATTATACTTTTGCTTTTTCTTTTTTACTGCTTTTTTCTTTTTAGTAGTTTGTACTGTATCGGCTTTTTTTGCAAGCGTATCTTTTGCTTTTGCAGCTGCAGAATCCCTTTTCTTTTTCATCTCTGGAGTTATTCCGAAATTACTATTGCCTTTGGTGGTAAATGTTTTGTTGCTGCCACTATGGCTTCTATGTTCTATTCTTTTGGTTTGTGCAAAGGCTTGTGAAGCAGCAAAAACAACTACCAACAATAGAATTATTTTTTTCATGTTTTCAATTTAAATTCAATATAGAAAAATTTTACCGAGTTGATTATATTTAGTTTCTAATGAAAACAATTTTAACAAATATTGTATTAAGAACTACCATTGTTTTTGTGTTCCTATTTATTATTTCATTTTCTTCTGAACATCCTATTTTACCAAATATTGGGATGTATACACATACATTTTTTGAAAGTATAACGGCATGGTTTGCAAGAAATATTTTACAAATTAAACGCCCATTTATTAACGAATTAATTTCTGACTCAACAGCTTTTTACATCAACGCATTGTGGATATTTTGCTTTGCAACAATTGTTGCAATTGTTTGGCAAAATATTGATAAGCAAAATAATTATAGAAAATGGTATAGCTGGTTTTTAGTTTTTGTACGCTATTATTTAGCCATTCAATTGTTGACTTATGGTTTAAATAAAGTTTTTAAATGGCAATTTTATTTACCCGAACCAAATACATTGTTTACTACCATTGGCAATACTTACAAAGATTTATTGTATTGGAGTAGTATGGGCACTTCTAGAATGTATTCTATTTTTACTGGACTTATTGAAGTTGTTGCAGCTTTACTTTTGTTGTTTAAACGTACTACATTATTGGGTGCATGTTTGGCATTTGCGGTAATGCTGAATATTGTTTTTATAAACTTATCCTTCGATATTTCCGTTAAGTTGTATTCTTTGTTTTTAACCTTTCTTACTTGTTTAATTATACAACCTCATGCTAAAGAATTGGTAGCATTTCTTCTTACGAAAAACTATTCTACCAATATTTTTTTACAACGAAAAAGTAAACACAAGTTTTTAATTTTTGTTAAATGGATGATGATTTTATTAATTATTGTAGATGGATTAGCTGTATATGTAAAGAGCAACAATTATAATGATGATGCACAACCTAAACCTTTACTCCATGGGGCTTACGAGGCAACTATATTTGTTGTTAATGGCGACACTTTACCACCACTAACAACCGATACAATTAGATGGCGAAGAATTTTTGTGCACAATAGAGGTTATTTAATTACTCAATACATGAATGATGCAATGCAAGATTATGAACTACAAGTAGATTCAATAAAACACACAATTGCAATTGTAAATACAGAAGACAGTAGCAGACATTTTTTCAATTACTCAAAAAGCTCTGATACAACACTTACGTTGAATGGAAAGTTATACAAGGATTCTCTCAACATTCATTTCAATAAAATTGATTTAAAGAAATTGCCGTTATTACAAAACGAATTTAGTTGGACAATTGACTGAACAGTTTTACTCAGTTGGAGTAACCACTTTTTCTACTCTTCTTGTGCCACTATACAATTCATATTCTAACAATCTACAATCAATTGTGCTGTTGTAAAACTCAATTCTACGTTTTGCTTTTAATCCTATTTTTTTTGCCAACTCTAAGTTGCCTGTAAACACGTAACCAAAATAACCGCCACATTCTTTTTTCATAAAATCGCCAATACGTCCATAGGTTTCTTCTAGTTCTTGTTCATCGCCCAAGCGTTCTCCATATTCAGGGTTTACCATCATTACGCCTGCTTTATTTTGTGGCACTTGTGTAGCTGCAAAATCGCAAACAGCAAAATGAATTAAATTTTCTACGCCAGCTGCTGCTGCATTTTTTTTAGCATTTTCAATGGCTTTTGCACTTAAATCGGTAGCAATTATTTTTAAGTTGGCAACTGTTTTAATTTGTTCTTGCAACAACGTTTTTTCTTTTTTATATACAGCTTCATTATATCCCAATAAGTGCATAAAAGCATAGTTATTTCTAAACAATCCTGGAGCTCTATTGGTTGCAATTAATGCTGCTTCAATAGCCAATGTTCCACTACCACACATTGGATTAATGAACGGCGAAACTCTATCCCAATTTGTAGCATAAATAGTTGCAGAGGCCAAACCTTCTAACATGGGTGCAAGCCCTGGAATTTTTCTATAACCATGTCTTGCTAAAGAATCACCAGATGTATCAATAAAAATTTCTGCTTCATCATTCTTCCAAAATAAATTTATTACTGCACCAATTAATTCTGCACCAGTACTTGGTCTGTTACCACGAACTTCTCTCATTCTATCTACAATAGCATCTTTAACACGTAAGTTGGCAAACATGCTATTGTTAATGGTATCGTTTTGAACATTGCTAGTAATAGAAAAATAACCAGGGTTGGGAATAATATTTTCCCAAGGATAACTTTTTAAATGCTGGTGAATTGCATCTGCATCGGTTGCCATAAAACTTTGTAAGCTATACAAAACCTGACTTGCACAACGAAGGTTTAAATTAAGTTTAATACAATCGTTAATGGTTGCATTAATACGAACACCAGTAACAAAACTATCTTCAATAGTAAAGCCCAAAGCTTCAACTTCTTTTTGTAAATAAGGAGCAATGCGTTTATGACAAGTAATAATAACAGCAGCTTTTTGTGTAAATACATTCATAGCCTGTAAAGGTAAAGGTTGTAATAGAGAGGAAAGAAAGTTTGGGAGATTGTTTATTTGAAATTAGTTCAACAACATTTTAATTTGAAAAGAATATTTAAGAAATAACGGATTTCAAAAAATACTACTAAATAGTAAATAGTATTACTCAATCATTTAGATTTGATACATCTTACTAGTATTAGCATTACACCTGTTTAACTTTTTCTATGCAAAAGCAACATGCACAACACATTACTGCTTATCTTAAAAAAATAAAAGCTGCAAATAAAGAGCTTACAAAGAAAGAGCATTTTAAAGATTTACTACATCATTTATATCATGGCGAAAAAGAAATTGAAGCCATAATAGATGTCATTAGTGCAGGTTCTGAAACCACTATTTTAAATATTCCTCGCCACAACAAAAAACATAGAGGTAGTGCCGATACACTTTACAACAATATAATTATTGAATTTGAAAACGATTTAAAAGCCACCTTCAAACATGCTAAAGAACAATTATCTGGCTATCTTTTAGGCAAATTTAAAAGTGGAGAAGGCTACAATTTTACTTTAATTGCCAGCGATTTTATTAACTGGAAAGTAGTAACACCCGACGTAAGTCAATTAGACAAATTAGATACACTGCAAGAACACGAACTAATTTTAAACGAAGTTGCCACTGCCTCATTTATACTTACAGAAAACAATGCAGAAGATTTTTATTATTGGATAGACCGTTTTTTGTTTAAAGAAGAAAAACAAAAAGCTACTTTAAAACGTATTGAAGAAGCTTTTGGCTACCAAAGCCCTGTATTTATAGAGTGCTTTAGAAGTATTTCTACTGTTTTTCAAGATGCAAAAAAATATGGAGAAGTACAAGTAAGCTATGAACAATGGAAAAAATTTCTAAGTATTGCTTATGGCAGTTTTGCAGATACCGATAATGCTTTTGTTATTCACACTTATTTAAGCATTTTGGCAAAAGTATTGGCTTACGAAGTATTGAGTAATGACGACTTTATTGATGATGATGAAATGAAAACTATTTTAAATGGTAGCATTTTTCATAAATACAATATTCGAAATTTTGTTGATAATGACTTTTTTCATTGGGTACATGGTAGTAGATATTTTCATCCATTAAAAAAAGTATTTAGATTAATTGCTCAAGAAATAGCAGCTTTTGATTTTACTAACCCAGATGAAGATGTACTCAAAGGTGTTTATCAAGAATTGATTGATTTAGATACCCGCCATGCCCTTGGTGAATACTATACACCAGATTGGTTGTGTGAACGTGTAGTACAAGAATTTAACTTTACAAAAACCGATAAAATACTAGACCCAAGCTGTGGCAGTGGTTCTTTTTTACGTGCAGCAATACACAGGCTAAAACAACAAAACCCCAACATAAAGGCAGAGGAAATTAACAACTGTATTTATGGTATAGATATACACCCACTAAGCGTACAAATTGCTAAAACAACTTTACTGGTAAGCTTGGGTAAAGACATAGCAAAAAGCAATAAGCCAGTACACTTAAATATTATACTTGCAAATACATTATTAGCACCCGAAGGCGTAAAAGATTTGTTTGGCAGTAATTTTAAAATGGAAATTGATAAAGACAATTACTCCCTTTCTACACAGGTATTTGAAGATGTTGCTTTATTTGATGAAGCTTTAGAAGTTTGTGAAGAATTAGCCGAACAAACCCAAGGCAAAAAGCCTGAAAGCGAAGCCATTTTTACCCAAATTTTAAAAAAGCAATATAAAGCTGGTGGCATAAGCCCACAGGTAGCAGAAAGTTTTTATAAAATTTATAAGGGTCTTAAAAAAGTTAAGGAAGATGGGCGTGATAGTATTTGGAAGTTTATTGTGCAAAATCTATATAAGCCCTACTTTTTAAAAGATAAGTTTACTTATATAATTGGCAACCCACCTTGGTTTACTTATAGCAGTATTAAAAACGAAAAATACCAAAACACCTTAAATGCACTTGCCGAAAAATATAATGTAAAACCAGTTAAGGTTGCCAACTTTCCTCACTTAGAAATTGCTGCTATTTTTTTAGCTTATTGCAATAATTATTTTTTACAAAAAGAAGGTAAACTAGCTTTTGTGCTACCGCGTAGTTTTTTTAGTGCCGATCATCACGATAATACACGTAGTGGTAAAGCCAAAGGTTTTAAATTGATAGATATTTGGGATTTGCAAAATGTGCAACCCTTGTTTAGAATACCTAGTTGTGTATTGTTTGCACAGCCAGCTACTGTACAAAAAACCATTGCCAAAACAGGTTTACTAGGCAAAACATTTTATGGTAGGCTGCCAACACATAATTGCAACTTAACCACAGCCAACACCAAGTTGCAAGAAGAAACTGCAACTTGGTATTATGCCAAACAAGGCAAAGCCAGTGCATTTAGCAATACCAAAAGCAAACTAAGCCATAAAGCAAACCCTTATAAACCCTTGTTTAAACAAGGTGCTACAATATTGCCACGTACATTTTATTTTGTAGAACTTACACAAGAAATGCCCCCCAATTTTATAGATAGAATTATAAACTTAAAAACAAGCAATGCCGTACAAGCCGATGCCAAAGCACCTTGGAAAGGTTTAGATTTTAGTGGTAGAATAGAAAGCCAATTTGTTTATAGAACAGCTTTAAGCAAAAGCATTTTACCTTTTAATTTATACCAGCCCAATTTGGTAGTATTACCTATTTTAATAGAAGAAAAAAATAGCATTAAAAAAGTTAAACTAGTTAATACCATCCATTTACGTAAAGAAGGATTTTTACATGCAGCAAAATGGTTTACAGATGTTGAAAGAATTTGGGACTTACAAAAAACGGAGAAATCAAAAAACATGTCGGCTAATGATAGAATTAACTTTCAAAGAGGAATAACTGAACAAAATCTTAATGCAAAATATTTGGTATTGTACAATGCTTCTGCAAAAGATGCCAATGCAACAATAGTAGATAGAACTAGTTTAGATTTAGAATTTTTGGTAGACCATAAAGCTTATGTTTTTTATACAGACGATGAAAACGAAGCCTATTATTTAACAGCTATTTTAAACAGTACAGCACCCAATGCTATGATGAAAGATTTTCAAAGCAAGGGTTTATTTGGTGCAAGAGATGTACACAAAAAAATATTAGATATTTATTACCCTAAATTCGATGGCAGCAATAAAACTCACCAACAATTGGCAGTATTAAGCAAAGAATGTCATGCAAAAACACAAATTTATATTGGTAATAACCCACCTCAACAAGAGTTAGGTGCTATGCACTTGGGCAGGTTAAGAACTGCTATTAAAAAGCATTTAAGTAAAGAAATGGAATCAATAGACAAGTTGGTAAAAAAAGTATTGGAATAAAAACGCTTTAATAATGGAAGGCTTAGAAAAATATAGAACAATTGTAGAAGACTTAAGTGTGTTTGCACCTTTACCATTTTCATTTAATAATCCAGAGCATTTATTACAACAATTAAGTGATTTCACACAGTTACCCTACTTTATAGAAAGAATTAATCGATTTACTAAAGACACAATTAAACTACCAGAACAATTATCAACTATAGATAGTTGGTGTGCCAGTTATTTTATTAATGAAAATATAGATGAAGATTTTAAAACCCATGGCTATGTGTATATAGTTCCTCCCAAAAGTTTATTATTAGGATTTACTTCGTTTATGTTTTTTAAAAAAATAGTAATTATATGTGGTTTAAATCCCTTGTTGCCATTATTTAATTCTAGTAATATACACGATTCGGCAAACACATTTAAAGATGCCGTAAAATCTCAAAGAGAAAGTATAAATGCAAAAAGACAAGAGTTGAAAAGTGTACTAAATTTATTCAAATGCAAAACAGCTTACTATTGTACCAATAACGAAGTTATTTTAAGTACATTAACTAATGTAAACATAAAAGCACAAGAACATATAAAGTTGCTACAAGATTATTGTTTAGTGAAAAAATTTTCAATTGGTGCATTAAGTAGTTGTAATGAAGAAGAGTTAAAACAAACTTTTTTTATAGATCATTTTAAACAACTTGGCTAATAATTGGTTACAGTTGTTTTAAATACTTTATTGTGGGTACAATTTTTAATTCGGAACACTTTACAGCCATAATTGGCAAATTAAAATTATACTTACTAGTAAAATATTGCATCAACACATCTAAATGTTTTAATGCTTTTGCCAAATGCTTTTCGTAGGTTAAAAATGCTGCATCATTTGCTAAATTTCCATCTTTTTCACTCACCAAATACCTTGCTCTTCTCGATAAGGATTGTAAACTTACATAAGCCGTGTACTCATCTTCAGGAAGTTTTAAAGTAGATAATTGGTTATATGGATTAAGTACATCTTTTACATCGGTGTGTCTTCTATATTGCAAACCACTAGAAGAAATATGAGCATTTACTAAATGTAATGCTGTGTAAAAAGCAACAGTTACTTGCCAATCAATGCAATTATCAATTGTTTGATTAATGCTTTGTAAAAAAACAATATTGCTTTTTGCTTGATTAATATGTTCTTGAAAACTAGCCACTAGAATAAATAATTAACCAACATAAGGCTTATAGTGGTTAGGAATAGGCACATTGTCACAACTTTCTATAATCATAGAAGTCATGTCAAAACCGTATTGATGATATTTAGCATTTATCTTAGCTTCAGCTAAATATAATTGTTTCTCTAACTGTTCGTCGTTCTCATTTACTTGAGCCCAAACCAATACTTCGGAATCATTATAATCAAAAGCCATTTTTTGTGGTTTATTATCTTTTATAGCATTTAAATAATCCCAAAGAATACTTTTAATAATTTGGCGTTGCGATAAGCTTCTAGATAAATGAGCTACATCAAGTTCACTACCTCCCATTAAAACATCATACACTTTTTTAGTTTCCTCATTTGCTGTTTGTGTTTCAATCATTAATTGATGGGTACGTAAAGTAGAAACCAAATCATCGAACCATTGTTCGGTAATATTTTGAACTGATTGAGTTGTAGTTGTCATAAACAAAATATGGAGGCACTAAAGTGACCTAATATGTAATTCTGAAATAGTAGTAATTTAAAAAAGTTGAACAAATATAAGTTTTTGAAAACAAATCACAATTTGCCTGTCTATTTTGCATTCGGTAACCCTATTTCAATAATACCCTTACCTGTTACTAAAATACATTAAAAGCAGTTCAAAAAACAAACCAATTGTATTTATTAAAACAGTAATTTATTTTAAAAATAAGAAATGATACTAAGTGGATATTTACAAAATCTCCTCCAACTCTTCCAAATGTTCAATTGTAAAAGTTGCTTTTACGGTAGGTTGTACTTTTAAATGATTTACAAAAACAGTATCCATTCCTGCATTTTTTGCACCATTAATATCGGCTTCTTGATTATCGCCAATCATGATGCTTTCTTGCAATAAAGCACCAGATTTTTGCAATGCAAAATCAAAAATTTCTTTATGTGGTTTTAAACTGTTGCTTGCTTCAGATGTAATTACTTCGGTAAAATATTGTTCAATTTTGCAATTTTTTATTTTGCTGTGTTGTACAATTTCAAACCCATTTGTTATCAAATGCAATACATATTTTTTTTGCGTTAAATATTCTAACACTTCAATTGTATGTGGAAATAAATTTGTTTTAGTTGGCAATACATGCAAAAAATTTATTGCCAATTGGCGTGATAAATTTTCATCGGCAATTTTATAATCCAATAAAGTCAACCACATTCTCTTCCATCGCAATTCATCTTGCTTAATTAAACCCTTGGTGTATTTATCCCACAAACGTTCATTGTGATAACTATACTTTTCAAAAAAAGCATCAAAATCATCAATTCCTTTATCAATTAAATGGTGTTGTTTGTATAAATCGTTGAGGGTTTCTTTGGCATTGGTTTCAAAATCCCAAATGGTATGGTCTAAATCAAAAAACAAATGTTTGTATTGCTTCATATTTGCAAATTAACAGCTATACTATATAAAGTGGTGCATGTTATTGTTACCATTTTATTTACAGTTGAATTGTTGTTAAATGTTTTACTTCGCCAATAAATTATTTGTATGAATATTGTTATAACAGGTGCTTCTAAAGGTTTGGGAAAAGCTTTTGCCTTACAATTTGCAAAACATGGCCACACTTTATTGTTGTGTGCCAGAAATGAAGCAACGCTTCTTACTACTGCTGCTGAAATAAAATTATTGTATACCAATTGTACCATACACACAAAAGCAGTTGATTTAAGTAATAAAAAAGCAGTAATTGCTTTTGGCAATTGGTGTTTAAGTATTGGTGTGCCAGATATTTTAATTAACAATGCAGGGCGATTTATTCCAGGCTCTGTACACAATGAAGCAGATGGAATTTTGGAGCAAATGATACAAACCAATTTGTACAGTGCTTACCATTTAACAAGAACAATATTGCCTGCAATGCAACAAAGTACAAGTAGCAACAAACACATTTTTAATATTTGTTCAATAGCATCTGTACAAGCGTATAGCAATGGTGGTAGTTATAGCATTAGCAAATTTGCATTATTGGGTTTTAGTAAAAACTTAAGAGAAGAATTAAAACCACACAATATAAAAGTAACTGCTGTTTTACCGGGTGCTGCTTATACTGATAGTTGGATTGGAAGTGGAATTGATGAAAACAGAATTATGGAAGCCAATGATGTGGCTGCAATGGTTTTTGCAGCTTCTCAATTATCTACAAAAGCTTGTGTTGAAGAAATTTTACTTCGTCCACAATTGGGCGATTTGTAAGTGGTTTTGTTTAGGTTTCTTGGTGTTTATTGTCATCAAAAACTTGCAAAAGCATTTACCAAAAAATTGGGTTGTATCTTTGCAGTTGAAAAAAATGTGAACATGAAAGTTAGATGTGTATTATTTATTTTAACAATTCTATTATTGGTGAATAGCAATACAATTGCACAATGTTCAATTTGTACTAAAACAGCACAACAATTGGGCGAAGGTCCAGCATCGGCACTAAATGCTGCTATTGTTTATTTAATGATGACACCATTATTAATTATGGTTTATTTAGGCTTTAGATGGTGGAAGAGAGAACAACAAGTTTTAGCAAGCGAACAAAACAGCAACAAATAATTCATTTTTATTGTACATATAAAAGGCTTTGAGTTGTACAACTCAAAGCCTTTTATATAAATGTTTTATAGTTTTTTTTTAAACTACCAAAACGCTATTGATACCACCATATACATTGGGTTGCTCACTATCAGCTTCTGGTTCGTTTATCCAAACTGTTTCATCAACTCTATACTTAAATTCATGTTGAGTGCCTTTTGGTAAATTCACATCAGCAGTAAAGCTGCCATCTTTTTTCTTGCTTAAAACAACTGCTTTTTCCCAATCGTTATTTAGGCCTAATATTTCTACAGTTTCTGCTTGCTCTGGAGTAAAAGAAAATTTTACTTTACAATAGTCTTTTGTTTTGTAATACGTTTTTTGAATCATGGTTCCTACTTTTTATAAATACAATTTCAATTAATACCCTAAAAGGAAAAAAGTAACCCAAAACCCTTATAAATAAAGGATAAGTTAAAAATTAGATTTAAAAAGTACTGATAATCAAACACGACGCAAGTGTGCTAACAACTGTTCGTTTGCCTTATTGACTATAGTTAAATTGTTACACAAAACTTACTGCCTTTTCCTTTTACACACAATTTAGTTTTATCCACTTCTAATTCATTTGCTTCAATTATTACTATAAAGCTAAAGATTGTTTTTATCAAAAAGGGTTATGGTTGTTTGAATTCATCATCATTAAAACAGCCTATCTTTAAACTAAAGTAAACAGCAATGAATTTAAAAGTAGATGATTATATTCAAAAATCTGCCCCCTTTGCTCTACCTATTTTAGAACATTTAAGAGCATTGGTACATAAAGTTTGTATTGATGTTGATGAACAAATTAAATGGGGAATGCCTTTTTTTTATTACAAAGGAAAAATGATGTGTCATATTGCTGCATTTAAACAGCATTGTGCATTTGGCTTTTTTAAAGCAGATTTAATGGATGAACCTATGTTAATTAGAAATGCTGAATCTGAAAGTGCAATGGGGCATTTAGGGAAAATTACTTCTATAAAAGATTTACCTAGCGATAAAGTGTTGATTGGTTTTATAAAAAAAGCTATGAAGATTAATGATGACGGAACTCAGTTGCCTAAAATTGCCTCTCTTAAAAAAGAATATGTAATTGCAACATATATTACCATAGCAATTAAGAAAAACAAAGCAGCTTTTGCAACTTGGGAGGCATTTGCACCTAGCCATAGAAAAGAATATGCCATGTGGATAGATGAAGCCAAAACAG
>ERZ724524.619-NODE-619-length-23377-cov-11.188106_pt1 | contig 23377 bp, 23 predicted proteins | sample MGYA00376057_ERZ724524 | MGnify/ENA primary metagenome ERZ724524 (study PRJEB28724, sample SAMN07190888) | wastewater metagenome | isolation source: influent of sewage treatment plant in Hong Hong | place: USA: Christiansburg, Virginia | collected 2016-03-01 ...
GCAGAGGCCTCTTAAGCCTAAGGTCGAGGGTTCGAGTCCCTCCTTACCCACCATTAGTGAAATTTCAACTATAAAATACCCATCTAACAGATGGGTATTTTGCTATTAAGACTCGAGACTTGTATAGAGCGCTTTTAAGTAATTGGAAAAAACTTCTGAAAGTGCCCTGTATTCTACTGAATCAAAATTAATATCCCCGTATCATTGTATAAAACCTATCCTGAATGCATCTTTGTCACGCACCCATCGATTATTAAGTGCATAAAATATATCAAATATTGCTGGTCATTTTTCAATTCTTCAAGAAGGGTCAAATATGGCAGAAACTCGATATATTCAATTGTTGATTTTCTCAAACAAGCAGTTATGAGGGCTGAAGTCGCCATGAAGATTCACTATGCTAGCATCGCCGTGTTCTAAGAGAACGTTCAATGAATCTAAATCACTCTGCTTATTGCCATATGTAACATAGGCAATAAGAGACTCTATAGCTACCTTTTTTTCGAGCTGTTTTTCAGGTATAGTATTTTTATGAAGTTGATGCAATACTGTGCCCATTTGTACTCAAATATCAATCCAATTTGTTATTTTATTTGCAGCTTCTTTGCCATTTATTCCAGGTTTTCTTTCCATTAGAATTGCATCTTGATTGTTTGCATGAAATGTGCTGTATATTTTTGGAAAAAGAGCAATTGATTTAGTATTTCAATAAAACTGTTTTTCTCGACAGAGCTCTTCTCAGATTTTCAGTACAAAGTCATCAGTCGCTGTTTTTATACTGTATACAATATTCGTAAGTCCTCATGATAACAGCGTCACAGAGATTATTTTTCCATTTATATTTTCTATCTGTTTAAATACTCTCTGTAAGAGTTTGGTTTTTGGATCATCACTTTTAAGAATTGTGTGTAACTGTGATTTTATATTTTGGATCATATCTTCTGGTGATTTAGATGAAGAGTGATCAATATTCTCCAGAGAAATGGGGCTATGTGTTGTATTAACATATCACATAGAATAGTCTTAAAAAGAATCTTTATTTACTATATTATATCCCATCTTCAATTTGCAAGTGCAATTCTAAAAATCTATAAAAAGTGGTAACGGTGAGACTCTACAAAAGATAAGAATGAAGGTAGGAATCAAATACTTGTTTCGGTGTCTGGTATCAAAGTATCTTACGTGGTCGATTGTTTAAGGAGTTGACCACGTTTTGTATTTCTTCATCAGATACATCGTCAAAGTTTGTTCCTTTTGGGAAGAATCTTCGAATCATTCCATTTCCATGTTCGTTCGATCATCTCTGCCATGATTTGTATGGTTCTGCAAAATAGATAGGAGCGTGGAGTATATTGGTTATATCTTCATGTTTTGTATGTTCGCTCCCATTATCCCAAGTGATACTTTTAAGAGCTCACTTTGGGATGGATCTATATATTTCGATCGTTGCTTCTTTTGTATACTCAGCATTCTTTCTCTTAATCTTTCTCACAAACAGAAATCGACTCTTTCTCTCTATCTCTGTTCTCAGTGCAGAATAAGTAGTTCTTGTAGAGAGAATAGAGTCTCACTCAAAGTGACCAAATTCCTCTCGCATTTCACAGAGTGGATGATCATTCTTTCGTAGAGATATATCTCTACGATTTACAATCTTTGAGAGTTTTCTCATACTTCTTCCTGTTTGTTTCCTTCGTCTCTTATGAGATCGAAGAAGCAATGATTTGAGTTCAAGTTCCTCTCCTTTCTTGGAATAGATGAACTGATAAATACATTCATGTGAAATAGAATAAAAGGCCTTTTGGGAAGAAAGAGGAAAGAGAAGTTTCAGATTTCCAGAAATGATGTCAGGACTCCATCAAAGATGAAGATGCTCTATGACATAGGAGAATACGAAAGTATTCTTGAGAGGTGATCGCCAATTTCCTTCCTTTCTTCTTTTGTCTGACTTACTCTGTGCAGAGTCTGGAAGATAGTGGTAATATTGAGATCTTCCTCTTTCTTTTTCTTCTTGAGAGAGATGATTGAAGTTTCGAGAGAGAAGTGTTGAGTTACGAAGAATCTCACGAGTAATGGTAGACGGACTTCGTCCGACTACCAAAGCTATCTCTTTCTTTGTTTTTCATTCAAGAAGTAATCAATAGATACTTTCTCTTTCTTCTTTGGAAAGATGAGTATATTGTTTCATAGTAGTAATGTGTAAGGGGGTAATGTACCTACATGTTACTGCTTTTTTCTCTTTGTATCAAGAGTCTAGAAGTGAAATTGCACTTCATGGTTGATTATAGCTTTGGTTTTTCATCATTGAAATATTTGACATAAATAATTAAATATGTTTTAATAAGTTTGTTAATAACCAATACCAATGACATATCAGACAATACAAAATCTTCGTTCAGTGTGAACTCGAAAGAAAGAATATAACAAGCTCATGAGCTTGCTTGATTATCCAGAATCTCGATCAGTAGCACTCGAAACACTTGTTCATCAGACCATGAGATCTGGGGATGAATCGCTGCAGATAGAGGCTATCGCAGCTCTTGCAACGCAGGTAGATCTTCCGAGGGCCATACTAGATAAGATAACTGCCCTTGTGTATCGTGAGTCGAATCTGGAAGTACGAATTGCAGCAATTGAACTTCTCTCATGATACAATTCTCATGTCTACATCGCTTTTCATATTCTCAAGGATATGCTTCACGAAGGGTTTTCCTATGATGATCACTATATGCTTCTCTGACTCTACAAGAAGATGAAGACTCAATATTTCTCTGATCAGAGAGAATTAGCTCTCTCATAGCAATATTCGTTACTCGTACGACTCATCTTCTATGGATGAGTTTTTTTACACTCGTGTAAAAATCAATATGATGAATGTATGCAACGAATCAACCAAAGTATTATCGAATCAAAGCTTGTGCGTTCTCTCGGACTTTCCCAGAGTCGATCTGCACAAAATGTCTTTTCTATGTTGTCTTTTGATCGAGATAGTATTGAATCCTACGATCCTACACTTCCGAGTGATCACATCATCTGGTCTCGGGGCGATTTCCCAATTTTGAGTCGTACTTACCAAAAAAAAGCGCTTCATACATTTGAAATCTGTTGGAAACATCAATGAATTGAAGACAATAAAATTGCAAATACTCTTCTTAAAAACTGTCTGAAAGAATGGAATCAGCGTCTCATACTCGAATCACGGTGGGTAGAATGATTTGCAGAAGACAGCGTAAGCCTTCGTTCTGACAGAACTCGAATTCTCGCAGATATCATCTATAATCATTCAGATATACATCTTGCTTTATCGTATAATGGATGACAAATCACTCTTCCAAATGAATGGTTCTTTTCTCCTAAGACACTATCAATCTTCTCGCGCATTCGCACATTTTTCTCTCGATAATTATGTCAGATCATAATCAAAAACATCTTCTGCTTGCATATGCACTTCAGGTGGGTCTCACACAGCGCGACCTTGTATCCTATGGTCCGAAAGCCCTTGAAATATCTCTCGAGGAGTGGATTGTATCGAGTAGTATCAAGGAAGAGCGCAAGGAAAATATCCGAGTGAACATTGCAAATATCTCGATCCAAATAGTCGAAGATGCAATTGCAAAGTGATGCATAATTCTCTTACGAGAGGATGATGATTATCCACAATCACTTACATCATTGTCTCATCCTCCCGAGCTTCTTTGGGCACGTGGAAATACGGATCTCCTCAATACCCCCTCAATTGCGATTGTTGGATCACGCAAGCCAACTCAGTACACACAACGATCTCTCGATATGATTATCCCAAGACTCGTCGAGGCGGGTTATACGATCGTCTCATGAGGAGCACTCGGCGCGGATACGATGGCTCACGAAGTAGCACTGAAATATGACGGGCATACTATTGCAGTCTTTGGCACAGGTATTGATCGATCTTATCCAGCCTCCAATCGAGCACTTTTCACTCGTATGATTGAGAGTGGAAGCTTGATTATCTCACAGTTTCCTCTGGGAACACAATGAATTGCTTATAATTTCCCGATACGCAACGAGATCGTTGCAGGGCTTTCTCTTGGACTTCTCGTAACAGAAGCGGCAGAAGAGTCAGGGTCACTTATCACTGCTAATCTTGCTCTTGAATCGAACAAAGAGGTATTCGCCCTTCCAGGATTTATTGATCATAGCGGAAGTTCTGGTGCGAATCGTCTGATCCAAAAATGACATGCAAAGCTCATAGTCAATGCGGATGATATTCTCGTAGAGATCGAACGAGACAGGGGTTCTGCAGCATCTTCAATCAATACGAAGACATCATCAAACAAAAAAATATCGTCGGTACAAAGTAAACGAGATCATCTCAGTGATATTCACAAGAGCATTTATGATGCAATCTCGGCTTGAGCGGTCCATATAGATACGATTTCTCGCGAAACAAATATAGATATTTCTTCACTCTTTGCATATATTGCTGAGCTCGAAATTGCTGGAATTATTACCCAATGACCTTGATGATATGTTCTCTCCTAATACTCCCCGTGAGCTTGCGAAGCTCTTTGGTGAAACCAAAAAGATAATTCTTCTGTGATCTGCAACATGATGACATGTCATGCCGATTATTGCTTTCACCAAGCATCTACCGGACAAAGAATATATCTATATTACTGCTCCTGATTCACTCGAAGAGAAGATGGCAAGATCAAACCATATATCTGCAATCATTGCTCCGATCGAGCGACTCAGGGATACATCTTTTGGGGCGAAGATTCGGTATATTTATTCATTCTTCCCACTCTTTTTTTGGGGAATACATAAGTTTTCTCTCTTGAAGAAACAATGATACTATCTTATCATGAGTAAGGGTTGACCAGGATCTGTACCACTTTCGCTCGCTGGAAAGGTTCTCTGAATGCAGCTTGCGATACATGAGTCTGATACTATTCCGGGAAAGGCAAATAGATTTCTTGGAAAAATTGCTGACATTATCTTGCTGTGATACGATGATGCATCCAAATATTTTCCTGGAATGAATGCTCTGGTAATAGGGCAGATTCTTGATCCAGTTTGGTATAAACATGATGAGATTTCATCAAATATCACTTGGAAAACCAACCTTCGTCATATTCTCGTAATCTGCGGATCACAAGGATCTCGTGCCATTTTTGAAGAGCTCTCACACACTATCGGCTCTATTGATGCAGAATTCAAAATTATTCTTGGCACGCTTAACCAAGATATGAAAGCTTTATTTGATCAATATTCTCATGTTGAGGCTATTGATTGGATTGAGAGTCAAGATTTATTATGTATCTTACAAGATACGGATTTGGTCGTGACACGATGATCTGCAACGACTCTCGCCGAGCTCTCAACATCGTCAGCTCATTTTATCATTATCCCACTTCCGGATGCGATGAATAATCATCAATATTACAACGCTCTCTACTACGAGCGACTTGGTCATACTGTCCTTCCTCAGAGTGAACTTTCACTCTTGTCACAGAAAATAAAATCTAGACTTCTTCTTTTATGAAAATACAAAAAATAGGTATCCAATGAGATATTGGAAGTTATAATTTTATCGCTCTTCAGGATTATCTCTCTAAAAATAAAATAGAAGCTGAGATCATACCACTCTATACGACCGAATGAGTTCTGCAAGCGCTCCAAAATGAAACAATTGATATGGGTCAGTTTGCTCTTGCGAACTCAACGGGAGGACTCGTAGATGAAACAATTCGAGTATTAGGATATTATCACTGGGAATATATCACTCATTATGCAATCAAGATAGAACATTGCATCCTTGCTCGAGTCTGATCAAGATTAGAAGATATCTCTGTGATTATGGCTCATGAACAAGCACTGAGACAATGTAGTAGCAATCTATTAAAACTCTATCCAGAGAAAGTGCTTCAAACGGGTGAGGGTGAATGGAGTGATAATGCTCGCATTGCCCGGGGTATTGCTCGCGGTGAGCTCCCAAAAAATACAGCTTGCCTTGGTCATAAGTCTCTTGCAGAACTCTATGGTCTGCAAATTCTTGCCGAGTGACTGCAGGATCGCTTTGATAATGAGACAACATTTGTACTTGTTCAGCCATTGACTATTACTTGAAGTGGAATCCATAGAGTAGAAAAATAACACCATAATTATGGTGTTATTTATTCTATGATTTCATGATTTCTCTCCAGAGATCTTTTGTTTCTTGAGTGATTCTCTCACTCGCAAGGAATGATACAGATGTTCATGGACCCGCAATTTCCACCATCTTGAGTTTTCTTCCTCTCTGTATTTCTCGACTGATAGTCGTGTCGAGAAGATACTCCCACATATTTCCGATACCAATCGTAGATCCATCATCAAAAGAGAGACGAATATAATCATGGATCTGATTTCGAAAATCATTCCTTATTTTTTGGATAATTGGGGTGATATTCTTGTTTTTCGAACTATCCTGCTCATCGGATAGTGCTTGGAGGGCATGACGAAAAGCGAATCAGGATGAAGCGATGGGGAATGGCATAGGTTAGACTGGGGTAATTTCTTGTAAGAACTTTTCTAGTCATATGAGTCAGGATTGCTGAAAAATTGTTATGAGTACTGATCAGAGAATTGGAAATGCTCCAGAATTTCTGATATGAATGATATCAGCTATGGTTTTTACTCCAAAGCCAACCCCAATTTTACCTTTGTATACTTCACGAATTTTGTTTGTATATATATGAACATTCCTTTCAAAGTTTACATTACTTCAGGTGATTGCATTCGTCGAGATTGCATAGAGAAAAGGACTTTTTGTATTTCCGATCATGTCTTTTATCCTTCTTGACGGTGTTGATGGTGCTATTACCGGTATGAGAGCAAGATCTCTTTTCTTCATTTCAAGGAGAAGATGTTCTCCATCAATGGTATCAAAAGGGATATCGGGAATGATGCATCATATAACTCATGATTGTTTGCAAAGATCAAGAAATGCATCCCGGCCGTAGGTATATACGCGATGATAATAGGTCATAATAAGTATCTCACAGTCTGTATTTTTGTGTCTTCTATTCACCAGCTGGAATACTCATTCTAAATCCATGTTATTCCCAATAGCTACATTATTGGCATCCGAAATGATAGTTCCATCAGCGATAGGATCATTGAACGGGATTTGTACTTCAACATACCTACTATATTTGCAGAGAAGATTCAGTATTTGCTCGCTCGTCTCTTTATCTGGATATCCGGCTACGAGATGTGTCATCATAAGATTGGACATATGTGTGAAGGTAGGGGATAAATTTTGAGTCAAAATAAGGCGCTGTTATAAAGAGATCTTTTTCACCACGACCTGAGAGATTGACAACAACATTGGTATTGTTTGGGAGGGTTGGAAGTATTTTGATGGCATGAGCAACCGCATGAGCAGACTCAAGTGCTGGAAGAATTCACTCGTACTGCATCAGTATTTGTACTGCCTCCAAAGCCTCACGGTCTGTAGCGGAAAACATTTCAAGACGATTGATGTTTTGTAGATGTGCAATTTGGGGGGATACCCCAGCATAGTCAAGACCTGCTGAAATAGAACTTGTTTCCCTGATATGTCATTCAGTTGTTTGCAGGAAGATGGATTTGAATCATTGGGTAACTCATATTTTTCCATCTGCAAATCGGGCAGCATGCTCTCCTGTATCAATTCATCTTCATCATGCCTCCACTCACATTAGCCTTGTATTTGTATCGTCGAGAAAGTCATAGAATAAGCCAAGGGAATTGCTACCACCACCAACACAAGCGATAAGTATATCAGGGTTGGTACCCATTTTTTCCTGAAATTGCAATCGAACCTCCTCTCCAATAATCTTCTGAAAAAATACATTCATGGATGGATAGGGTGCGGGACCACAGGCAGTACCGAGAAGATAGTAGCTCTCATCGGCATGAGCTATCAAATCTTGAAGTGCTGCGGTGATCGCAGAACGAAGAGTTGCGCTCCCGGTATGAACAGGAATTACCTTCGCTCACGTCAACTCCATGGCATATACATTTGGTCTTTGGCGGTCATAATCTTTCGCTCCCATGTAGATAACACATTCTATTCCCATGCGTGCACATATGCTTGCTGTTGCGATGCCATGTTGTCACGCACCTGTTTCAGCAATAATTCTGGTTTTCCCAAGATATTTTGCAAGTAAAGCTTGCCCGACACAGTGATTAATCTTATGAGCTCATGTATGGTTTATTCATTCGTTCTTTACGAAGAGTCTTGCACCACCAAGATGCTGAGAGAGCCTATCACATGACACCAAGGGTGATGGACGTCCGATATATTCTCGATAGAGCACATGTAGATCTTGGAGAAAATTTGGATCATCCTTGAGTCGAAAGAATGCTCATGATATCTCTTCCATTAGTGGATTGAGTAGTTCTGGTATATAGGCTCCACCAAAATCACCAAAGTATCCAGATTGGTTTATAATAGTTTCTTTTAGCGTCATAATGGGTCAAAGTAAGTTTGTAATATATTTTTCATTCTTCCTCGAATCTCAGAAGAAATGATCTGTGGATTTTCTCATAGCATAGTTTTGATCTTTGCTGTCTCTTCTTTGGAGAGAGATGCAAGATAGTTTGTCAGCTGAATAGGTGAAATCTCGAGAAATATTGATCGTAGCGTAGCATAAAATACCCCCTCATCTTCAAGATGAGTTGCGTTTGTGGAGTTCATAATTTATAAATATTTTGAAATAGTATTGTCTTCGTATTGGAGGATGCGATTACCACGACTGACAGTTGTGACTGATATGGCAAGCTCTTCAGCGATAGCACGTTGAGTTTTACCTTCTTGGAGCATCTTGAGGAGTCGTATACGGTCTGCAACCTCAGTAATCTCTGCGGGTGTGAGAAGATCAGTAAGCACACCTGATAGATCTTCGATGGTGTTGATTTGCCACAGTGTATCAGTGATAAGTTTCAATGACTCTGGATATTTCATATATTGTATTAGTATGATGATACAATATTGATTCTTTTCGAGAATGCAAACAAAAAAGATTGCCAAGGTTGGCAATCTTTTTTGTTATAAGACACAAGATGAATTATGCTGCATCCCTTGTTTGCTCCAAGGAAACCACATTGGAGTTATCTTCTTTGCCAATCAATATGGTTATTTGTGAGAGGGTATAGGTCCGTACATCGTTTATATTATCAGGTAGTGGTATATTTGTATGCTCTTTTTCGCCATTTTGATTCACCATTGTTACACTAACACCGATATTTGACCACTCTTGTGATCCAACTGGCCTTGAGCGAAATACGCTTGATAGCGCTATATTCTCGTTTGCGAAATCTTGACGAATTATCTCTCGCACCTGATCAGCAAAAAATCCTGCTTTTGCTTTGTATTCAATATCTCTTCGGAGTTTAGCCACAAGAGCGTTATATTTTTCTCGATATTCTTCCGGACTCCAAGATTCTGGATTTTCTCCTGGATAATAGTATCCTATCGTGGTCGGATGAATTGAATTGATAACAGAGTTATCGTTTGCTTCGTTTGATATTATAAGATTCTGCATTGGGTAGAAATAACAAATTTCAAAATTGAGTGAAACGCCAATTCTATGCTTTGTCGATAACTTGTCAAAAAAACTTTTTTCATCTTCCTCTTTTTTCGCTTTTTTAGCGTTTTTCGCTATAATTTCCCAAATTTTTCTATGTTTGCCTTTTCTGCTGTTAATCTTGGTTGTTCCAAAAATCTTGTCGATCTGGAGTTTGCGATCGGGGAAATCCTCAAATGGAGTAATCGTGCCCCCGTTGAGTATATCAGTGATCCAGAGGATCCAAATGCTGAATATGTCATCGTGAATACGTGTGGTTTTCTCTCCTCCGCTCGTCGCGAAAGTGAAGAAACTCTTGCATATTATGATTCTCTCGGCAAAAAACTTGTCCTGATGGGATGTTATGTTTCAGTCAAAGATGATGCATTTCTTTCAAGTCTCAAGAATCTCAAGGCAGTGATCCCATTTATTAGCTACTCGACGATCGAAGAGCTTGTAACCGGTAAGAAGTCAAAATTCAATCTTACTGCTATTGCTCGTGCTCGCAAAGCGGCCCATGAATCCAAAGAAGCAAAACTCACTGAGTATCTTGAGTCTATTCAGGCGCCTGGAAAATGAAATAAAGCATTCGTCTGGACAGGGAATGAAGTACGAGCCTATATTCACGCCCCTTTTGGATATGAATATCTCAAGATTGCAGAAGGATGTGACAATAATTGTACTTTTTGTATTATCCCAAATATTCGTGGACGACAGAACTCTCGCAAGATCACCGATGTACTTGCAGAAGTCAAGACAATGCTTGCAAATGGAATTCGTGAAGTACAAATTCTTGCACAAGACACCACTCGCTACGGTACGGACATCAATGATGGCAAGAGTCTTCTCCTCGATCTTCTCGAAGAGATAGATCAATTAGAGTGAGATTTTAAATTCCGAGTCTACTATCTCTATCCTGATACACTCACCCTCGAGCATCTCGATCGACTGGCAAATCTCAAGAAATTTCTTCCCTATTTTGATATACCTTTTCAGCATGCAAGTGAGCATGTTCTTAAACTCATGGGTCGTCACTATGATCGTGCTCATATTGACGAGATGCTTTCAAGTATTCGTACAAAATTCCCTCATTCGTTCATCCGAACAAGCTTTATTGTTGGATTTCCTGGTGAGCGAGATGAGGATTTTGAGATACTCAAAACATTTGTCGAACGAGAACGATTTGAGAGTGTAGGAATTTTTGAATATCATGACGAACCTCTTGCGGCAAGCTCGAAGCTTCCGAATAAGGTAGATGATGAGACGACGAGAAAAAGATCAACAGAGATCGGTACTCTTCTTGAGCGTATCTATACTGAGCAGAGGGATGAGCGAAAATGACAAGAGAGTCAAGGATATATCATGGAACTTCGCAAAAAGACGGCTATTATTCGCCGAGAAATAGCAGCCCCAGAAGTAGATGAATATGATGAAATAGAATATAAATTGATTGATTCCCCGCAGGATCAACTCACGATCGGATCTTTTGTTCATTATCGTCAACCTTCGTAATTTTCCCTATGAAGTTTCCTCAGTATCGCTTCCTGATTGGTATCTTCTTGATATTTAGTTCTCTCCTCCTCTCAGAGAGTGTTTTTGCTGCGTCAGGAGATGTGACGCGATCACAATTTATCTCGACGCTCCTTGAGGTCAATTGTGACTCATGCAAGATTGTGAATGCGATCGATGCTTGGAAATTCGAAAAACCTCGATTTGCTGATGTAGGACTCTCGAATCCTGATTATTATTGTATTGAGAAGGCAATCTCAAAATGATATGTGGAAGGGTATGATAGTGCAACTTTGTGTCAGGATGGGACGAATGCATCTGGATCAAAATTTTGTCCGAACAATACGATTACTAGAATTGAGGCAAGTGCGGTACTTCTTCGGCAAGCACTTATTTGGAATGATGTATATGATAAAGCTGATACTACACCGTATGGCACTATAAATTGATTGGATGTAAGTTGGAATCGGTATGCTCGTAAGGCGATCGAAGCATGACTCGTGAGCGGTGATATCAATACGATCAAATGGAATGATCCAATTTCCCAGAGCGAGTGGGATACTATGTTGACAAAATTTGATGCTATCAAGATGTGTGTGAATCCGTTCTCGAATCCAAATTCCTTTGGTCTTGATATCGGAGTTGCTTCGAGCTCGACAGCAGGTGGAGTGACAAGCTACAATCTCTCCAGCATTCTTGAAGGTCGTGATTCAGATGAGGTTACGTATGAATGGATTATCACGAAGCGATCTCCTGGTGTTGTTGATGTGATTACGACGTCATCAGGTGCGAATCTCAGTACCATCACGATCAATCCGAATGAAACATATGGTGTGCATCTTCGTGTCTGGGATGCAGCAGGTGTGCAAAGTGAAGCATTTGTCTCTCTCTCAAATAATAAAAATCAAGTTTTAGAGCCTAATATATCTACCCTGTATGGTGGGAATCCAACCGTTGTGAGTGGATCGATAGCTGGAAATACGGATCTCATCTGGAATGATAATGGAATATCGAGTACGACATGAGCACGCTGGAGTTCGAGCTATACGACACCTTGATCACACCAAATTTCGCTCATTGATAAGATAGGTGATACAGTGATGACCCGTATGAGTACGGTTGGTATTATTGCAAATACCGATCTTGATAATGATGGAATCCCGAATGCAAATGATCTCTGTCCGAGTATTCGTGGAACACTTGCAAATGGTTGTCCGGCGGTTGTCCTCTATGGTGAAAAAACACCAACATGAGTCTATGTTGAGACGATCAACCAAGATACCAAGGAAGTAGCGATCAACTACACAGGGGATAGTCAGGCAGAGGTAAATTATGGAGATGGATCAGATCCTGTTATTATCTGGCCTGGAAGGTCTTTTCATATATTCCAAGGCGATCTTGGAAATTATAATGTATCACTGCGTCTTCTGGGTGGTCGCAATGCCGGATCATTCCTCTATCTGAATGTATGATTTGATGGCAATGGCTCACTCTACGGTGGAAAAGTCCGATGACTCTACGATGGTACTAGTGCTTGTGAAAAGACTGCAATATCAAGATACGGATCAATCGATATTGTCGTTGCCTGCAATCAATGTCCATGTCCACAAATGATCAATTCCCTCATGGATGTGAAGGCATGTGATACACTCTATCCAGCCTTCCTCTCCAATGATAAATCCACACTTTTTTCTCAAGGTCCAGGCGGCGACGTAAGTTTTGATTTTTGATTCTAATACATTTTCAATGAGTATCCAACTCCATCTCCATCAACCGGGAAATATTTTTCGACTCCTTGCAACGACTATCTCAGGGCTCGAGTCTCTCACAAAATACGAGATCCAAGACCGCGGACAGAATTTGCTTCGCACAGAAGATCGCTCACTCCTTTTTGAGACAGATCTTCGATGAGTCTATCAGTCACTTATATCGAGTCGATACTCGAACCGTATCTATCTCGTCGCTGGAGAGTTCGAATGAGTCAGTGATTTTGATGAGCTCTATCGAGTGATTTCTCTTGTTGATTGGCAATCACTTCTTCCTCAAGATCATCCGATTATTATCGATGCAACCTCGATCACATCGGAGCTCTCCAGTATTCCGAGTATCCAACGAGTGGCAACCAAGGCACTTCATGAACAGATCACACTTCGCCCGCAATATGGACGAGATGAAATTCACATTGAGCTCCTTCTCAAGAAAAATCGTCTCTCCATTCTCCTTGATATCACTTGAGAAGCTCTCCATAAGCGTGGGTATCGCAAAGAATCAGGAGAGGCACCACTCAAAGAAACACTTGCAGCTGCACTCGTAACACTTTCTGGTTATCGAGGCAACACTTCATTCTACGATTATTTTGCTGGATCGGGGACGATCGCTATCGAGGCAGCCATGATTGCTCGCCGTATTGCTCCAGGACTCTTTCGATGATTTCGTATTATATCGCTTCCATGGCATGATGAACAGATGCTTGATGAAGTTCTCGACAAGGCTGAGAGCACTATACTCCCAATAGATCAATGTAAGAATGGTGACAAACCGATAAAGATTTATGCTTCTGACTCTGATGCATCCATGCAAGCAATCGCCTTATCGAATGCGAGGCGAGCTTTGGTTACGGATATGATTGAGTGGCGAACGTGAAGTTTTGAGACACTCTCAGTAGATGATCTATCGTTAGGTCAACCTCTCCATTGGGTGAGTAATCCACCGTATGGAGATCGCATGGAATTAAGTGATGATCTCCGATGGGCACTTATTGATTTTCTCAAACACCCACTTACACGAGGTGGTATCATCATGGCAGATGAGCATATCCATGAAGAATTACGAAGGATTTCCTTTAAGAATCGCAAGTTCAATCAAGGAGGAATGAATGCATATTTTTACAGTAAGTAAAAACGGCAAAAGATTGGAAAACCAAGAAAAAATCATTACAGTATACATATATTTCACATTTCATTTTTTATGAGCAAACATCATTCCTTGGGAAATCAGAACAATATTATGATTGCAGGTATAGCTCTCGGTGCTATCATCATTGCTATTCTTCTTGCGGTCTTAGTCAAATCAACGGCAGAGGAGCATGAGTGTAATAAGAAAATGGGATTCTACGATACTTCGACTCGCAAGTGTCGTATCAATACTCCAACTGGACAACCGATCGAAGCGAATACGAATAAGATTACTTTCACAACATCCAATCGAGAAATTACCGTAACAGGTAGTCTTGCTGCAAATTTTAATGGTACGAAGGTATTATTTGTTCCTGCCTTGAGTGAAATATCTGGAATTATCGAAGGTGCAGAAGATTCACTGCAAAAGCCATTTAGCAATGCAAATGACCGCAAACGATATGCATTTGAGGCTGGGCAAATATCGTTTGCTCTCGATACCCCAAAATCATGAACATCGATTACGGTGTATCGTGGCAAGGGCAATCTTCTCTATGCAACGAGTACGAATAGTGGCGCTATAGTTCCAGGTGCTTATGTTGCAATTCGTGGACAGCTCACCGCACCAGAGTATATTGCTCGAGTGATTCTTGCGAAGCTCGATGAAGCATCGAGATCAACATGTCGCATCTATGAAGCCAAGACCTCATCAGCAGGCACGATCTACTATACACTTCAAGGTGCAGGATGTACAAAGCTTGATAGTATGTATCAGAATGTAGTATTCAGTGTAAATGATAATCGAATCCCATCTCTTATAACGATGGTACCAACTTCGAATACAACTCTCGATATCGAGTCTATTATGATCCCGAGTCCAAGATTTGTACAATAGTTCAGAAATTTGAATCATTTCTATCCATGTTTAAATCCCTGATCGCTTCCAACCAGCTTGAATAGCCTCATATTCAGTACAAAAATATTTTTCTCCATATCTACTATCTATTATAGTGCTATCATAAAGTTGGTCTTCTGGGAGATGGTAGACTTTTCGTGTGCTATTAAATGAAATATTTCATTTAATAGCACACGATCCATTTGAAGATAGATATTGTTTATAGCAGTTATTTTCAATTTCTTTGTATCCATTATTGCATTTCCAAGCATTCTGTGACTCACCAGTGCATATTGCATTAGTAGGTAACTGATACATTTTTCATTGAAATAAACACTTACCATCTTTGACTATTCATATAATGTCGATATTTGGTGAGTCTTTGAGTATATCTTGTTCATTGGTAGGAGGTAATGAATTAACCTCTGTATTGGGTGATATTATCTTTTGTGAGAGCATAGAATAAGTGTAAGAATAGCTATTATATACAATCAGAAATCATATAACACTACTTATCAATGATGATCGTCAGAAAATAAGTCGCCACAGTACTCAAGTTACCCCTATTAACACAGAGGCAATTAGACTTCAAAGAAAAAATGTACCAGTAATAACCAAGAATATTTTCATATTATACTATTAAATAAAATGGGAATGAATAAGTTTTAAGTAGCGGTACGAACTTTAGTATTCATATATCTCTTTTAATATTTCTGCCACATCGTTTAATTTATATTCAGATAGAGCTTGATTATGATATGCAAAGTTACAGAGAAAATCTGCGATGTTCTTACAGTCAATAAATTCCCCAAAATTTGGATCTTTAATAACATCAGATGCATTCAATAATCCAGCAATAATGAGATCACGAAACTCATTATTGCACAAAAAATGGGGAATATGCCACTTTGGCAAATTCGTACCATACTCTAGTAATGTCTTAATTCAGTTAGCATTAACATGAATATTTTTAGCAGTATTAATAGAACATTTTTCGCAAAACACTTTTATTAAAAATCCAATATGAAGAATAGTTTGTCTATCCTTTAATATTCTTGTTCGATAATAATCATAGGCATGATTTGCAAGCAACATCATAACAAAACCAATTTGGAAAAATAGATTTCATTCTGATATTTGTATTTTAAAGTAAAAAAATCAGAATAAAATCAACAGGGCTCAAACTCATCTCCATGATGGAGAAAATATGCGTATAATTATAACCGGTACGAAATAAATAAAGAGTAGATAAATGATAGATAGTTTAATTCCTCATGAAATAAAAATAAGAACAATATTCAAATATGACAGCGTAGAGAATATTTGAATCCACATAGGCATGTTATCATTAATATATTTTACTTCGGATTTCATAGATTATTTTTGATATTTAAAAGTGGAATAGAAAAAAGAGTTACGATACTTTGAAGAACTATAAAAGGCACTTACAAAATGTAGGCGCCAATAATTCATATAATAAAATTCGAAGATCCTGAAATAAATTCAAGATGACAAATAGAGGCTGGCAGAACATCAAAAAGAGCGGTTTTACGCATGCTATGTGAGTTTCTGCCAAGATTCTCGTTTTCCTAACTCCTCTCAGATATTCACTGAAATAGAGCGGATGCGGTTGTAAAACCGCTCAGCCTTGAGTGAATAATATTGAGACTTGTTAGTAAAATGAGAATAGAAAAAATAAGAATCTTGGCTCGTCAATTGTATCAATTTTCTCGCCAAGTCAAAGAAAAACAACTCTCCTTGCACCCTCGTCATTTCCTTATAAAATACAAAGAAAAATGCAACTCACGAAAACCATCCTTCATACCACAGATGCATATATCAAAAAACTCGCTGATGGAGGGATTCAGACGGTTGAGGATATGTTGACTCACTATCCAAGAACGCTGGAGGAAATCGGGGGAGTGATCCGAGAATGGGCGTATATCGATGTGAGTTCGATCAATACGATTGAGGGAATCATCGAGCATATATCGAGTGAACGCACGAGGAACGGGAAACAGCTCACGAAGGTCACTCTTCGAGATATCCATTGAAGCTATGTTGAAGCAGTCTATTTTCATGCAAATTACCAACTTAAGAATCTGTCAAAAGATCAAAAGATTACTCTCATAGGCAAGCCAAAATATGAGTATGCAAAGATGAGTTTCATGAGTCCTGAGATCAAACGTTCAAGCGAGACTTTGAGCGAGATTCGCCCACTCTACAGCGATGTGAACTATATTCCATGATCGTGGTTTGCTCAGAAGATACCGCTCCTTTTTGAGTATATATCTCTGCTCGATGATCCATTGCCTCCAGATTTTCCTACCTATCAGACGCTTCTTGGATTTCACGATGCGGTCAAGATGATTCATACACCTCGGACGCTTGAGGAATATGAGAATGCAAAACATGCTCTCGGCTATCGTGAGCTCTATAGTTATCAGAGACGTGGGTTAGAGAAGAAATTTGCTCTTCAGAAGCAGAGTCAAGGGCATAGTTTGGTAGTTCCACTCAATGCAGAATATATGAAGGAACTCCTGACGCGAATCCCATTCGAACTCACGAACAAACAAAAAATAGCAACATTTGCGATCCTCAAAGATATGGAATCTCCTTATGCGATGCATCGACTTTTGCAGGGTGATGTTGGTACGGGCAAGACGATTGTAGCATTTCTCACGGCACTTCACCTCTACCATGCGACAGGTGCACAGATTGCTATCATGTCGCCGACCGAGATTCTCACGAGACAGCATTTTGCAGGATTTGAACGGGTATTTGGCGATTTTTGACTCTCGAGTGATTTACTCGTCGGAGCACTCACGCCGAAGCAAAAAAAAGAAGCAAAAAACCGCCTCGCAAATGGGGTGACGGATATTATCTTTGGGACACATGCACTCATTCAAGAAGATGTGCAGTTTGCGAAGCTCGGATATGTGGTGATCGATGAACAACATCGATTTGGCGTGAATGAACGCACCGTCCTCGAGACTTATTTTTCCAGTCGGTGAGCATGCCATCCGCATGTGCTCAATATGACAGCAACTCCGATTCCACGAACCCTCTCTCTGACAATCAATGGCGATCAGGATATGTCGATCATCAATGAATATCCAAAAGGGAGAAAACCAATCTATACAAAAGTACTCAAAACAGATCATCTCACTGATCTCTACCGTATGGTCGAGAGTGAAGTGACGAGCCGACATCAGGTGTACTGGGTATGTCCTCTGGTCGAGGAGAGCGAGACACTCGATATTGCTTCTGCTGTCTCGAAGAGCGAAGAACTTCGCCTCATTTTCCCAGATCTCACAGTTGGTCTCATTCATGGTCGTATGAAGTGATCGGAGAAAGATGCTATTATGCAGGAGTTTATAGCTGGTAATATCGATATTCTCACGAGCACATCCGTGATAGAGGTTGGTGTCGACAATCCCAATGCGACTATTATCGTGATTGAGGGATCAGAACGGTTCTGACTCTCGCAACTTCATCAATTCCGTGGAAGAGTCGGACGCGGACAAGATCAATCCTATTGTTATCTTCTCACGAGCGAAGATCGCAGAAAAACCGAGCGACTCAAAGCAATGGAGGAGACGAATGATGGTTTTATCCTCTCAGAGATCGATCTTGAGCTTCGCGGTCCAGGAGAGGTCTATGGACTGAGACAAAGTGGTGTACCTGATTTCAAGATTGCGGATATTACGGATCTGGAAAAAGTGAGTGATATTCGAGAAGCGATCATTACCTATCTTACAAAATAATTTTTATACTATGGCACGAATAACCGAAATACTTGGTAATCCAGATAGATTCCTTCGGACAATAGTTTCTCATCTTGCATCTGACCAGATTGATGTGAGTAATTCTGAACTCGATCATATATGCTATCGAGTGGAAACTGAAGCGAGATACGAGGAACTCAAAAATATTCTTGAGACATCATATGCGACACTCCTCTCAGAGGCGATTATTGGAGATCGATTTATCTCGACGTATCGACTCAATGATCCCATCCGATATATCAACCGGACGATTTCTATTCTGGAGCTTCCAGCTCCTAAGCCTGGTAGATTCTACTCTGAGTGATATGAACATGTTGAATTTGTGATCGATAAGAGTTTTGATGAATTCATATCAGAACATCCCAATCTTGAGTTCGATACACATTCACAATGAAAGATGATCAATCCAGATATTTCTCGAAATTACCAAGAGGGAAGTGTAAAGTTCCATCATACATCGCTTGAACAGGTAATAAAAATGGAGCAGTAAAAATGAAAAATTACGCATATATCATTCAGAATTAGCACTAAAATAAAAAAGTGCTAATTTTATTTGACACAAAAAAAAAGTATGCTATACTCCCCGTGTTGTTAGCACAAAGGTGGTCTTTGTGCAAACGAGAAAATATTTCATTTATCTACAATGTATGTCAAAAATTATTGGTATCGACCTTGGTACAACAAATTCATGTGTTGCATTTATGGAGGCTGGATCTCCGAAAGTTATCCCAAATGCAGAAGGTGGAAACACAACTCCATCAGTCGTTGCAAATAAAGGTGGTGATACACTCGTCGGTATGCCAGCAAAGCGTCAGGCGGTTATGAATCCAGCACAAACAATCTTCTCAGCAAAACGATTTATCGGTCGTCAGTTCAGCGAGGTTCAAGCAGAACTTAAGAATGTTCCTTATAAGGTTGTCGCTGGTTCAAATGGTGAATGTCTTATTGAGTACAATGGTGAGAATGTTCGACCAGAAGAAATCTCTGCAAAGGTTCTCGAGAAACTCAAAGATGATGCAGAAAAGTATCTTGGCGCAAAGGTAGCCGGTGCAGTTATCACGGTTCCTGCCTACTTCAACGACTCCCAGAGACAAGCTACGATCAATGCTGGTAAGATCGCTGGTCTTGATGTGAAACGTATTGTGAATGAACCAACAGCTGCTGCTCTTGCCTATGGTCTTGCAAATAAGAAGGATGAAAAGGTAGTCGTTTATGACTTTGGTGGAGGTACATTCGATATTTCGATCCTTGAGATTGGATCAGAAGGTACATTCGAGGTTCTTGCAACCAATGGTGATACACATCTTGGTGGTGATGATTTTGACCAGAAGATATTTGAATACATTGTCTCTGAATTTCAGAAAGACCAAGGTGTTGATCTTCGCAAAGATCCGATGGCAGTTCAACGTGTTCGTGATGAGGCAGAAAAAGTCAAGAAAGAGCTCTCTGCCGCAACAGAGGTAGATATCAATCTTCCGTATATTACGGTTGATACGAGTGGTCCAAAGAACCTCTTTATGAAACTCACTCGTGCAAAATTCGAAGAACTTATTTCTGATCTCGTTGAGCGATCCATTGAACCATGTCGAAAGGTCCTCAAGGATTCTGGACTTCAGGCATCACAAATTGATGAAGTTATTCTCGTTGGTGGATCAACTCGTGTTCCACTTGTTCGATCGAAAGTTGAGGCATTCTTTGGTAAAACCCCAAATAATTCTGTTCATCCAGATGAAGCGGTCGCTATTGGTGCAGCCGTTCAGGCAGGTATTATCCAGGGTGATGTTACTGATGTACTTCTTCTCGATGTGAGTCCACTCTCTCTTGGTATTGAGACACTCGGTGGTGTGATGACTCGTATGATCGAGCGAAATACGACTATCCCAACTTCCAAATCTCAGGTCTATTCAACTGCTGCTGACAGCCAGGATAGTGTAGAAATCCATGTTCTCCAAGGTGAGCGTGAGATGGCGAGCGACAACAAGTCACTTGGTCGATTTATCCTCTCGGGTATTCCTTCTGCTCCACGTGGTGTACCTCAGATTGAGGTAATATTCGATATCGATGCTTCTGGAATACTCCATGTCACTGCGAAGGATAAAGGAACTGGAAAGGAACAAAAAGTAACTATTCAGGCAGGTACGAATATGGATGAGAAGGAAGTTGATCGTCTCGTCAAGGAGGCAGAAGCAAATCGTGAATCTGATAAGCTTAAGAAGGAGTCGATCGAAGCTCGCAATCATGCTGACTCAGCTATCTACCAAGCAGAAAAGACTCTCAAAGATAACGAAGGGAAGTATGATGCAAAGGATGGTGAAGATGCAAAGGCGAAGATCGAGGAACTCAAAAAAGTTCTCGAGCCATCAGATGCATCAAAAGCTGATATTGATGCGAAGATGAATCCGCTTCAAGAAGTCATGATGAAAATTGGTCAAGCAATTTATGCACAAGGTACAACTGACGCAGAGACAGCAAATAACAAGAAAAATGACGATGGAACTGTGGACGCAGAAGTTGAGGAGAAATAGAAATATCCCTCTGAGAAAATCCCATACCGAACGGTATGGGATTTTCTATGCTATCTTTTTATGATCAAATCGAGAGATAGTATTTACAAAATATAATTATTAGTTATATATATTCATATTACAATAACATTCTCCATATGTTAGATAGATCTCCTTTCATTTCTTCCGCAGAAGAAGTTACTGCAGTACTTATGCAGGCAGATAAGATTATGGCCACCATTCAGGCAAAATGTATAAAACTTATCTGAGAACAAGTAGAACCACAAAAGGAAGAGGGTAAAGAAGGATCTTTTATATATTTGTCTGATAGACCAAGCGAGACGTATGTTGTTTATATTTTGAATAAAATAGTACTCGAGACACTTGCTGAACAACACAATAAACCGATTTCAGGTCTCCATATTCATGATAATACCAATACAGAGTGATCAGTGATTTGTTGGCCACAAAAAATTGACACTGTTGATGAAGCAAAGAAAGTTTTGTCTGATTGGCTATGACTCGTTGGTGCACTTTTTGTTTCGGATAAGAAGGATATTAATCGCTTTCATCAACCGGAAAATGCTCATTGGATACAGGATACACCACAGAAGTATGCAATTCGCGTAGAACTTAAATAGTATAAATAACTATGAATGATATGAATGATATGAATGATCTTGAAAGGCAGTTACGCGGTTTGTGAATCTTCACAAAAGAGATACATTGAGACGCAAATAATAAAATTAATTCTATACGTGGACATATGAAAGGCGCATTAAAATTACTTATGCAGTATGACATACCGGAAGATAAATACTACCAACTTATCATCCGATCTTTTCAAGATCTCTATAAGATTACCGAAAGAAATCATATCTATACTTCGTCATGACTGCTCGATCGCAGGAGAAGATCTGAGCTTTGTATGAAGGCTCTTGAAACATACCGTGATATTTTCACTGATGAAGACTATACTCTTTTACAATCATTATTACGTCGGATTCGTCTCGAAAATTGGACAAAACAACTTACCAAACCATATGGCTTAATTCGAAGTTCCAATCTTAAGAAAGAACTCTATCTTAATGAAATAACTGATTTGTCAGTGACAGTCCTTGAGCCGCGTGAGTATATTGGTATTGATCCGTCAGTTGATTCTGATTTAGAAGCACCATCGGTTGTTACGGCTATGACCCCACCAGGTTATACTCAGCCGATCCATAGCCATGATTCCACCACAGAGGTCACATTCTATACCTGAGATTCAGAGGCTATATACTACGACAATGGAATTGAGCAAGTTCTTCCTGTATCATGTGGTGATATGGTGATAATTCCTCAAGGCATTACACATACCATCAGGAATCCAACTCTCGATTCAGTAAAAAATATTTCTGTTAAGCTGCCAAAGGCGCTATTAGATCGTTCTAATACACTGAACACGAACAAAGCTTCGGGTGTAGAGGTGCGCCATATGCAATCAAATAATAAGGGTGCATATTCTTTTGATTTGAGTGATCTTCATCTTGGCTATAATATTGAGATACACCGATTTGATAACGAGAAAGTCCACTATATAAAATCTCATTGAAAATCCTTGTTCTATGTCTTGGAAGGTAGTTTTCTTATAGATTTTATAGCAAAAGACGGTGAGATGCAAGCAATGCAAGATGTTCTTGTGCCGTGAGATGTTGCTCTATGTGATGATATGAGATCTGTTCGACTCGAAGCAATTCAGTGAAGTGGTGCTATTTATATGGTTACACTCGTGTAGTTTTTACGAAAAATCTCTAACATACAATATATGGGTGATATTTTGCAGTTTCCAGGTAATCGTATAAAAAAAGAAATACCAGAAAATAATAATCCTCCTCCCGTTATTATTGATTATATGATTCCCTGTTGTTCTAACGAAGGAACACATCAGAGAGTTGTAAAAATTCGTATACAAGTAATGGAGATTATGAATTCTTCGGAGGAATCCGCAGATTTTTCTATGAGAGAAAATAGCTTTCTGGTATACGATGTAATCATTGATACTTTAGATGAGCCAATTACAAACATTGATCTTGACGCAGTTGAGTTTTTGCTTGCATTGATATTCATTGATGAACACAACGAAGTATTTTCTATTTTTGCCGAACATACATATAGTTTTATTCAGACTTTTCAGGCATATCACAATCCAAAGATATGAAATACAAAACCTTATGAC
>ERZ724524.623-NODE-623-length-23309-cov-4.972091_pt1 | contig 23309 bp, 19 predicted proteins | sample MGYA00376057_ERZ724524 | MGnify/ENA primary metagenome ERZ724524 (study PRJEB28724, sample SAMN07190888) | wastewater metagenome | isolation source: influent of sewage treatment plant in Hong Hong | place: USA: Christiansburg, Virginia | collected 2016-03-01 ...
TGGCGTCTTTGGCCATTGTCTTCCCTCTCTACTCGATTACTTGAATCCGGTTATGCAAACAGATCCACCAAACCCCGGCCTCGCTGAATTGGCAATCCAGTCGATATTGAGCCAGTGTGGCTATCCGGCGGAAGTATAGCGGTTTCCCCCGTTGAACGGTTCCCATTGGCAAACAGCGGATTGGTGTCGCGCTGCTGCTGTTGTAACTGTGCGCCGACATTCGACTGGCCGAGGCTGATCCCTGCTGTCGAAAGCATTTCCTTGAGATTGGGCATTGCATCCTCAATTGCTTTGCGAACTTCGGCATGCGGTGAGGCAAAAGCGATGCTGGCCTGATCCCCGTTCATGTTGAGCGTGATCTGTACCGGCCCGAGTTGGGCTGGAGAAATGTTGATCTGCGCAACCTGCTGGTCATTCTTTGCCGCCCAGACGATGCGCTCGCTAAAGTCTTGAGCCCAGCGGTTTTCCTGAAGCGGGGTGGCGACGTTGATGTTGCTACTTGGTATTGTGTGCTGTGTTTGTTGTGCCTGCACTTGTGCCGTATGACCAGCCATTAATGTATCTAAAGTGCTAGGTGTTGTGTCCTGAGTTTGTTGTGGCTGTGCCGTGTGAGCAGCCATTAATGTATCTAAAGTGCTAGGTGTTGTGTCCTGAGTTTGTTGTGGCTGTGCCGTGTGAGCAGCCAACACCGTAGCAAAAGTGCTTGGTACTGTTTTGCTAGTGCTAGTTTCGCCGGCAAGAATTGCCGTTACTTCGCTTGGTGTTTGGGCAATTGTTGTAAGGGTTCGCTGTGAGGCTGCAAGACTTGCATCGATCTTCGACGGCAAATTTGAATTTGGAGGTGCTACGTCCGCTATTACTCGATTCGATTCGGTGTTGGTTGGCTTGTTGAATGGGCCTGTATTTTTGGCGTCATTTCCAAGTATGCTCAGCGGCACATTGGGTTGTTGATTCGATGAAATCAGACTGTTACTGTCAACGTCGATTTCGGGACGATTTTCTAATGTCGGTACGATGTTGGGAATTGCGTTTTGCGCTGCCTGCGCTGGGTCTTGAGCGGATAGCAGGTCACGGATAAGGTGGCTGTCTTTATCCTCCTTCGTCGTGGATTCTTGAACCGATCTGGCGTTGCTGAAACTGTTTGTTGCTTGTGGAAGCCCGGCGATTTGGCCGGTCAGCAAGGAAGCAAAATCTATGGCAATACCATCGCTCACTGGAGCAGCTGTTACGTTTAGTGCGTTAGTGCTTGCTGTGCTGGCGGCGGGAGCTGATATGACGGTAATGCCCATCTTGATTCCTTTTGCGACATCTGGTTATTGATAAGTAAAGCAATTGATGTGCCTGCAGATTATTCGTCCTCGTTCGGATTGCGCACAGCGTATTTTCGGGCTGAGTATTCATCCTGGATCTTTTGTTCTTGTTTGCCGTCACGCCAGCGTTCTCTGACGTCATGACGAACTGATAGTGTGTCTATGGCCTTGAGCTTTTTGTTTTGCTCTTTCCAATGATTTTGCCCGGCAGCAGTGCTTTGCTCTGACTGGCGAACGGCCATATCCTGCTGCGAGATTGCTTGATCGATGCGGGCCAGAAAGTCCTGATAATTGTGCAATATCGAGCGAGTAATCCCTTGAGCCGTTGCCTCACGCATGCGCTGAGCGTATTCCTCACGATATTGCTCAAGCATCTGTAGCCGGCTTTTGGCATTTTGTTCCGCCGCAATCAGCTTGCCAAGTTGCCGGGTGGCCTCGTCGGTGCGGGTTTGCATCAATTCAAGTAAAGGCTGGAGAGAGAAAGCTTGGGCCATGATTTATCAGAATAGCGAGGTGAGGGCGCCGACGCTGTTGGAGAAGTCGGATTGCTCACTTAATTGTTGCTGCAGGAAGGCTTCCATCCGTGGATAGAGAGCAATGGCCTGATCCAGTACGGGATCAGAACCGGGCGCATAGGCACCAACTGAAATCAGGTCGCGCGAGCGCTGGTAGCGGGCAAAAAGCACCTTGAAGCGGCGAATCTGGTCGAGGTGGGCTGGTGCAATCAGATTAACCATCGCGCGGCTGATTGACTGCTCGATGTCGATTGCCGGATAGTGCCCGGCATCGGCCAAGGTACGTGATAACACGATGTGGCCGTCGAGAATGGCGCGTGCCGAATCGGCAATTGGGTCCTGCTGATCGTCACCCTCTGCCAGAACGGTATAAAACGCGGTGATTGAACCGCCACCGTCTGGCCCGTTACCGGCGCGCTCAACCAGTTGTGGCAGGCGGGCAAAGACGGAAGGCGGGTAGCCTCGGGTGGCAGGTGGTTCGCCAATTGCCAGGGCTATTTCGCGCTGTGCCATCGCATAGCGGGTCAGGGAGTCCATGATCAACAAGACATGCTTGCCCTGGTCGCGAAAGTGTTCGGCAATCGACGTGGCGTAAGCGGCACCCTGCAAGCGCATCAGTGGTCCGGTATCGGCAGGGGCGGCAACAACAACAGCGCGCCGCATCCCTTCTTCGCCGAGAATTTGCTCAATGAATTCCTTGACCTCACGGCCACGTTCGCCAATCAGCCCAACCACAATGATTTCGGCCTCGGTGTAGCGTGCCATCATGCCGAGCAAAACTGATTTACCGACACCTGAACCCGCAAACAAACCCATCCGTTGGCCTCGCCCTACAGTCAGCAAGGCGTTGATGGCGCGTATGCCAACATCCAGGGGTTGATCGATTGCTGCTCTGGTCATCGGGTTGATCGGCCTGCTCAGTAGTGATCGCGAGCGCGTCGTCAGTAGTGGCCCTTTGGTATCCAGCGGGCGACCAGATCCATCCAGCACGCGACCAAGCAGTTCATCGCCGACCGGCACCTGTTTCGCACGATCAATGGCGCGACGTTTATGCTGGAGTGGAAACTCGACACAGGGGCTGGGGTTGGTGGGTTCGAAGGCAACCACTTTTGCGCCCGGCGCCAGACCGTAAACATCATCGGATGGCATGAGGAACAGTTTGTCACCGGAAAATCCGACAACCTCCGCCTCGACTGAGGCGCCACTCTGCGGGAAGATGTGACAGGAGCTGCCGAGCGGGAGCTTTAAGCCTGAAGCTTCCATGACCAGCCCATTGATGCGTGTCAGACGTCCCACCGGCCATAGCGGCTGCGCGGAACTGGCGGCGATGCGGCAGCCATCAAGAAAGCGCTGCCAACGTCCGCTATGGTCTGGTAGTTCGATTACGGGCTGCTCAGCCATTCGCGTGGCTCCGAACCAATCGCGTCGAGTACGCGTTTCCAGCGAGTTTCGATAGTCGCATCAATTTCGCTGGTGCCCGCCTTGATTAAGCAGCCGCCAGTGGCAATTTCTGTATCATCGATGATCTGTGTTCCAGTCTGCGCTAGCTGATCACCGATTTGTTCGCGAACTACGCTGGCATCCAAAGGGTTCAGGTGCAACAAGACGTGGCCGTGATGCAGCGGCAACGCAGCAATTGCTTCACGAATGACCGGCAAAAGCGCTTCGTTACGTACAGCAATGGTGCTGCGGATAACTTGTGAAGCAACTTCCAGCGCGAGATCAAGTACTTGTTCGGCAATTGTCTGGTCCATATGGGCCAGTGAAACCTGAAGATTGCCAATGAGTGTTGAAAATCGTTCGAGTTCGCTGGTGATGGTATTTGACAGCGTTGCCTCACCAGCCTGTCGCCCCTCTTCAAAGCCTGCCTGGTAGCCTTCTGCCCGTGCTGTTTCGTTGATTTGCTGAATGTCATCAACCGTTGGCAGTCCCATGGTCGTAACGAGTTCAGCCTCGACCGCCTCTGGCTTTTCCGGCGCACTTGGGCTCGCTTGTTTTGGCGTCGGTAATTTGCGATCAAATGAATCAACGCTCCAGCGCCGGTAAGCCGCCAGATCTTCCTTGGAAATAACGCCTGCCATGTCTGTCGGTGATCAGAGCATTTGTTCGCCGCCGGCACCGCCGAGGACGATTTGGCCTTCGTCGGCCAGGCGGCGGACGACTTTGAGAATTTCCTTCTGCTCGGCTTCGACTTCGGACAGGCGCACCGGGCCCTTGGATTCCAGATCCTCGCGCAGCATTTCGGCGGCGCGCTGCGACATGTTTCTAAAAATTTTCTCGCGCAGATCGGGCGAGGCGCCTTTGAGGGCCAGAATCAGTGAATCGGACTGAACTTCACGCAAAATGAGTTGGATTGAGCGATCATCAATGTCCATGAGGTTCTCGAAAACAAACATTTCATCGAGAATTTTCTGGGCAAGATCAGGGTCGTATTCACGAATCGCGTCAACCACGGAGGTTTCATTGGCCGTACCAATGAAGTTGAGAATTTCAGCCACTGTCCGCACCCCGCCCATGGCTGTACGCTTTACGCTCGCCGAGCCAGAAAGTATACGCAGCATGGCTTCATTCAGCTCACGTAAAGCCGCCGGCTGAATACCTTCCAGTGTGGCAATACGCAATATCACGTCATTACGTAGTCGCTCAGTGAAATGGTTGAGGATTTCGCTGGCGTGATCGTGCTCAAGGTGTACCAGGATGGTCGAAATAATCTGCGGGTGTTCATTCTTGATCAGATCGGCGACGGTTGGTGCATCCATCCATTTCAGCCCCTCGATGCCGGAGGTTTCGCCACCCTGCAGAATTCGTGAAATGAGGTTGGAGGCCTTGTCGTCGCCAAGTGCTTTGGTGAGTACCGAGCGGACATAACTATCGGTATCGACGTGGACCGCTGAGTGTTCTCCTGCATCTTTGAGAAAACTGTCGAGTACGGCTTCAACCGTGGCACGCGGTACACTTTTCAAACCCGCCATTGCATGGCCGATTTTTTGTACCTCGCGTGGCCCCAGGTGTTTGAGCACCTCCGCCGCAAGGTCTTCCCCCAGGGCGATTAGCAGGTTGGCACTTTTTTCAAGGCCTTCTTCGGGGCTAGCCGGCATTTGCACCCATCCAGTCTTTGATAATGTTGGCTACAGCATTGGAGTCGGCCTGAGCAATATCGCGAGCCTTCTGAACCTTGATTGCGTAATGGTTAATATGGACAACGTCTTCTCCTTCCTCGCCGTTCTCGCCGGCAATTTTGACGTGACCGAGTGAGCCAGCAACACCTTCTGCGGTTTCCATCTCCTCTTTTTCCGCAGGCGGTGGGAACATGGTTTTAAGCGAAGGCTGAATCACTTTCAGGTAGAGGAAAGCAACGATACCGGCAATCAACAGATATTTGAAGATTTCCTTGGCGTAAGAAATGGTTTCCGGATCTTTCCAAAGCGGCAATCCGGCATCGAGCCGTTCTGTTGCGGTAAACGGCGAATTGGCCACGGAAAGTGAGTCGCCGCGCTCTTTATTAAAACCCATTGCCTCACGCACCAGCTCGTTGATTTGTTTCATTTCGGCATCTGGCAATGCCTTGGTGACCTGCTTGCCGGTCTTGTCCACATCCTTGCGATGGTTGACTACGACAGCTGCTGAGAGCCGGCGAATGTTGCCCATCGAGTTCTTGGTGTAGCGGACGGTTTTATCAATTTCGTAATTGGTGGTCGAGGTCTTTGCGGTGCTGATCGGCTGGCCGAGTGCATTGAGCGGCGACTCAATACCTGCAGCGACAACACGCCCTTGCGAGTCGCCAGGTTTTGCCGGTTTGCCTGGTGCTGGCGCGCCAGTGGCTGGTGTGGTTAGCGGAGCCGTCGCAGGAACTGGTGGCTGGTTTGTCAGCGCGCCAGGAACGCCGCCTGCTGATTGGTTAACCGAAGCGGTTTCATTGTTTTGCAGGCTACGCACACTGGAGGTCTCCGGTGTATTGTTCGGACGATAGGTTTCCGCTGTCTGTTCACTTTGCGAAAAGTCCACGTCGGCGGCAATTTGAACCTTGTAATTTTCGCCACCCAGCAAGGGTTTCAGGATGTCTTCGATGCGTTTGCCGATTGAGTCTTCCAGGTCACGAACGTATTTGATCTGGGCCTGATCCAGCCCGGCCTCGGTTAGTTTGCTCTTGATCTGCGAAAGCATCGTTCCGTTCTGGTCAATCACGGTGACGTTGGTCGAAAGCAGTTGCGGCACGCTGGCTGAAACCAGATGGGTAATGCCGGCAATTTGCCCCGAATCCAGCGTGCGTCCGCCGTATAAATTGAGCAGGACGGAAGCGGTTGGCTTTTGTTCATCACGAACAAACACGGAAGGCTTGGGGATTGCCAGGTGGACGCGAGCTGAGGAAATCGCACCAATCGACATGATGGTACGTGCCAGTTCTCCTTCCAGGCCGCGTTGGTAATTGACCTGTTCGGCAAACTGACTGATGCCGAATTTCTGGTTTTCCATCAATTCAAAGCCGACCATGCCACCGCGTGGCAGGCCTTGTGAGGCAAGTTTCAGGCGAACTTCATGAACCCGGTTGCTGGGAACCATGATCGAGCCGTTATCCGACATGCGGTGTGGGATGTTCTGTTGTTCCAGCAAGGTAACGATGGTGCCACCGTCTTTTTCTCCCAAGTTGGAGAAAAGAATTTTCCAGTCAGGTTGTTGGCTCCATAAAATCGTTCCGACCAGCACGGCAATAATTGCTGCAATGGCTACCGTAAAGCCAATTTTTTGCTGGACACCGAGCCGATTGAAGGCATCGCGCAGACGCTCCAGGGGATTCCCTGCTGGGGCATTTCCTGCGGTGGTTTCGGTAGCAGCTGCCATTAAAGCCCGGTGGAATTTCGATGAAATAGAAGAAGAATCAAACAGGAAGCCAAATTATCCTAGAAATATTCTACTATTACCCGCGCCTAATTCATTCTAACTTTTTCGATGCCCATGCCTGAGCCAGCCCCCGCCAATCCTGAAGCTACCGCCAAAGCCGCCGAGTTGCAGCGTGCCTTTGCTGTTTTTAATCAGGTATCGGCTGAATTAACCCAGGCTTATGAGTCCTTGCAGGGCCGGGTTGCCTCATTAACCGAGGAATTGGCCATCGCCAATGGCGAATTGCGGCGGCAGTATGAAGAGAAGGAAGCGCTTTCTGAACGGCTTTCATCTTTGCTTGATGCCTTGCCCGCCGGTGTTGTTTTGCTTGACCAAAGTGCGACTGTTGTCGCCGTCAATCCAGCGGCTATTGCCATGTTTGGGCCGGATGCGATGAGTCGGCATTGGGGGGATGTTGTCCGGCAATCGCTGGAGCCGACGATGACGGTCGGTGAATGGTTGCTGGGTGAGGGGCGTGTCTCGATTGCCGAAAGTGCGCTTGCCTCGGGTGGCGGAAAAATTCTGGTGATTCATGATGTCAGCGCAGCACACCGTATGAAGGCAGAGCTTGAGCGCAATCAACGCTTGGCTGCAATGGGCGAAATGGCCGCATCACTGGCGCATCAGTTGCGTACGCCCTTGGCGGCCGCCTTGCTGTACACCGCCAATTTGGGCCAAGCCGGCGTGGCTGACGAAGCACGTGCTCGCTTCTCGGAAAAGGCCAGTGGTCAGTTACGGCGCCTCGAACGGTTGATCCAGGATGTTCTGCTCTTTGCGCGTGGGGAAAGCATAGGTCGCGACCTGATGCTGGCCGGTGATCTGCTGCAGGAAGCCGCGCAAACCGTAGAGCCTTTGATGCGCGAGCATGGAATTGAATTTGTTACGGTCGACGGCTGTAATGAGGCGAAAATTGTGGGTAGTCACAAAGCCTTGTTTGGCGCCTTGGTCAATCTGCTGGAGAACGCCATGCAGGCGACACCGGCAGGCGGCAAAATTTGCCTGACCGGCAAAAAAAGCGGTGATCTTTTGGCGCTTGGGGTGCGTGATACCGGCCCTGGGGTTGAGCTGGATAAGCAAACAAGAATTTTTGACCCTTTTTTCACAACCAAGGGGCAAGGGACGGGGCTTGGCTTGGCAATTTCCTTAGGGGTTGCAAGGGCGCATGGCGGTTCCATCGAGTTGTTTTCAGTCCCCGGTGAGGGCGCCGAATTTGTCATGATGCTGCCTCTGAGCGCAGTCGAAAGCGAAAGTTGAAATAATGAGCGAACACAGTTTGCCGATTTTGGTGGTTGAGGATGATCCCAGCCTGCGCGAGGCGATTGGCGATACGCTTGAACTTGCCGGCCGGTCCTATGTGGCGGTGGATGGTGGCGAGGCGGCGCTTCGCGTTCTGGACGAGCAGGCTTTTTCCATCGTCGTCAGCGATGTCCGCATGATGCCGATGGACGGCATTACGCTGCTCAAGGAAATCCGGGCTCGCCTGCCGCACCTGCCGGTCGTGCTGATGACCGCCTATGCCGAGGTCGAAAAAGCCGTCGATGCGATGCGTTCCGGCGCTTGCGATTTCCTGCTCAAACCATTTGAGCCGAAGGCCTTGCTGGCCCATATCAATAAATATGAGTTGGTGACGACTGAAGATTCTGCCGGTGTTATTGCCATCGACCCGGCTAGCCGTGATCTCTTTGCCATAGCCCAGCGTGTTGCCCAAACGGACGCCACGGTTTTGCTGACGGGTGAATCAGGTGTCGGCAAGGAGGTGGTGGCACGTTTTATTCATCGCCATTCGGCAAGAAAGACAGGCCCGTTTGTTGCCATAAATTGTGCAGCTATTCCCGATAGCCTGCTTGAAGCAACCTTGTTTGGTTACGAAAAAGGTGCGTTTACTGGGGCGCAGCAGGCGCAGGCAGGCAAATTCGAGCAGGCACAAGATGGTACGCTGTTGCTTGATGAGGTCACCGAAATGCCGATGGGACTGCAAGCCAAGCTGTTGCGTGTGCTGCAGGAGCGCGAGGTGGAACGAGTTGGGGGCAAAAAGCCGGTATCGCTCAACATCCGCATTGTTGCTACCTCCAACCGCGACATGGCCGAAGCGGTGGCCAAAGGGGTATTCCGTGAAGACCTGTTTTACCGGCTCAATGTTTTTCCCGTCGAAATTCCCGCTTTGCGCCAACGCTCGCTTGATGTGGTGCCCATCGCCCGCTATTTTCTGGGTGAACATGGTGCGCGCTTCGGGCGCACCGGTGTTACATTCTCTGAAGCAGCGGAGCAAATGCTGACGGCACATGATTGGCCGGGCAACGTGCGAGAGCTGGAAAATGTTGTTCAACGCGCGCTGATTCTGTCTACCGGAGCGCTCATCGAGCCGGTGCATCTCAATCTTGTTTCGCGGCCTGGCCCATCGCATTCGGTCGTAAGCGAGCAGGTGGCGCACAGTGATGTTGAGAAAAGAGCAGAAAACATGAAGGATCTGGAGCGTGAGCATATCCTACAGACGTTGGCAGAGGCGGGCGGATCGCGAAAGCTTACGATAGAGCGCCTGGGTATTTCAGAACGTACCTTGCGCTACAAATTGCAGCAGTATCGCGAAGAAGGCTTTTTTAACGACTAATTCTGGCCCAGGAATTGCTTCGTATTGGCCAAGTAAAAGGAGTCGGCTATGGAAACTAAAGGTATTGAACAAATGTTGAGTGTGTTGCGTAGCAGCGCAACACAAGCGGCCAGCAAGCCCAGCGAAAGCGCAGGAGCGGTTGCTGGTGGTTCTGATTTCGCACAGGTTTTGCAAAACTCCATCGCCAAGGTTAACCAGACTCAGGTGCAGGCTAACCAGATGGCCGAAAAACTTGCCGGTGGAGATACCAGCCAGAATCTGCACGAGGTCATGATCGCCCTGCAAACCGCCAGCGTTTCGTTCCAGGAAATGGTGCAGGTGCGCAACAAGCTGGTAACAGCTTATCAGGATGTGATGAACATCCAGGTTTAATAACCATTCCTTGTTCCATGCGTGGAGCAAGGATACTTGGCGTTTATACCAACCCCGTTTCCCTGGCTTTGCGTTCGCGCTCGAGGCGGGTGATATAGCGTTCGATCAGTGTTAGCCGGGTTCCTGGCAGACTGATAAATTCGCAACCCAGGCGCAATTGATGATCGCCATTGGGTAATTCAGATTTCAAAATTTCCTGAATTCGCAGATTGACCGAGAGGACGCTTTCGCCGGGTATTTCCAGTCTGCAATCCTTGAATAGTTCTCCCAGCGCGAATTTCTCGGCATGCTCGACTTTGCCGATCAGGCTTAGCCCGCCACCGCTGATGTCAAACAGTGGTAAGTCGAAGGCAATGATTTCATCCTGATGTTTTGCGGCCAATTTGCAGCGTAGGGGATGCGCTTGAGGTGTTTCAAGGCGGAAAAACTCCCGTCGCTGCAAGCGCAGCAGCTTGCTTGGCAGCGGCGACGAGAACGCAAGCTTGCCCTCAATAAAGCTTGTGTTCAGGGCCGGTAGGCGAATCTGAATTTTGACCCGATCCAGAATTGCGGACAAAGTCGCTTGCTGAGCCTTGACTGCCAATTGATTGAGCGCTGGCTGGTTCGACGCATCGAGAAAAATTAGCCCTTTTTCTTCGTCGACCGTAACAATTGAACTCAAAAAGAATTGGCTGCCGTCGTCCAGGTATAGCGTGATGATTGTTCGTTGTTTTGCCAGCGCACGCAGATTGAGCAAAATTTCCAAGGGGTTGCTGATCAGGTATCGCCCATAGGTTTCGGTTTGGTCAATCTCGAAAATTGGAACTGAAGTATCTTCTTGAGTCAATGTCATGGCGGGCAGATTGATGGCGAAATTAGGTGGGCGGTGGTCCTGAAGCACCACCGTGTTCAATCCGGTAGAGCCAGGCCAGCAGTTCAGCAATTGCCATATATAGCTGGGGAGGGATGTGTTCGTCAATATTCACCTGGGTTAGAAGTGCGACCAGCTCAGGTGATTCGTGAACATAAACACCATGCTCGCGAGCTTTGGCGATGATTTTTTCTGCGATCAGTCCCTTGCCTTTGGCCACCACGCGCGGTGCGGCATCGGTCTGGCTATAGGCAAGGGCAATTGCCTCGCGCGTCGAATTATTCGACGGGTCGGTCATGCTGGACGAGCAATTTGGTGAGATTCAGTCCTGCGGCTTCAAACTGCTTGCGCAATTGTTCTGCACTATCTTTCAATCTGATTTCGCTGGTTTCTGACTCGGTGCTCACGGTAATGCCAATTTCGCCGCCGGCCCGTAAATGCAGTGTGGCATCGATGCCGCCGAGCATGGGGAGCGAAAGTTTGAGCCGCGTCTGCCACTGCGCCATCGGCTCGCCATCCAAATTGCGCGCATTTTCTCCGTTCTCGCCGATTTCCCAGCGCATTTGTTGCCCCGGCCACACCTGGCCTTGCCAGGCAAAGTTTTGGGTGGCGAGGCCGTCGAGTTGTTGCTGGACAAGCGGCGTGAGTTCGCGAGGAATTGGGTTGCCGGCTTGCGTATTGTTGGGTATTGTTTGCGCGTTTGGATCATTTCGTGAAGTCGTCGTGAGAGCTTGATCGTTTCGCGTTGCGCCTTTGTCCATACTTGAATGCGTCGTGAGAGCTTGATCATTTCTCGTTGCGCTGTTGTTCGTACGTGAATTCGTCGCGATAGCTTGATCGTTTTGGGTTGTGCCTTTGTCCGTATTGCTTACTGCTGGAGTATTTGGCGGTGCCAAGTCAGGTTTGGTGCCGTTGAGATTTTTTCCCTCAGAAACGTCGTAAACCGTAACTGGTATGGGTGACGGCGAGTATTTTGCCTGCGGTTCCTGTCGCAGCGCTTCCGTTGGCAGTTGTCCGGCAACCCAGCGTGCCTGGTGTGCCTCGTAGAACATACCGCTCTGTGTCAGGGCTTGTTTAAGCACCGGCACCAGATCAGAGGCGCTTCTAGGCATGCTCTCCACGAGCGCTTGATTGCCATTCAACTGTGCCGCTGGCGCACGTTTTCCTTCGCCATCAATCCCGCTCATTAAATCGCCAATCAACTTGCCTGTAGAGCTCAGCGTTGTTGGGACAGACTCTTGGCCAGCCTTAAAGGCGGCGTTATCGGTTTTGTTTGTGACAAATGCCAGTGTTAGCTTGCCATCGCTTTCAGTGACTTCCAGTTCAATGCTGTCCCCCGCTTTGGCGGAGAATGGTAGTGCAAGCGTGATATCACGCTGACCAACGATAGCGCGGTAATTGCCGTTGGGAAGTAATGCCTGAATTTCAGCAAGAACTCGCTGGCCGGGAACCAGATTGCTGAGAACGTCAGCAATTTTTTGCGCTGCTACAACCGGTAGTGTCTGCGCATTCGTTGCCGCCTGCTGGTCTGGCAGGATCAGCCGCAGACTACTGGCAACGTCGGGCGGGATCATGGAGTATTCGAAACGTCTTTGGCGATAGCAAAGGCTTTGATCAGAGGAGCGATTTGAACTTTACGCATCGAGCATTGTTCGATTGCCGATTGCAGCATCTTCAATATATTCTGGATTTCTCTGTGATTAATCGATGCAATATTGGTCAGAAAATTGGCTTTCTTTGCTGCCTCCAGGGCAGAGAGGAACTGCTCGCTTAAGTCACTGATGCGATCCCATTCGCCTTGTTCTGCAGCTAACAGGAAAGATTGCAAGTTCTCGGAAAGAATTGCCAATTGTTCCGTGTCACTGAGGCTATCATTAAGTATTTTGAACCCTGCCTTCTCTCAGATTTTGTCCCATTTCTCGCCACGCCCCGGAGATTTCACCAAGGAGTCCTTGAACCTCTCGAATTGCGGCAGGATCCTTGCGCAGGTTTGCATGAATCAGGCGCGAAACCATGTAGTCATAAAGCGCCTTGAGGTTTTGTGCCAAGTCGCCACCTTCTTCAATATTCAAGCTGGCCGATAAACCAGTAAGGATGATGTCAATTGCTTTGAGTAGTGATTCTGATTTTCCTGCAATATCGTTTGCTTCAAGGCGGATAAGTGCTTGTTGCAACGCGCTTTCGGCACCGTCAAACAGTAACACGATGAGCCGGTGTGGATCTGCGCCGCGAATATCGGACTCAATGTCAATTTGCCGATATGAAGCGATGGGATTTGAAAACATGGTTGATTTATCTAAAACAGTGGTGAGTCATATTAACAATAAACAGGAAGCGGTTCGCTTATTCATTGCTCAGCTTGGGGAGCTACAGATATTAGTTTGAAGAGCCTGTCAGGGCTTTCAATTGTTGGGTCAGAGATGTACTTGTTTCATTCATGGCGCTCATGTATTTGTCTAACGCGGTAAATTGTGCGCGGTAGCGTTTTTCGATCAGGCTGACACGATTCTCCATGGCCTCCTTGCTATCAGTAAAGTGCGAAACTGATGATTTCAAACTATTGATTCGATTGAAAACAACACCACCGGTATCCTGCATTGTCATGACAGCATTGCCAAATGATTGACCGTAAGCACTGAGTGTCTTGACGACATCGGATGCTGAGGTACTGATTGCCTTGTTCAGCTTGGTTTCATCCAGCTTGAGTAGTCCTGATTGTTGAATAGTGATGCCCAGTTCGCCAAGCGTCTTAAATGCTGCAGTTGAAAGGGTGTCCGGGGTGGTGGTTCTGGCATTCCCCAGTGTGCTTAATACAGAGCGAGTACTTGAGTCTCCGGTTAACGCTTGGCTTGTCTTGGTTGATGCGTCATAACTTGAATTCGATTTGATCAGCTTGGCAACTTCATTAAAGCTGTCAACAAAAGCCTGTGCAGCCGAAACGATCTTGGCACTGTCATTCTGGACTGTAATTGTCGATGAGCCGAGTTTGACAGCGGTCAAAGTCAATCCGTTTTCACCTGTTGTAAAGCTGTTGCTGCTTGAGCTGATCTCGATACCATCAATTTTCATTAGCCCATCTTGGGCTGTGGTACGCATCAACCCAGCAGTAGAAGTGTCAAAGCTAGCTAGTGACGTTTGAGCGCCGGAAGGTGTCAGTGATGATGTCAACAGGAAACTGTTGCCGGCACCGGTCTTGTCGCCGGTCAAAACCATGCGTTGCTGCCCGGTAGAGGTTGTAATCACCGTAGCAGTTACGCCAATCTTTGCATTATTGATCTGTGTACCAATTTCCGCGAGGGTGTAACTTGCTTGGCCATTCAGGTCTATAGGTGGGGCAGAAACGCCGCCAACGGTAAAATTAAGCGTGCCTGGGCTAAATGTTGTTCCAGCGTTGTATGCGACGGAAAAACTTTTTTGGGCGCTCGCCAGTTGAGTTACTTCGACCCCATAGCTGCCAATCGAGGTGTTATATGTGGCATTTGCGCTAACTGTTGTGGTGTCGCTGGAAGTCGCTTTTATTGCAGAAAGTCGCGAAGGGAATTGCAATGTCTCAGCTGCCGACTGCAAAGCATCCAGTTTCGATTTAAGGGTACCGTAGACCGAAATCTTTGTATTGGCTTCCGATATCTTGGTCTCAATTCTGGTGATTGGTGCTTTTTCAGCAGCAATAATTTTGGTTAGCATAGATTCAAGATCTATACCGGTACCAACACCTAGAGAACTAGTGGTAGCCATGATGATTTCCCTTCTGCTTATCGTTAGGCTTTGTCTTTAATCAAAAGACCCTGAATTTTATCCAGCGCTTGAGCGAGTGCAATTGCCTCTTCTGAAGGAAACTGTCTGATCACTTCCTTGGATTCATTATCGAGAATTTTAACAACACGAAGCCCAGATTCTTCGTCGATAGAAAAACTGATTTGAGATTGAGTGGGTGAAACAAAATCGGCTAGTCGTTTGACGGCATCTTCAACGCTGAGATTACTTTGATTTTCCTTGATATTTATATCTTTTGAGACTTCCGTGCTCTTTGCTGTCTCGGCCGCTTTGACTTTAACTTCTGCCGGCTTTGCTGCCACAGATGCATCCAAAATAGGTGCTCGCTGAGATGGCTGGCTGGATGTTTTTACGGATTCGATGTTCATTTTCGGCTCCTAACGAAAAAGGTGCAGAGGCCCTTTAAGCCACCGCACCTTCCTTCGGGCTTGAAACAAGTACCGATTAACGCAGCAGCGTGAGTACGTTTTGTGGAATTGCGTTGGCTTGAGCAACCATCGCAGTGCCAGCTTGCTGGAGAACCTGGAAGCGTGACAAGTTGGAGGTTTCTACAGCAAAGTCAGCATCCATGATGCGGCCACGAGCAGCCATCGTGTTGGCGTAAGCAACTTGCTGAGCCTGGATCGAAAACTCGGCGTTGTTCATCGTTGCGCCATGTGTTGCACGCTGCGTAGCAACTGCAGTTATAGCAGTGGTGATCTGTGCCGTGGTTGATCCTGATGTAATAGTGATTGTTGCACCGCCGGAAGTTGCTAGAGTGCCAGCCTGGGTAGCAAGAAGGCCAAGTTCTGCATTGTTTGATGCGCTAGGGGCCGCCTGCAATTCACCCATCCGTTGTAAAACGTCATTCAAGACACCGAGAGCTCCGTCTTGTGTTTCTGCGGTCGATATAGTGTCTGACAAGGTTCGGATACCAACTGCTTGTGCGCGGGCTGTTTGTTCCAGGCCCATGCCACGTGCAAGACCGGAAGCATCGTCACGGGCGGAATTAACACGCAAGCCAGATGACAGACGTTCGATAGCTGAAGCAAGGCCAAGCGAATTTTTGGCGAGGTTACGCTGAGCGTTCAGTGAGTAGGTGTTGGTGTTGATTGTAGCGGCCATTTTGATTCTCCTGGTTTAGTGGTTGCTTGGGGGCGGTTACTTGCTTTTGGCTTTCTGCCGCCCCGGTTTTACTGCGATTTATTTTGCTGACAAGTTCCTTAACGACAATGGCTGGAAATACTTTAGGATTTTTTTTGTCATGCAGTCAGTTAGGACCGAGATGGGCTGAAAGCCATTCTTCCAGGTGATTTTCAAGGAGAAAATCCTGTTGCACCCATTTACGCATGGTGGCTCCTTCAAGCTCACGTCCTTCAATATCGTAAATTCTTTCACGGAGTGCCTCTATCCAGGCTTCTGGCGTGTTGGTCACGCGACAGGCGGGACTGTTGTGATATGGGTCAATGTCAGTGCATACGACGGGAATGCCAAGGATTCCATACTCCAGCAAGCGCAGGTTGGATTTGCCTTGATTGAAGGGCAGCTGAGCCAAGGGGGCGACGGCAATATCCAGATTCAGGGCGGCCAGGCCTGCCGGGTAGTCGGCAAATTGAGTAAAAGGATGGTATTCCACTAGCAGCGGGCGAATCTCGGTGGGGCACATGCCAAAGAATATCCAATCAGCTTCGCCACGGGTTTGTTCGATAACCTCTTTAAGTAGTGCCAAGTCACCTTGGTGTGTAGTTCCGCCCGCCCAACCGATGCGAGGCTTGGCACTGGTTTGTTTGCGGCTTTTCAAGGGTAGCCAGATTTCCTGTTCCAGTCTGTTGGGTACGATACGGATGTCGGTGCAGAAATGCTGGTAGGTTTCGGCCAGAAAGTTGGTAGAGGTCACCAGTCTGTCGCATCGTTCCAGGGCGTACTTCAAGCGCGTACGACTATTGGCCGGCACGTTTTTTAAAAATGGATTGCTTTTTGCCAGGTTGCTGACCAAATCGTCTAACGCATAAACAACAAATGGCCGACTAGGTGCTGTGTTCCAAGCTTGAAGGGCGGCGAGATGTTTGTCGTTGAGGTAGTGCTGGACAATAACGCTGTCAGGAGAAAGGCGTAGCAATTCTGGAGCGCTGAGTTCGCGGCCATCTTCTTCCATCGGCCAAATGCATTCCGATGCCTGGCCTTGTTTGCATAGGGCGCCCAAAGGCGAGGTGATCCGAAAGATTCCTTGAGCGTTAGGCAGGGGGCGGGCTAAGAAACGAGGCGAGTTACTGGGTAGATATTGCCATTGGGCACGGTAGTCGTTTTCTGGCGTTGGTGTCTTTTGGTTCAAGGATAAATTTGGGTTAAAAAACGGGTCGCCCCCAGCATAGGATAGCCAGCGCTTGGAGAAAGTCTCTAAGGCCTTTGCTTCGTCAAGCATCGCATGCGATTTAAGCGTGATGTCGCCTGCGATATCGAATTGAATTGATTCTTCATAAACGACAGTGGCAAGTGGTTGAAATATCAGGCGTTGATTGTTGCGGCGTAGCTTCAGACATAGATCGGTACACGCCAAGTGATCGCCGAGCTCAATTTCATCCATGCCGCCAGCCTGCAGGTAGGCTGCTTTTCGAACCAGCATGCAAGCAGAAGGCAGCGCACTGACGTCGCGAGCAACTCTTAAGCCGTCAAGATAACCGTGATCGCCGAGCTTTGCTTCACCTTGGTAAGGCGAGCCGATGTGCCCTGTCAGTCCTAATTCATAGCCAGCGTTTTCAATCAGACTGCTGCCAGGTCTAATTAGACAGGGTGAGACAGCGGCAATGCCCCGTTGGAGGCAAGTACGTAGCAGTTCTTCCAGCCATTTTTCCTGAATGACGACGGCTTCTTCCCTGATGAAGAGAACAAAGTCATGTGGGGAGTTTTTGACTGCGGCATTGCAGCGTGAAGCGTTATTCCCAGAGGTGGAGGATTTAACCGAACGAATTATGCAGGGTTGGATTTTTTGGCGAGCTATGAGCCATGCATCTAGTTCTGGGTCGTTTTCTTCATTGGTCAGGGAAATCAGGATTTCAAGATGCAGGTAACTTGTTTTCTCAATGATGCTATCCAGGCAGCGGCTCAGGAGGTCAATTTGACCGCGAGAAAGGATAGCGATTGTGATCATTGGTGTTGCGCTTAAAGGGTAGCGGATGTTCCAGCTTTTTCCGGAAACAGGAACGATTTCACCAACGCTCCCTTTTCTTTGCATGTCTTCGAGCAGCGCCATCAAGCAGGCTTTAGGATCAGTGGGAAAGGTTTCCTGATAAGTGATCAGAGCGTCGGGTATGTGTTTGATTGATGCCCAGCCAAATTTGTCAGCTATCCCCAGTAATTTTGAAAACCAGGGGCTTCCATTGCTCCGTCTTGTCTCGCCGGTGGCAATCCAGGCTTCCTGTTGGACACAAATTGGGCCAGCCAGATCCATGGACCGCAAGTTCTCAATATTGACCCCCGGCTTGAGTCTTAGCTGGGTGCAAATGCCGTCTTCGTCGAGTATGTAATCATCAACAAAAAATGACTTGATATCCGGATGGCGATTGATTTCTTCGGCAAGGCGCCATAGGTATAGTGGATCAAGAATGGCGCCAGGGGGCAGTTCAATGATCCAGTCATGCCCCGCCTCGGCGCCTATCGTCTCGATCGTCGCAACGCCGTCTTCGAGCGATTTGATGGTGTGCCAACTAAGCACAGAGCTCTCCCTGACGGCTTCCGGGGCCAGCATGGTGCTGAAAACGTCAAGTGTCCAGTTGGCGTAAAGCTGATGCTCGAGGCTATCCAAAGTGTCCGCGAGTTTTGGTATTTCACTTTCGGCTAGTCTGATAAATAGACAAATTGATGGCGTGCTGTGCCAGTTCGCGGCGATATTGTGACTTGCGGTGATGCAGCTCTGGTCAAATATTTTCCGCTTATTCAACCAAGTTAGATTGCTTAATGGGTTGGAGGTATTAGATGTGTTTTTCGGTGTTGCTGATGATCCAGCCGTTTCTGCAGGAATAATTTGTTCATAAAACGCATTGAATGTAGATGATTTTTTTACTCGCTCTTCTCGAGGGATTAGCCAAAACTCCATAATCACATCCTTCGAATGAAAATCCTTCAGGGGGGATTTTTTTGGAAGAGTGAGTTCTTGTGTTGTCTGTATGAATCGATCAACTTGCCACCAATAATAGTTAAATTGTTCGGGCGTGAAGTTGCGGTAAAGGGATACTTCTGCTTTGGCAATCGCCAGTGCGTTTGGGGAACAGGCCAATTCAATCCCGGGATTCAGGAAAACACCAGGGTCACCGTGATCGGTCCAATAATCCGATGGAACGATCAATACCGGGCAGCCGCAAGACAAGGCTTCCGGTATTAGACTGGTCAATTCGTAGCAGTAAAGCACTTCGGCTGTTCTGAGAATTTGCGCAATATCCTCTGGGGATAATGATATTTCCAGGCCGAGGCTTATCGCTTCACCGGTTATCCCTGGGACTAATTGTCCGCCGGATGCGTAGTATTTATTTGCATAGTAATAAACACCGCTTCGTGACTGGTCCTGGCTGTTATTTTTGTTGTTGAATATCTCGCCATCTACGGAAGGGAAATTGAGAATTTTTCCGTTCATTCCAGCTGGTAGGCACCACCTCGCGAAATAAAAAATCTCTTCCGACGGATTGAAATCCAGAGTGCCGCCAATATGCCCGGGGCGGTTGAGTAACCAGCGCGCAACGCTTGGAATATGCAGCGGATTACCTTCGACCACCTCGGGGTAAACTACGATTGGATGTTTTCCCGCAAGATAGTGTTTGTGAACGATCTCACTGGTCAGTTGCGGGGTGTGTAAACGGTGATTGAATGATGTTGCGTTAACTATATAGGCCTCTTCGCCAAGTTGGTTCAAGGCATGGCATAGGTAGTGAAGGCAGCGTATTCCAGCAGATGAGTGGCGATAGTCTTGCGCTGAAATATAGTAGGGCCGGCGGCGCTTCGCGAAGAAACTCAGCCCCTTGGCCAGCGGCGTCGGTGGCGCTGGCAGGTCGTCCATATGGTAGCCAAGTGTCAGTTGCTCCTTGCCGAGAAATATCCGGAACAGGTTGCTGGTCTGGACGTCAAAATATTGTCGATAGATACCGGGTCTTTGAGCCTCATCATGCAAAGTTTGCAATTTTTGGTGGTGTCGGCCGATGGCTTTCGCGATAAGGGAACTGTCAATTGCCAGTCCGAAATGCCGAAGCGCTTTTAGCAGCGTGCCTTGCACGTCGGCCACGAGGTCCTCGTAATGAATTGAAAAACCCCGGCATTCTTTCAGCAGGCTGATCAGTGGCGGTACCACAATCCTCAGGTTATGCGAAATGACCATCTCGATCGCATCTTCCATCCGGTACCCCACTGGTACGGTTGGTTCCCCGATTTTTATCATGCCCCCTGCGAGGAGCGGGGCCATGTCGCGCAGGTCGCGGTAGAGGAATATCCAGCCAGTGCCAGGGTTGCTGACGCTGGCATCGATGGTGAACATGCCAGGCCGCTTTAACTGGTAGCGCGGTCGGTCCTCCTCCGGGGGCAAGGTGGCGTCAGTCGCGTAGCCAAGTTCGGCAAGAACATCGCTCAGGAAAGCATTGAGAAAAGACTCACCAGAGGCGGGCAGGGGGCATAGATTGATGTTGACTGGCATGGTCTCTAGTGTTCAAGGAGTAGGGGAACAGATCAATGGCTTGGTCACGGCGAAGCACGTTTTGACGTACCATCTTCGCCAGACACTAGATGATAAAACAGGGATTTTCATGAATTTCAAAGACTTGCTCAAAAAAGGCTTGCTTGGATATCAGCCGATTTTTTTCCCCAATGGCGTGATGACCGGTACCGGCTATCAGTTTTTCGGCAACTTCCGTTTGGCCGCGGAGACTCCGGTAGAGGACAGTTCCGATCAAAATGGATTCGCCGACAGCAATGAGACCAAGTTTAACCCCAGAAGACTCGGAAACCTGTATATCCCACCCGAGGTCGGAGGTGTCGAGGAATTCGATACTGAGTGCTACTACCGCATCGCTGACTATGAATTGCCGCAATTCGTCGCGGACAATCTGCTGCTCAAGCGCGTTTATCAGCATTTTGTGGCGAAGACCCTGGAAACTGCGGGTGCCGGGCGGGTTCAGCTCGATTCGATGCTTGAGGTTGGAAGCAATACCTGCCTTTTTCCCCTCGAGTTTTCGAAATCCGGTGTGGCCGCCTGCCACGGAGCGGATATCGTCGATTATTCTGATGTGGTATCGGTGCTTTCGGTGTTGAATGACGCTCCGGTCGAATTCCACCACATGTGCGATGACAGCGAAGCTACCTGGCAATCACTGCCCAAGGCCGATCTGGTCTGGAGTTATGCCGTCCTCTTGCATCAATCGAATCCTTTGGTGCATCTGACGCGACTGGCGGCGAAGGCAAGGAAGGCGATTTTCGTCATGACCAATTGTGGGGGCGACGGAGAATGGGGAAATCCGGACGACATGGCGATCAAATATTGCTCCGCCAATTCCTACTATGCATCGGGATTCCCCAATTGCTTTGACGTCACCATCGTCAGTCCCGCCCTGATCCGTTTTTCCCTGCTCCGGCTCGGTTTTTCGCATGTCCTTGAGCTTCCACCTCCGGAGTTCGAGCATGCGTCGGAGAAGGAGTATGAAAACTTTAAGACTTGGATGAGAAGGCATCGTTGTTTCCTGGCCTTCAGGGATGCGCCGCTCGACGATGAGTCACTGGACGATTACTCGGTGGAAACCGAGAGAAACCCGTATAACGGCGAGGAAGTCCGGGTGCATCGCGGTTACCACAACAACGTTTTCCTGAAGAGCGGCCGCTATTTCATCGTTCCTCACGGTCGCTGGATTGCCACGGACCATCGGCAGCTCCGTTCGTTTGCCAGCTTGCCGCGTGCGATCGACCATCTGGAACAACTGGCGGAAGAAATTAAACCTTTTCCGGTGCCGGTCGATGAAATCGACGGCTATCCGCTGGTCCGCTTCAGGAATCTCTACTATCTTTGCCCGAACCGGACGTTTCCCGATCCTGAGCGGGAAGACGACCTCGAAAACCTTCACGTTCTCGACAGCGTCGATAAATGGAAGTCGCTACGCTCACGAACGGAGATTGCCGCTTTATTGACTCAGTCCTATCGCATCCGGGACCTCATCAACGACGTCTGCATCGTGCGTGCCGCGACAGGCAATTACCTTGCCTTCAGGAGTGCAACGGACAGCTCGCTCGGTGAGTGTCTGGGCTGTTCGGATAATCTGGCCGATATCAGGCGGAGCGTCTTGACCGCCGAGATACTTGCCTCGATGGCGCCTGCCATTTGGCCATAAAGCGAGAGTGCCTAACAGTAGTCTTGCCGATCTGGGCGGTTGTTAGCAACAAAAACAGCGGGACATCGACTTACCGGGCGAGCGTTGGCTTGTTATCCTGTACTGCCCGGAGGTGGCTTCAGAAATTTGTCGATACGCTGCAGCACATATTTGACGCATTCATCAAGTTGAACGATGCCTGTGTCTAGACTCGCAGTGGGATTTTCCGGTGCTTCGTAGGGGGAACTGATCCCTGTGAATTGGCTGATCTCGCCACGCCTCGCCCTTTGATAGAAACCTTTTGGGTCGCGTTGCTCGCAAACGCCAATGGGGGCGGAAAGATAGATTTCCCTGAATCGATCAGTGCCGATGATGTCCGCCGCCATCTGGCGGTCGCTGCGGAAAGGGGAAATGAAGGCGGTAATGACGATGAGCCCGGATTCATTCATCAGTCGGGCCACCTCTGCCACCCGACGGATATTTTCCCGGCGGTCGGAGTCAGAAAACCCCAGATCGCTGCACAGGCCATGCCGGATGTTGTCTCCATCGAGGACGACGCAGGCATACCGGGCAGCCGTCAATCGGGCTTCGAGCGCGCAGGCCAGCGTTGACTTGCCAGACCCCGACAGCCCGGTCATCCAGATCGTCACGGGGGTTTGGCCGAATAGTTGGTGACGGTCAGCCGGGGTGACCTGACTGGTATGCCATACCAGCGTGTTGTTCGGAATTTGTTCGGGCACGGGGCTATCGGTTCAGTCGTTGCATGATGCGGAATTTAACCCAGCCCTCGGTGTTTTCGGAAATGATTTTGTCCGGTAGCGAATCGAAGCGTTCCGCAAGGTCAATCGGGCCGAGTTTCTGCGGTACGCCGAGGAAACGTCCGCGTAGCCGGATGATGTTGTAGCCCAGGTAGTCGGTTTCGAGCGTGATCGGCGTTTCGTTGAACACGTCGCCGGAGCAGGTTAGTGGACGCTTTCGCAATTCTGCGGTGAATGCAGGCGTTTTCGCAATTTCTCTCCGGGCAAGCAGGCGCGGAGCAACATGACGCAAAACCCGGTTTAGTAGCCCACGAAGCATTCCTGGCGGCCGGGAATAGCCGAGTTCGTGCATGAAGTCTTGTGGCAGGCCGAAAAAACGGGCGAGTGTTCGGGCCGGAATTTTTTCGGCAAAACTGCCGATACGCCCCTCGTTGAAAGTTGCGCTGTCGCGGTTGAACAGTTTCCGGGTGTAGTCCGAAGGCCTGCCCGGGATGTGGAGTTTGAGTTGCAGCGACCAAATGGCCATGGCCTGGAGTTCGTCATCGCCACCCCCATGGTTTCCGATCAGCTCTTCGAATGAAAGTGCTGCGACGTTGGCAAAATGCAGCCAGGGAATGAAGCCGCCGATGCGTTCGCGCAACGAACCCAGTAGCCAGTCATTGCCGAGCAGTACTTCCAGGCGTTCAGTGAAACTGCGTTTGTCTAGATAGGCGGCGAAACTGGTTTTTCCCGGGAGGTGGTAGTAATTTGCTTCAGAAACCAGTACGTCCAGTGGATTGCGGTAAATGAACAGTGCCGGTGCCCGCATGAACGGGTGATGCCGATTGCCGAATGCCTGTCTTCGCACGGTATCGACAAAAAAGTCTTTGGCCACGGTATGCGAGTTAGAGTATTCGATGCAATACCAGTGTGCTGGCTGAGCTTCGTGCAC
>ERZ724524.630-NODE-630-length-23244-cov-3.898098_pt1 | contig 23244 bp, 21 predicted proteins | sample MGYA00376057_ERZ724524 | MGnify/ENA primary metagenome ERZ724524 (study PRJEB28724, sample SAMN07190888) | wastewater metagenome | isolation source: influent of sewage treatment plant in Hong Hong | place: USA: Christiansburg, Virginia | collected 2016-03-01 ...
GAGATCGACGCTACACACACAGATCGCATCGACATGAGGGTTGAGGGTTCGCAGGTAGGAGTTGATGGCCGCCACCTTGCCGCGTCGCTCCGGCTCCTCGATGAGTCGAACCGGAACACCAGGACGGCTCATCCGCTCGCGAACGATCTCAGCGGTGCGGTCGGTGCAGCCCGAGGCGACGACGACCACCTCGACAATCTTGGCACGCTTGACGCGCTGGGCCCGCAGCGTGTCGAGAAGCTCCCCGATGTTGCGCTCCTCGTTATAGGCGGGAACGGCGATACTGACTCTCATACGGAACCTCGTTAGTCTTAAGCGGTATAGAGAAGCAAAGCTCGCAACGGGAATCTATGTCAGCCAACCGGTCGTTAAGCAAGTCGGTTAGGCTCGTAATTTGATTCCCATCTGTAATCTAGGCAATTCCGCCAAGTTACGCTAGCCGCTGACTGGCAGAATTGAGAATCAACCTACCGGCGCGATACCCAAGCGGAGACTGCGGCTAGCTCCTCAGCGGTTGGCTTGCCAGTTCCGATGGGAGGCATCGGGGTCGGCAACCCCTCGACGACCCGCTGCCCGAGAACGTGCCGAAAGCGCGACCACGAGCTGTGAGTCGAGAGATCCAGGTGGGCACTGCCGCTCGGTAGGTGACAGGTCTGACAGAGCCGCTGAAACACTGGCAGCATCTGCTTGCGCCACAGCACCAGATCCTGACCGCCCCCACTGTCTTCACCCACGCGGGTTACTTGCGAGTCGCCGAGCAGCCAGGCGTCACCACTGGGTGAACCAAGCAAGCGAACGCCTGGGTCAGGGCTATCCACCGGGCTCGCGGGCAGTGGAGCGGTGAGAAGCTGCCCGTCTCGGATCAGCGCCAGCGAGTCGCTTAGCAACACCCATAATCCAGAGGACGCCGAGGACAGAGCACGCACTTGCTGGGAGGAGTCAAACGAATAGGCCAGCTCAAACTGTCCATCTCGCTCGCGGAACAGAGCCTCAGGGGTGGCAGCCCACAGCGTTCCCACCGGGTCGAAGGCGACCGCCATCGCGTCAGGCAGCTCCAAGTGACGCAGCGAATCGGTCTGCGCGTCGAACCATTGCACGCCGCCCCCTTCGCCTTCACCAAGACCAGCAGCCCGACCACCGCTGCCGACCAGTCCACGCAGGGCCAGGTCGTACTGCTTGAGCGCCTTGCCGTCGGAAACCGCCAGCTTGCCATCGACGACAAAGCCGACCAGCGCGCCTCCCAGATGGGCAACCTCAGACACGTTCTTCCCGGCTAGCAGATACCGCGCTGAGACGTCTTCTAAAGACAGGGGCTGAGTGGAACCAAAGCGGAGCCGGTGGACACGCCCGTCCGAATCGACACCGAGTAGCCAACGCCCGGCAAAGCCCAGCGCTGGAACCACCGCCGCCGCACGCCACGAACGGACCGCAGTCTCTTTGCCCTGCGACTCACCATTTGACCACAGCGCGACCCCGGTATCGCCAAACAGCGCCACCTCGTCATCGCCTTCGGCAATCGTGGCCACCCGCCCTGGCCCGAGCGGCGTTGCGTTCCATTCGATGGGATGGATCGCCAGCTCGCCGAGTACAAGCTGCTCACCGATAGGCTGTCCGCTTCCACAGCTAGAGGAAAAGCCCAGCAGCAACATGCTGAGCCCCAGCCCTAGCAGCCCACTGCGGCGGATCGGTTGGTTCGGGTTCGATTGTGCTGGTCCCATGGTGAAAAATTGTTCTCAATTGGTGGACAATACCTACTATTTTCCCAGTAGTTAGAGACTTTCTGCTGCTTCGTAAAGGAGGCTTGCTGATGCGTAGAGCCCTGCGTAGGCGACGTACACTTCTTGGCACCCTGGCCCTCGGCATGACGCTAGGTGGCGTTTCGTGCGAACAGGCTCCGGTTTCACAAGACTCGGTCGGACTGCCGCCAGTCGAAAGCACTGAGCTGCCACCGACGTTTGAAGCAGTGGGACCAGAAAACTACGTCAGCAAGGTCAAGAGCGTCCTCACCGGACTGCCGCCCACGGATGCCGAGGTGCAGTCGGTTCGCAACGACGAAGCAGCGCTTGGTGGCCTCGTTGACGAGTGGATGAAGACCCCGCAGTTCCAGGCCCGGATGCTGCGCTTCTTCTCGAACGCCTTCCAGCAAGGGCAGCTCAACCGGGCCAGCCTGATCGAGATGGCCCCCGACGCACCGATCAGCGACCGAATGCTCGGCAACATCCAAGCCAGCTTCCCGCTGACGGCGTGGCAACTGACGATGGTGGAAGGCCGGCCGTTTACCGAAGTCGTAACGACCGACCGGTTCATGATGACGGCACCACTCGCGACGCTGTACGCGTTCATGGACAACCGCCACACCAGCGATCTCAACCGGGGCACCGATTACATCACGACGGCCAATCCGAACTTCAAGTTCACGCTGTCGAACAAGAGTGGGCCGATTCCCCTCGAAAAGACGATCCGCTGTTCATGAACTGGTATCTGCCGACCGTGATTCCCCCCGCCTGTGCCGACCCGCTGGTCTACACCCGCGACACACCTCGGCTGTATCAGTTCCTGTTTGGTGCGGTCAACGCGAGCACCGGCGTGTGTCTCCAGTCGTTTGCGACGCCGTCCCAGTTTGCCGATGCCGAATACGATGCCTGGCGGATGGTGACGATTCGGCAGCCGAAGCAAGGCGAAAACGCGACGCTGTTCTATGACCTAAGGACGATGCGGACCGGCACCGAGCTGGCGCTGCGAGTCCCCCGCGTCGGCTTCTTCACCACGCCTGCGTTCTTTGGAAACTGGGCAACCAACACCAGCAACCAGGCGCGGGTCACCATCAATCAGACGCTGATCGTGGCACTGGGTCGCAGCTTCGATGACAGCAACAACACCCAGCCGCTGGCGCTGCCACCGACCGATAAGGCGCACTCCTCTGATCCGGCCTGTTACGGGTGTCACAAGACGCTGGACCCGATGCGGCAGGTGTTCCGGCAGGCGTACACGCTGACCTACCACGAGCAGAAAGACCCGGCGCAGACCTCGATGCCGGGTGTGTTTGCCTTCGATGGCATCACCAAGAACGTGTCGTCGCCCAAAGAGCTGGCAGCAGCGATGGCCAGCCATCCACGGTTTGCCATCGCCTGGACCCAGAAGCTCTGTTACTGGGCAAACTCCGCACCGTGTAACGAAAGCGACCCCGAGTTCCAGCGAGTGGCAGCGGTATTTGAGTCGAGCGGCCACAACTGGAAGACGCTGGTGCGCGAGGTGCTGACTTCGCCACTCACCACGGGGACACGCAACACCCAGACCTTTGCGGACCAGGGTGTGACCATCTCGGTAGCACGTCGGGATCAACTCTGTACGGCGATGGCGACCCGCCTGGGCGTGCCCAACCTGTGTGTACTTGGGCGGTCACCGAGCCTGACCCAGCTTGTTCCGAGCGACAGCTACTCCCGTGGTGGTACGGCCCCGATCCTGGCCACCGACCCGAGCCTCTTCTATCGCGCCGCCACCGAACAACTGTGCCGCACCTTCGCGGACTACGTCGTCGATAGCACGGTCACCGGCAAGCCGAGCCGCTACCAGAGCAAGATGCCGGACGCGGCGGTGAGTGACATGGTGCAGACGGTGATGGGAATTGTGCCTTCGGACAAACGCTATCCGTCGCTGCTCCAGATCCTGACCGAGCATTATGCCAAGGCGAGTAAGACCGCCGGCATCACCGCCACCGATGCGCTCAAGTCCACCTTCACGCTGGCGTGCATGTCGCCGACCAGCATCTCGATGGGTCTGTAAGGAGGTCTGCCATGCACGTGACACGACGTGAAGCCATCCTGAGCGCGCTGTTTGGAGCGGGCTCTATCGGTCTACGCGCCCTCGCCACGGGGCTGCCAGCCTCGGTGTTGCTTAACCCGCGCACCTCGCTGGCTGAGGCTTGTGCGAGCCGCGACAACGCGCAGTACCTGATCTGGGCGACCTCGGGCTCGGGCGACCCGGCCAACGCCAACGTTCCCGGTACCTACGACGACCCGGGCATCGCCCACTCACTGCTGCCCGAGATGGCCCCCACTCCGATGACGCTGTCGGGGAAGACCTATACTGCGGCCAAGCCATGGGCATCCCTGCCGCAGTCGGTACTCGACCGGACCTGCTTCTTTCACCACACGACGCTGACCAACAGCCATGCCAATGAAGGCAAAGTGCTCAAGCTCATGGGCGCGGTCAAGCGACAGGAGATGCTGATCTCGCTGATCGCCAAGAACCTGGCACCGTGCCTCTCGACGGTTCAGGTCGAGCCCGCGTCGATCAGTGGCGAGGTCATCACCTTTGGCGGTCGCATCCTGCCCGCGCTCACGCCGGTGGGACTGCGCGACGTCTTCATCAGCCCGAAGGGTCCGCTGACCAACCTACAAGCCTTGCGGGATGCCGACCTTGACCGGGTAAGCCAAGTGCTCAAACAGAGCGGCAACACCGTTCAGCGCAGCTTCCTGGACCGCATGGCGACGTCGAAGAGCGAGCTACGCAACATCTCAGACAGCCTGCTCGGCAACCTGGCCACCATCAAAGCGAACGACCTAGACGGGCAAATCACAGCCGCCGTAGCACTCATCCAGATGAACGTCAGCCCGGCGTCGGTCATCTTCCTGCCGTTTGGCGGAGACAACCACTCGGACCCGAACCTGGCGCGAGAGTCCGCCCAGCACGTCAGTAGCTGCGCGGCGATTGCCACCCTGATGCAGCGGCTGGACACCGCCAAGCTGTTCGATCGCGTGACGTTCGTGATGATGAACGTGTTTGGTCGCTCGCTGAATCGTCCGATGCGCATGGGCCGCGACCACCTGGGCAACCACCACTGCACCGTCATCAGTGGCAAGAGGGTGCGCGGTAGCGTCGTTGGCGGCGTAATGAAGAGCGGTAGTGACTATGCTGCCACCCCGATTGACTCGAAGACCGGATTGCCTGCCATGGGCATGGGGGCCGACATCCGCTTCGAGGACACGCTGGGCGCAGTCGGCAAAACCATCGCAGCCGCAGTCGGGCTCTCAAGCGATGTCATGAACGACCAGATCACCGCCGGAAAAGTCGTCCAAGCCGCGCTGGTCTAACCGCAAGTCTCCCCCAGGCCAAGCCCCAGATTGGGGCCTCTCCCCAAGCTACCCCATCATTCGCATCAGCCGCTGCCGTTCTTGGGTCATGTCATCGCCCCGAACCTCGCGCAGGGCTGAGCAGACGAGGCTCCTCACCATGCCTTTGCGATAGGACAGCGACAGATCCGCGTGGTCCATCGGTTTGGCGCTCGGATAGGCGGCATCGGCGACCGCACTGATCAGCTCATCGGAGAGGGGATTGCCGATGAGCAGCCGGGCGGCATCGTCGAGCAGTAGGGGCCGTGAGGACACCGCCCCCAGCGCCAAGCTCGCTTCACTGACGTTGCCATCGGCCGATAGCCGCAGCGCCACCGCCACCCCGAGCAGAGGAAAGTCGAACGCCCCACGACGTCGCAACTTCCAATAGGTACTGCGCAGACCGGGCTTGCGCGGAATCCAGATCTTGGTGAGCAGCTCGTCGGGCCGCTTGGTCAGGTAGCTGATTCCGTCGTTGTGGTAGAGGTCGACGAGCAAAAGCTCGCGATCATCGTTCGAGGAGCAAAGCTGGACCCGAGCGCCGAGTGCCATCAGCGCCGGAGCCGCATCGGTCGAAGACACCGCCAAGCAGCGCGGACTCGACGTGGCCACCCAGCAGATGTCGCCGTCCTTCTTCTTGCAATAGCCAATCGCTTGACGCCACGGCTCGCTCTGGTTGTAGTAGTCGCAGCGAGTATCGAGACAGAGGTTGCCGCCAATCGTCGCGGAGCCGCGAATGTGAACGGTCGCTATCTGAGACACCGCCTGGGTCAGCGCGCGCGCTTCGTGGGCAAGCTGCGGATGATCTTCGATGTCGCGCAGCCGAGCACTGCCACCGAGAACGATCTCATCCTCGGTCACGGTGATCTTCTTTAGCTCGTCGAGGTGACGCAGGCTAATGAGGCGCTTCGGCGTCTGCTGACGTCGCTTCATGTTGGGCAGAAGGTCGGTCCCGCCAGCCAGGATCGAGGTGTTCTGCGGATCAGCGGCCAGCAGCGCCAGCGCTTCGGACAAAGACTGCGGTTGCAGAAGGTGAAACTCGGGAAGCCTGAGCATGATGTCCCCCTAGACGTGTTCGGCGCGCTTGTCTGTGGACCGCACGGTGTCGTTGGTGGCGCGGCCATCACCGCCTTGCCATGGCGTTGGCACTTGCAACGGCTCGGGATAGGGCACCGATGGAAAATCCTTGGGCCCGACGCGACCGGGCTTGCCTGCGGCTTGGAGAGCCAGCGCCTTGAGGATCTTCTCGGGCGTGATCGGCACCTCATCAATACGCACACCAACGGCATCGAAGATCGCGTTGGCGACGGCTGGCATGATCGGGAGCAGTGGGCCCTGGCCGACCTCTTTGCCACCAAAGGGACCGTTGGGGTCAGGATCTTCGATGAGCTCGGTGTCGATCTCCGGCATCTCCAGTGAAGTCAGACTCTTGTACTCAAGGATCGACGGCGTCCGGAGGACCAAGGCGCCCGAGAGCTTGGGCGGTAAGCGACGGAAGGCTTGCTCCTCCATCAGCGCTTCACCCAGGCCCATGTAGACGCTGCCCTCGACCTGGCCTCTGGTGAGCGTGGGGTTTAGCGCCCGCCCAATGTCGTGGGCAATCCAGACCTTTTCGACGTTGAGCCAGCCCGTTTGCGGATCGACGACCACTTCCACAATGGCAGCGGTATAGGAATAGGCAGGCGACGGACCCACACCACCGCCCTTGAACAGCGCGGCGGGCTTTTCCGGCTTATACGATCCGGTGGTGCCGATGGTGCCGTGGAGCCCTTCGGTAAGCACCACTGCCTCGCGGAACGACATCCCCTTTTCTGGGGCGGAGGCATCGAAGATCCGACCGTGCGAAAAGACCAGTTGTTCGGTGGGTACGCCCAGCTTGTCGGCGACGGGTCCGGCCAGGATATCGCGGGCTCGCTCGGCAGCTTGAATGGCTGCGTTGCCCATCATCAGCGTCACCCGGCTGGAGTAGGAACCGAGATCAACGGGCGAAAGATCACTGTCTCCGGTGACGATTTTGACATCGGCGACTTCCACGCCGAGCACCTCGGCCACGCAGGCACACAGCACATCGTCAGAGCCCTGCCCGACCTCTGCGGCCCCGCAAAAGGCGGTAACGAGTCCCGAGCGGTCGAGCTTGAGCTGCACGCCCGAGTGCGGCATGTCGTTGTAGTAAATCGGCATGCCCGCGCCCGACAGATACGACGAGCAGGCAATGCCAATGCCACGGCCATAGGGCAGCTTGCGATGCTTGTCGTTCCACCCCGAGCGACGCACCACCGAGCGAATACAGTCAGCCAAGGCGATGGTGCGAACCCGCAGGAAGTTGGCGGTCAGCGAGTTCGGCTTTTCGACGATGCGCAGCCGCAGCTCCGCCGGGTCAAGCTGGAGCGCCTCCGCAATCTTGTCGAGCTGGATTTCTTGGCCGAAGCGCGGCTGCACGGTGCCGTGACCGCGCTTGGGGCCACAAGGCGGCTTGTTGGTAAAGACGCGACAGCCTTCAAAGCGATAGTTCGGTAGGTGATACGTCACCGTCTGAAGCGCGCCGGTGTAGAAGGTGCTGGCCACGCCATAAGAGCCGTATGCGCCGCCATCGAGCAGGGTCTGTAGGTGCAGCGCCGTCAGGGTGCCATCCTTTTTGACACCACAGCGCAGCCGCATCAGCACTGGATGACGCCCGCGATGGCAGTAGAAGACCTCCTCGCGAGAGAGGCAAATCTTGACCGGACGGCCCGTCATCATCGCGGCCTTGCAGACGACGATCTCGTGATTGAAGGGATCGGTCTTGCCACCAAAACCGCCACCCTGCGGAGTTGCGATGACCCGAACTCGCGAGGGAGGCAGGCCCAGCACCTTGGCAATCGAGCGGTGGACATAGTGCGGTGTCTGGGTGCTCGACCAGATCGTCAGCTTGCCATCGGGATCGAGCGCGGCCACAGCGGCATGGGTTTCCAGCGGCAGGTGGGTGTTGCCCGCGTAGCTGAACGTGTCCTCGAAGACATGGTCGGCTTCGGCAAAGCCTTGCTCGACGCTTCCGAATGACAGTGCGACCGCTTTGTGAACGTTCCCGCTGTCTCCGTAGTCGTGAATGCGCGGCTCGTGAGTCGCAAGCGCTTCCTCGGGGGAGGCGATGGTCTGGAGCGGCTCGTACTGCACGTCGATAAGCGCCAGCGCTTCCTCGGCCACAAGCTCGCTGCTAGCCACCACCGCAGCAACCGGATCACCGACGAAGCGAACCTTGTCTAAGCACAACGCGTGCTCGTCTTGGCTGACCGGCAAGATGCCAAACGTCGTGGGCATATCGGCCCCAGTCAGAACCAGATGAACGCCCGGCAAGGACTTGGCTCGGCTCGCATCAATCGACACAATGCGGGCATGCGGCAGGGGCGAGCGCAGCAGCCGACAGTGAAGCATGCGCGGCAGGATCAGGTCGTCAGCAAAGCGGGTCTCACCCGTAACCTTGGCGCGACCATCTACCCGGCGACGAGCCTTGCCGATGATCTGAAGGGACCGAGTGCTCATCGCTTTTCCTCGCGCAGGGTGCCCGCAGCCGCTTCGACAGCCTCGAATATCTGTAAGTAGCCGGTGCAACGACAGAGGTTGCCCGACAGCGCCTCTCGGACCTCGGTGCGGGTCGGAGCCGGGTTCCTATCAAGCAGCGCCTTGGCAGTGACCAGGATGCCCGGCGTGCAGTAGCCACACTGGGCGGCCCCGTGGTCCGCAAACGCCGCTTGGAGCGGATGCAGCTCGGCCCCGCGCTTGAGTCCTTCGACGGTGGTAATCGGAAGGCCCTCACACTCCATCGCCAGTACCAGACATGACAGCACTGGCTCGCCATCGAGAAGAACGGCGCAGGCCCCACACTCGCCCAGCTCACAGCCGTGCTTGGTGCCGGTAAGCTGCAAGTTTTCGCGCAGGACCTCAAGCAGCGTCAGGTTCGGCGTACACAGCGTGTCGTGCTGCTCGCCGTTGACGATGAGGGAAATCGGCTGTTTCACAAAAACTCTCCTCGCGATATCGCCATGTGGACGTAAGTAGCTCGGTCGATGGCCGCCAACGGTAAACGGGCGCAGTTACAGCGGCACGTACAGCCCCAGGTGGGCAAAGCCAGCCCCACAAAACGCGGAACACCCCGCAACGCCTACTGCATCGTTGCTGACGAGCGGAATCCCGAACTGGTTACCGACGGCATTTTGCGCAAACCACATGCCACCCGATAACTCGACAACGCTCCGCGATAGGCGCTCGCCGACCGGGCCGAGATGTGACAGCACGGTCATCCGCCACTTGATCTGAAGCTCGGTGGTCACCGTCGAGTACGTCCCCAGCTTGGGATCCGAGGTATACGCCATGAACGGAACCAGGTTGCCACTGCCATCGGTGGTGGAGCCAAACTCGACCCCACGCTCGGCATAACAGGGCGCGCCGGGGAAGACCTTGGGCTGCTCTCCGCAGTTGGCGCGATAAAACGACGCTTCCCACTGCTGAAAGACGCTGAGCAGGCCACGCAGTTCCACTGGGCCAATCGGTAGGTGCAGCGCGAGCTCGGGGCTCAGGCTCGTCACCCCCCAGGAATCGGCAAACATTCGCACTGCGGGCCGCAGCACCAGATGGGGCACCAGGGTTCCGTTGAAGCGAAACATCTTGTGACCGGACAACGCGATGGCATGACGGACCCGCAGGCTGGGCAGGTTTTCGAACTCACGACGCTCACCGGCCACGAATACGGGCCGATAGGGGTTGTTCTGGTACCCGGACAACACAAATAGCTCGTAGGTCAACGAACCGACCATCGTTTGACTGAGCACTTGCGACCACGCCAGCACCGCATGCGCCTCGTGCAAGATGCCCATGTTGAGGTAACCGGTGGGCCCGAGCCGCTTGCCCACCGAGGAGTGCGTGTAGTCGCCCCCCACGCGCAACACGATGTTGTCTTGCAGCAGGCTGATCTTGGCGCGCAGCGACGCCGTATGGGAAAAATAGTCGCTCTCGGTCGAGTAGCCGTAGCCTCCCGAGAGAGTCGACTTGCCCACGAGCGGAGTCTCGATGCCAAAGCCTACCTCGTGCCGCAGCTCGGTGAACGGCTGATCAGAGGTCGCCCCGGCAGCGACCGACGCCGAGGTGATCGCATCCAGTCCATACGAGCTAGAGACTCCGAAGCCGCTGGCGGTCTGCTGGCGAATGTCGACGGTGGGATTGAGCACCCGGGTGTTGCGATCTCGCCAGTAATTGCCACGGAAGACCGCTTCGCCGCTGACATTCTGCGGGAGCTGTTCCGCCCGGGCCGTCGTGGCCATACACAGCCACAGGACCAGCCACAAGAGGTGTCTGGAGACTCGGTTCAATTGCAACCACAACCTCCACCTCCGGCATCGTCACCGAAGCCGCCTTGGGTGCCATGTCGCGCATACTCCCAATGGGCACGGAACTTGACCTCGGACTTGTCACCAAAGCCCGGTGACATGCAGCGCTCGGCCAGGTGCTCGCGCTGGTAGGGACGAACGACCGTGCAGCCGCCGTGCAGCAGCATCATCCCGAGCGATATCGGCAGGAAGATCGCTGGAAATTTCAAACGACCCAAACGCTTCCACTGCGGTCTGGATTTCGCCATCTCAGGCCGCCTTGTAGCACGCTTTCCTACTTTGTCCCCCCACACATTTACCCGGCGGAGAATCTGTAGATTTCTGAAATCGCCGCGTGTTACGATGAAGGCTGTTTTTAGCAAGCTATGAAACCCCTAAAGCATCTCATGATGAGCAGGGCGTCCCTTCTCCTCCATTCGTCGAATAGACGTTGGGAGGATCGCCGCCTGCCCTCACGTAGAGGGGGCCACCGATGAAGCTTCGGTTTTGGGGCGTGCGCGGCTCCTATCCAGTACCGGGAGCGACGACGCAACGCTACGGTGGCAATACTAGCTGTGTCGAGGTCCGATGCGCCTCCGCTTCGGACCCCTCGGCACCCCGAATCATCCTTGATGCCGGAACTGGACTCAGGCGACTCGGCAAGGATCTGATGACCGGCCCCTTTGGTGAAGGCAAAGGCGATGCCCATTTGCTCGTCAGCCACACCCACTGGGATCACATCCAGGGCCTACCGTTCTTTTCACCGCTGTATCGGCCCGGCAACAAGTTTCACGTCTATGCCCGCCAGCGCGATGACATGCACCTGAGAATGGTGTTTGCGCTGCAGTCCGATAATCCCTACTTCCCGGTTCCGTTCGACGCGGCTGCGGCCAACGTCCAGTTCAATGAGTTGACCGATGATGCCAGCTTCGAGATTGGGCCGGTCAAGGTGCGCTGTACGCGGCTCAATCATCCCTGGATCGCCATCGCGTTCCGGCTCGATTACGAAGGCGCGTCGCTGGCGTACGTGACGGACACCGCTCCGTTTCGCGACATCCTGATCGAACACGAGTTCATCAAGCAACCGCCGAAGCCCGGTGAGCCGCTGGCCCCCGAAGACGCCGCCAAGCTGGCGACGATGCGCGAGGGTGTGGTGCGGCTCTGCGAGGGTGCTCAGCTCGTCATCTACGACACCCAGTTTACGCCGAGTGAGTATGCGCAAAGGCCGCACTGGGGCCATAGCTGCGCAGAAGATGCCATCGAGATCGCCCGTGAGGCTGGTGCCGAGTCGCTGATGCTGTATCACCACTCGCCCGATCGCACCGACGCACAGATCGACGAGATTTTGGCCCATCATCGTTCGCAGCTTCACCGCGAGGGCAATCGGATCGAACTCAACGCCGCATTCGAGGGCATGGAAGTCGATCTGTCACGCCACGGCATGCAGATCGGGTCGGCGAGCAGCCGCTCGATGGGTCAGGGTCACCGCAGCGGGTCCGATTCCAACGAGGGAGAGTCGTGGAAGTAACGTTTCACGGTGTACGCGGGTCCATCCCCGCCCCCGGTCCTGAGACGATCCGCTATGGCGGCAACACCTGCTGCGTCAGCGTTCGCTCAGACCAAGGCAAACTGCTCGTCCTGGACATGGGAACTGGGATCATCAGCCTCGGCAGACAGCTACTGCGGACCGAGTTTGGCAAGGGACAGGGGCACGGGGCCATCTTGCTGTCCCACGCGCACTGGGATCACATCCAAGGCTTCCCGTTTTTTGCACCGGTGTTCATTCCCGGTAATCGCTTTTCGGTGTTCGGTCCCGCCAAGAGTGCCTCGATGCTCGAAGGCATTCTCGAAGGTCAGGTCAACCCGCACTTCTCGCCGCTGCAGACGATGAAGAACCTCGGCGCGATGTTTGAGCTGGTGCCGGTGCCGACCGATAACGATCCGCCACCCATCTATTGGGAAGGCATCGCGATCTCGGGACGGCCCAATCCGCACGGCCCATCGACGTGCATGGCCTATCGGATCGAAGAAAATGGCCACTCGGTGGTCTATGCGCCCGACGCTGGTTACCCGGACTCAGGGCCCAGCGAAGAGGTGCTGCGACTGTACCAAGGCGCCGACTTGCTCATCCACGATGCGACCTATACGCCCGAAGATCGCTCGGTGCGGCGCTCGCGTGGCTATTCGTCGTTTGCCGATGCTGCGTATGCAGCCGTTCGGGCCCAGGTCCGCAGGTTGGCGCTGTTTCACTTTGACCAAGACTACAGCGACGACGTGGTGGATCAGATTTATTCTCGCTGTCGTGAGCTGCTCGACTCGCTCGGCGGCCGCCACATTGAGCTGATTGCTTCTCGCGAGGGCAGCTCACTTACGCTGTAGCGTGCGGTCGCCCGGTGGGGTCGCCGAGTCTGTGGGCGCTCCCGTGGTGGGCACGGCATCGGGTGGGGAAGCTGGCAGTGCCCGCTTGAGCTCGCTCAGCCGCCGCAGTAGATCTGTCAGATCGTCTCCAGGGAGTCGATAGGCCAGGTGCAGCTCGGGCGTAGGCCGCTTCGGCGACTTTGGGACGGCCACCGCAACCAGCGGCATGACAAAGCGATCAAGGCTGAGCAGTTTCGCCAACGGTCGTCCGGCCAGCTCTGCCGCTTGGGCCTTGATCTGGGCCACGGCATCCCCCGCGATGGCGAGCATCGGATACGACGCGACCACACCGATATCGAAGCCATCGCCGACCGCCATCGCCAGTGCTACCGCTTGGGCTTCGTCAAGGACTCTCAGCATCCCAGCGTCATGGAGTCGATGATGCAGGTCAGCGGACAACAGCACTGCGGCCAAAATCGGTGGTCGACCGCTCTTCCCTGACGGAGCCATCGCCAGGGCGGTCATCAGCGACGACTGCTTGCGCACCCCATGGTCGACGCCGCGGAAGATGTCGATGATCTGGCGAACTTGGAGACGACTACCCACCACCAGGGTTTGTTCCGTGAGTCGAGCGACCGCTTGGGTGCTGTCTTCGACGATGGCCATCCCGTGGTAGGTGACCTCGCGACGGGCAGGTCGGGCCTGCATGCTCTGCCACAGCTTGCTGCTGTGCAGGCGACCTCTGACGAGCAGGGTTGCCTCCACGCCACTGGTCCCGAGTCCCTGGAACCCCAGACCGACGGAGTCAATATCGGCAAGCGGATCGGCAACCAGCTCGCCCAGCTTGGCCCGTGCCGAACCGGGTAATAGATCGAGCAGCGAACGACTGGGCGGCCACGATCTCAGCGCGGCCACATCGATATCGACGACCGCCTCCTGCCCCTGCGGCAACAGCGCCAACAAGTCCTCATCCGAGATGTTGTGATGTTCGAGATCGCCGCGAATCGCCCGCGGGCCACAGCCGACGCCTCCGGCCAACAGCCCAAGGAGTCCGAGCACCGGACCGAGTCCGCGCAAAAACCACCGCATGTTCATCAGTTTAGCTTGTCGCACCACCGCGACCCTGGGCATCTATTGCCAGAAGTACGCAGCAAACGCCGGTGAGGTGGGAAGTTGGTGGCGAGCACGGACCGAGAACAGCCAAGGACAGGCCAGCACGCCGGTCTGTTCTTCCAGATCATCGAGCCACCAAGCACGCCCTGCGACAGCCCTCGGCCCGACGACGTACCGCTGGTGCTACTCCCCGGTCTATTGGCAGATGGTCGCCAACTGTCGCGGCTCTGTCGGCTGCTTGCTCGGCTGCTCCAGCGTCGGCTGTGCGTGGTGGATCCGCTCGGCGCTGGCCGAAGCGATGCGCCAGCGGATGCCGAGGCCTACGCCTTCCCTGCACAAAGCGACCGACTCGCCGCGCTGCTCAGCGCGCTGGAGCTGCCGGTGGTCGATGTCGCTGGATTCTCGATGGGAGGCATGTGGGCGCAGCATGCCCTGCTTGGTCATCCGGACCGGTTCCGCCACGCTTGCTTGGTGGCCACGACGGCAGTGACCGATCCAAGGCTACGGAGTATTGTCTTGGGACTGCGCGCACAGCACCGCGCTGGGGTGAATGGCCTCGATCTGTTTCGGACCTTGCAGGCGATGTTTTTTTCGGCAGGTTTCCTCGATCACCCGAGCATCATCCCCATGCTGGAAGCGATGTGGGGAGAACATCGCCACGCTCCAGCAGCGGTCGAGGGACAGCTTGCCGCCCTGCTCTCGCACGACCTACGGTCGTTGCTACCGGAGGTCACGCAGGTCCGAGTGGTTATCGCCGGTGCGGAAGACTTCCTGATGCCGCCGCTGGTACAAACGAGGCTTTCGGGGTACTGCCATCAGCCCGCCCCCGAGCTGATTCCATCGGCGGGACATGCGATCTGGATCGAGTGCCCGGACTTACTGGCGGAGGCCCTGGCAGCGGCCTTGAACCAGGCCCGACCCGCGGCCAGGTGATCGCCCGTTCCTAGCAGCAGGGTCAGTCGAGCGGGAAGCTCCAGCTCCTCACGTCCCGCTAGCTCAGCCAGGTCCAGTTCCACGGCCCGCAGCGCAATCCCCTGCCCCCAGGTCACCGTCGATCCATACAGTGAATCACCCAAGATCGGACAGCCACGCCGCGACAGTTCCACCCGCAACTGATGGGGCCGCCCAGTCTGCGGACAAAGTCGCCACAGTACCCGGCTACCGTCGACCACAAGGGGCGTTGCCAGCGTCACAGCTTCCTTGCCCGCAGCGTGAACGTAGGCTCGCTTTTTGCCCCGCAACAGCAGTGACTGCCAGCGCTGCGCCTGACCGAGCTTGCACCCGGTCGGCAGCGGCCCCACCGTCCACGCGAGATAGGTCTTGTGAACCTGATGGTGCTCGAAACCAGCGCAAAGCCCGCGATGGGTATCGGCATCTTTGGCGTAGATGAGCAGGCCGGACACCTCTGCATCGAGTCGGTGAACCGGCCATAGTCGCAGCGAGAGCTCCTTTTCGAGCATTCGCCCGACGCACAGGCGCTCGTCTTCGGCACCAATTCGGCTCGGCACAGACAGCCAGCCCGCCGGCTTGTCGATGACCACCACCCGGCTACTTTCGTACACAAACGGACCGACTTTGGGTAACTCCATGCCCGTTACCATAGCGAGGAGGGGTTCCCGAAAGTACAAAAACGGTCTACGCTGCCACGAGGAGGTTAGTGAGTTTGAGCAGCACGGCCCGCCCCCGGACCCTCGCCGATATTCTGAAGGAGTCGGAGATTGTGCCGCCCACCGTGCTCGCCCGCGCTCAGCGCTACAGCGAAACGAGCGGGCGGCCGCTTTGGTTTGTGCTGCTCCGCGAAGGGCTACTGACCGAGGACAAGCTGTTTCGGCTTCTCGAAACGCAGCTCAAGCTACCGGTTCTCAGCGACGACCAGCTTGATGGGGTCGTGGTTGCGCCGGAGCTAAAGCAGGCGATCACCGCAGTTCTGGCGGGTCATCTGGGGATCTTGCCGCTGGAGCGCTCCACCGATGGTCGCAAGGCAGCGCTGGCGATGGTCGATCCGACCCAAGACCTGTCGACGCTGCTACCAAAGCTGGCCTCGCACGGAGTGGTCGAGGTCCGCCGTTTCTTGATTCGCTTTGGAACGCTGCGGCTCGGGATGGACATGTTCTACAACCAGGCGTGGGAAGCGGGCGACAGCGCCCCGCTCATCGAGCCCATCGCTGCGCCCAGTCCATCACGGCCGGAGGTGTCGCCCTCGAAACCCGAGGTGCCATCACCATCTCGACCTGATGTCGCGCCTGCATCCAAACCAGAGTCTGCGGCACCATCGCGTCCAGAGGTTGTGCCTCCATCGAAGCCAGAGCTCTCAGCGTCGAAAAGCGATATCGTGCCACTGTCCAAGCCGGAGGTCGGAGCGCCCTCCAAGCCGGACGCTGCCCCACCATCCAAGCCAGACGTCGTCGCATCCAAGCTGGACGTGGTTCCAGTCACGAAAGCGGACAGCATCGCTAGGCCCGAGGGTTCAGCCAAGCTCGAAGCCGTGCCACCAACGAGGCCGACTCCACCTGCCGTCCAGCCCTTGACCCCAGCACGTGCGCATCCACCAGTGCATCCGCCACCGCTGCCGCCACCGCTGCCGCCATCGCTGCCGCCACCCGTTCCATCAGGAATCAGTCAGCGTGGCGAGTCTTCACGTAGCAGTGAGGGCATCCCTTCAGCGGCTTCGCTGGGCGACCGCTCAGGGGCACACAAGCCGACGGCCAGCGGCCACAGCACACCACCGCGTGTTGGACCCCCCCGCATCGAGCCGCCACCGCTGCCGAAGCAAGCAGTGCCCGCGCCACTGCCAGTCCTCCGCAGCGGACCGATCCGGCGCCGTCCTCCTTTCGAGAAACCGGGGGGCGCGCTGTCGTCCTCGGACCTCATCATTGAGGAACGACCCTCGAACCTAAACCTGAACCGAGATGCACTGCGGGTTCCCACCCGGTCGTTTGCCCCCGATCCACACTCCGATGGGATGACCGTCCCTGTCGTGGATGCGCTATTCCGCTGTGCCACGACGCTCGCGGAGCAGCTTGCGGCAACGCTCGACAGCGACTGGCCAAGCCTCGTGGTCGCGCAGTGTTCCAGCCTGTGCGATCGCATAGGGCTGCTGCCACGGGCGAAGCGAGAGCTTTTGTTGATTGCACGACTACACGCCATCCTGACCCTCCAGCTCTTCGAAAAGATGCCGTTGCCAGCGACGCGTAAGGAACGGCTCGGCTTTGTCTGCGATACGGCAATGGAAGGACTGCTGGCGATGCTCCAAGCCGAGTTTCTCGACTTCGTGAAGCTCCCTCAAGATGACGAACCACCGCTCGGAATGCGGATGATTTCAACCGTGATTGAGTCGCTACGGCTCGCCCATCAGGGTCACAGTAGCGAGGTCTTGGCACAAAAGCTTCGCGAACGCTGCGGAGACAACGATGTGGTGCGGACTCTACTGGAACTCTACGTCGACCAGCCGCCCACGTTCACGGACCGCAGTGCCCCGCCCGGTCTGCGTCCGGCCAAGCTACCGCCACTACCGCCGCCTTCCCCGCCGAGTGCGGCGCGCCCCGAGGTTCGACTCGGTTGGCCAACGCCAGAGACGATGCCGGATGTGCCCTGGAGCTGCGATCGAGTTTCCACGCTTCCCGAGGAAGGGCTGCTGCCGTATCCTTCGCCCACCGGAAACATCCCGACCTTACCTTCCGGATAACGACTTAGCGGACCGCCCGGCATACCAGAGATCCTGATGCGCACGCTCCGAACCGCCCTCGTCCATGTTCTGCTGATCCTGATCACGGCGGCAACGCTGTATCCGGTGCTGTGGGTGCTCAAGATGGCGCTGTCACCGACGCAGAGCTTCTCGCTGACGGTCAACCCGTGGCCAACCCAGGTGTCGCTGGCCAACTTCGCCGACGTTCTGTTTCGCCAAGACGGCGATGGTCGATACCTGTTCTTCCGGCAACTCATGAACTCGCTGCTGGTGTCGGCAGCGGTGACGGTGGTGGGAGTGACCCTGTCGTGCTCGGCGGCTTATGCGCTGTCGCGCTTTCGGTTCCCGGGTCGCGATGGCTCGTTGCGGCTGTTCCTGTTTGCCCAGATGTTCCCCGGTGTGGTGACGACAATTCCGCTCTATGTCGTGCTTGAAAAGCTGCACCTACTGAATCACCTGGGCGGCCTGGTCCTGTGCTATGCGACGACGGCGATCCCCTTTTGCGTGTTCATGCTGAAGGGCTATTTTGATGGTTTGCCGCAGGAGCTCGAGGAAGCAGTTCTTCTCGATGGAGGCAGTCGCTTCGATGCGTTCTACCGCGTGGTGTTGCCGCTCGCCCGCCCAGCGATCTCGGTCACTGCGCTGTTCTGCTTCCTCACCGCCTGGAACGAGTTCATCCTCGCCGCCACGTTTATGAGTCGCCCACAGAACTACACCCTGCCGGTCATGCTCAACCACTATGTCGGCGATTACGCAACCGAGTGGGGCCACTTCGCGGCCGGCGCGGTCCTCGTCTCGATGCCGGTGATGGCGCTGTTCTTCGCTCTCCAAAAGCACCTCATCGGTGGACTCACCCAAGGTGGCGTCAAAGGCTAAATCCGCAAAAAACCGCTTGACGCAAAACCACCAAGGAAGCTAGGGTTCGTCTCGCTTTTCGCTCGGATAGCTCAGCAGGTAGAGCAGCGGACTGAAAATCCGCGTGTCGCTGGTTCGATTCCGGCTCCGAGCACCGACGGGGGATTGCTCTACAAAGGGGGATGTAGAGCGCTGGTAGTGGGCCTTGATCGGGTCGTTTGAGGTCCGATGAGGTCGTTTGAGGTCCGATGAGGTCGTTTGAGGTCGTTTGCGGACATCGTGCGGACAAACTGCCGATCCCGAACCGACCAAAACCATCGGTACTATCGGTACAAGCAAAAGAGCGCACCGACGATAAACGATGAAATGCCATCGGTACACCATCGGTATGTAATCGGCTACAAACAGTGAGCCAAAATACATACGTGGACCGATGCATACCGATGATGTACCGATGATGTACCGATAGAATGGTCGGGTTTTCCGTCGCTGCGTACCGATAGTACCGATGTTTTCCATTCATGGGGAAAGTTGATACTGAATAAATAATCAGTATGCAAAAACGACAGCGACGGACGCACGAAAATCCGCTGAGCCGTTGACACGCGGATTTTGCTGGGACGTGTCAAAACCGCTGATCACTGAACGAAAGAACAGCGATCAGCGAGAGAAAAGCCGGTGTAGCTACTTCGGAAGCTTGGAAACGGCAGAGCGCAGCGTGTGATCGGCCAAACGGCCATAGACGCGCTCCACCATCGTGGAACTCGAATGGCCCAGGAGCTGCGACACGACAAACGAGCTTTCACCGGCTTGTACAAGCCAGCTTGCGAAGGTGCGGCGTAGGTCGTTTGGTGTGGTCTTGGGAATGCCCAGCGCTTTGCATGCCAGGGCGAGATCACGCCGCACGTTTTGCCACCTGGTCAGCAGCGGACCGGACACCCGGCGGCGCTTCCCGAGCTGCTCGGCAAGTCGCGGATGGATGGGCACCTTCCGATCACTGCCTACGGTCTTTCGACCGCGCACATGGATGGCGGCTAGGTTGGCTGCGACATCTTCCCACCGCAGGCTCTCCAGCTCGCCCAAACGGCAACCCAGGTACACCGCTGCGAGCAGCCACAAGCGCCGCTCTTCTGACAGGTAGATAAGCAGCTCCTCGAATTGCTCGGGGGAAAGCCATTGCTTGCGCGGGACGTAGCGAGGGCGAAAGCGCGGCATGATGGCCGCTGGCTCTGGACACTCCACACCACGCCGGCCTGCCAGGTGGACAGCGCGCCTCAACACGCACAGCTCTTTGCGAACCGTTTCGCGTGCTGCACCTTCTGACACTCGAGTGTCCACGTACGACTGCACGGCATCGACGTGCAGCCTAGATAGCTCGGCATCGCCGAGCAGACGCACCAGATGGCCCGATCGCTGCTCATAGCAGGACCGGGTACCATCGGCGTTGTCGGACATTCCGCGAGTGAGCAGATCGATTAGCGCGTGGTGGACTGTGTAGCTTTGGGTTTGGTGCGGGGTTGAACGATGCGCAGCGAGCCGATCGGCGGGGCGGGCTGCGGTCTTGCTTCGGCTGGTGATGTCTCGACTGGCCATCGTCCCCCCATCCACTCTTGCAGCGCTGCGCGGCTTAGGCGCAGCTCGCCCCGTTCATTGATCCGGACCGCTCCGAGCTGCGCCATCGTTCTGCGCGCCTGGCGTATCCCAACCTTCAGCAGCTCGGCCACGTCTTCGGGAGTAAGCATCCCTAGCGTTTGGTGGCCTTCCATTGCTGACCACCTCCTTTCACAGACCGCTTCCCGCCAGACTCAAGCCGGTATCCCTCTACCGTCCGATCCCGGTATGCCCGAAGTGTGCATCCCAAAGCGTTGACGTCGGGCAAGGGCCTACCGTTGCAACGGCTCAATTCCCCCAGCGCATCGTGCAACCGGGTAAATCGCAGCTCCTTGATCATGTTTTCTTCGCGGGCCTGTAGGTCTTCTTTGAGCCACTCCAGCGCCTCGCGGGCTGTGCATCCGTCGGGTGCCTTCTGCTGTTCGCACATGTCGAGCCAGCCGAGCACCAGGTCGGCATGGGCATTCGCTGTCGTATCCGCCAGCCTCGCCAGCTCTTCGTGGGCTTCTAGGGGATCGGGAAGACCGGCCAGCACGATCGCCCCCCTCACTACGTGGGACCAACCCTCAAACGACCCCCACGACTTGAGCTTTGGTGCAGTGCCTGCCTTGCAGGCGACTGCATGTGCCCGAAGCATGGTGAGGCAGTCGGCTACAAGCTGCGGTCGATTGCTCAGCACATGGGCGATCAGGTTCGGGTGCTTGAAGTCTGTACGACTCTCTGGGTTTTGCTCTGGGCTGAGCAGACGGATATGGAGGGTGCGCCGTGCGGTATCTGCACCGGCCCGAAATTGGATGTTGTTGCCTGTCCCCCACCAGACGGTGAGCAGCGGGAAGCTTTGGATCTCCGACTGACCTAACAGGCGTTCCTTCCACGTCGTCGACGTGAGGGCACTATCAAAACTGCCGTTCCCGAATGGCTTTGCGATGTTGTCAATCAGTATGAGCGAATCCCCAGCCCGTGCGACGGCGGTAATCCGCTTTCGCTCTTCGGCTTCGTCGGATACCTGCGTGGTTCGCGGTGCTCGTCGACCCGTCGCGATCATCGCCGCCACGTCACAGAGCAGCGACTTCCCGCTTCCGCGCACGTTGCCGTCGATGCAGAAAAACGGAGTGCTGCCATCGTAACCGGGCCTCGCAAACATCGTCAGCGCACCGGCGAGCCACGCAGCCTTGTGTACCGGCTGAGCAAAGGGGAAGTCCACGACCAGGTCGAGCACCCGATCGCGTGCCTTCTGTAGTTCCTCATCCGTAGGCGACGTCGCCACCGGAAGGAAGGAACCGCTCGGCTGATAGAGAAGGAAGCTTTCTGGATCGTAGCCAGGGTTTTGTAGCACTTGGCCACTCTTCAGCAGGACCGGGTACTCGACCAGACTCTGCAAACGGCGCACTCCTTTCCAGTTGCTTCGCGCCGCGACAGCGCGCACGCACCAATCCGGCGGGTGTACATGCGCCGATCCTTTGGCACGGAAGGTCACCAACTCGGCCAGCTTCTCCCGCAAGCTGGCGTCCGGTAGCGTCTCAATGCGTGGCGATAAACGGCCGTCATCTAGGTGCTCGACGACCCGCACCAGCTCACCTGCTCGCTGGAAAAGTTCGCTGCACTTCGACAGGGCAAGCACCGCTTCATCGTTGACCCGCTTCTCATCCGCTCCAATCAAAATGTCCAGGGCGTCCATCTAGCGCACCACCGTGAAATGACGAGTCACGCTATGACCGTTCGTTGAGGCTTGGCGTACTTTTCGGCGAAGCGATATCTCGTCATAGGGCTGCGGACAGGCTGGGTTGTAGATGGTGGCTAGTAAGTGGTAGGTGTCCGACTCCGATAAGCCGAAGTCGTTTTGAAGGATGCGCGCCGCTGTAAAAACCTTGCTTCCTTGACCTCTGCCCCGCTCGTAGACCTCTCCTTTGCGAATCATGGCCTTCAGAAGTCCTTCCGCCCGACGGTAAAGAAGAGAATTTGTAGAGACTGATCCGGATATCTCCGTCTTAGATGGTGGTGCCGGACGTGACACCACAACTGGGAACCACGACGGGTCGAACCTAAACAAACCCGACAGCCCAAACTCATTCCAGTGTCCGAGCTGCTGATAAACGAACCCGGAAGGATGCACCGAGGGAGCGCAGACCACTTGCCCGCCATCGCCCCGTAGGTCGATGTCAATTCTTGCTCCGTCGATGATGAGCTTGGCTCGATTGCCAACCGAGACGCCACTCGGTGCCAAATAGAACCAGTGCTCTCCTTTGCTCGTCTTGGTTCGCAGCGTGCTGACTGGGAGGTTGCGCAGTGCCCAGAGAAGCGCCTGCTCGCTGTCGAGATCCACCGCGACAAGTTGCACGGGGGCGTTGACCACTCGGCCCGTATGAATTCCGACGTTGTATCCAGGTCGATACGTCGAATCGAGGTAGGACGGCGAAAGCCAACCGCACTTGGCCCAGCCGTAGTGGATCGGGGCTTTGTCGCGAGGTCGCACCCAGTGACAAGCAATGCCCATCGTCGAGAGGCGGATACACTCCGCCCGTACTGAGTCCTGCATGAGTCCTCCAGCGCCTTGAATCCCCCCGGTTTCGCGGCTGTTACTTGCGCTTTGGTTCAAAAGCTAACGTGAGCTGTCGTGCTTGCTGCTCGCGCAGCTCGCGGCCGGTCTTGACGAGCTGCCCTAGCGGGCTGTGCTCGCGCAGCTCGGACACCACTTGCGATGCCTTCTTACGGCGCTTCTGCGTGTCCGCGATCTTGCACCGGTCGCAGCGGATCCACGGTCGCCAGCCGTGCGCCTTACACCAGCCCATTCCGAGTGCAAGCTTCCGCTCGACTTCGGAATCAGATAGGCCGGTAGCCTTCACAAGCCGCTCGATCTTCCGTTTGTGCTGCGCCTGGCCAATCTTCTTGGCACCGGCTTTGGTCAGATACTTTCGAGGCGGCACGGGGATATAAGGGGCATTCATGATTCGTGCCTACCCGGCGCACAGAGTCCCGCACCACAGCTAACGCATACGACTTCGGTTCGAGGCTTCCAACGCTGTTTTTTCAGAGCCAGAATTTCAGCGCGCAGCTCGACGACTTCAGCGGGAAGACACGTCGAGCACAAAAGCAATTCCTGCGGCCCGCAAATCAGCCCGCATCCGCACCGCTCACACCGAAACGGAGACACCTTCACCTCATCGATGGCCGT
>ERZ724524.634-NODE-634-length-23163-cov-5.922754_pt1 | contig 23163 bp, 21 predicted proteins | sample MGYA00376057_ERZ724524 | MGnify/ENA primary metagenome ERZ724524 (study PRJEB28724, sample SAMN07190888) | wastewater metagenome | isolation source: influent of sewage treatment plant in Hong Hong | place: USA: Christiansburg, Virginia | collected 2016-03-01 ...
GCTTCGGGCGTTTTGTGCAAGGCCAGTGCCGACTCAAAATATGCCCGTGCATCCAACCAGCGACGGTTCTGCAGGCAGAGCCGGCCAAGGGCCAGCATTAGCACCGGGTTATTCGGATGCGCTTCACGCCAGCCCTCTGCACGCATCAGCGCCTGATCAGGGCGTGTGCTGCGAGCGCGGCCATACACCTCGGCGCCAGCATTACTCCACTGCTTGTCTAATGTCACTGCCAGCAGCGCCTCAGCTTCGTCATCTGCGCCGCAATGCACCAGCTCAGCAGCATAGGCAGCCTGAAGGTCTTCGTCTGCTTGCAAGCGCTTGGGCAATGCCTGCCAGTAGGCTTGCAGCCGACGGACCGTATAGGCCTTGTCAGCGCGGCCTGCTGTCTGCCCGACCCAACCCAATACCTCGCGATTTGCGCGCTTTTCCAGCCGAGAGAAGGCCTCGTCATCGGGTCCACTTTTTTGCAGCTGTGGCAGCACATCCGCTAGATCAGCCCAACGCTGAAGCCGTGCCAGCACCTCGACGCGCAAACGGCGCACAGCATCTTCACGGGGATGCTTTTCTTGCAGTTGCCCCAGCAACACGGCCGCCTGCTCCCAACGCCCGGCCACCAGCTGCAAACGGGCACGGGCTAGGCCAACGGCAAGGCGATTGCCCTGCTCGTCTGCCAGCACCAAATAATTCTCCGCGCGCTCCCACGCCTGGCCCTGCGCCGCCGCACGGGCAGCGGCCAAATAGGCTGGCAGCGGGTGCGTAGACAGACGCGCGGCGTTGAACAACTGGCGCTCAGCCCGACGCCAATCTCCGCGCTCCAGACGAATAATGCCGCTTTCAAAAGACTGTTGGCTGCGGCGCTGGCGGCGCGCATTCATAAAGCTTGCCCACCAACTGTTAAAGCCGAGCAGCTTAAACAGCAGATCGATTGCCACCATGGCAGCCGCCAAGCTCAGCAACCAGATCAACCCGCCCAACCAGAGCCCCATCTCCACCGATGTTTGCTGCCAGCTCAGCAGTACATAGCCGGGGTCGCGCAAGACAACAAGGCCGAGCAAGCCACCCAGAACTGCGAGCAATAACGTCAGGAAAAACCAGCGCTTCATGGTGACACCGTGGCAGGTGTGGCTTCACGCCGAGGCGGAAGGCCTGCCAGTGCATCAAGGGCACTAAGCGATGCATGCAGGTCCGGCAGAGCTGGCCGTATATCGAGGGCGGCTAGGCCGTCCATTTCTTTCAGCAAACCCTGATATTCGGCCTGTGCCAAACGGATGTAATAACGGGAAAACCGTTTACGGGCAGTGACCAGACTCTGGCGGAAAATATCCGGATCACCGCGCATTAGCGCCAACTGAGCCTGCGTCAAATCCAGTCGCAGCGCCTCACGCACCAGCGCACGCTCGGCATCGGACAACAGTGGGCGAACTGGCTCATCGTAATGACGCACAGTGACCAGTCGGCGCAAGTGCGCCCAACCCTGATCAAACGCAGACGCATTAGTGTCGATGGCGGCCGCAGGCTCAGCCGCTCCCCGAGCCTGGGCGCGTTCATCGGCCTGCATGGGCATTGATACCACCGCTAAGCGTTCGCTGAGTGCACCTAAGCGCAAATAGGTACCCGGCACATCTACCTGCAGGGCGGCATTCAATGCCAAGCGGTCTTGAGCAAGCGCCTTGCGCAGGGGCAGCAGACGATTATCGCCATGAGCCGCCAGCAGGCGGTCGGCGACATCCAACAAGGTGCGCGCCCCCACAACATCGCGGGTCAGCAACAAATGCTGCTCCGCCAGCCGCAGGTAATGATCTGCCTCGGCCAATAACCAGCTGCGGCGTTGATCGGCATTTAGGGTGTCATCCCACTTGCTGACTCGCGCACTGACATCATCAATCTGACGGCTTTTTAGGGTGAGATCATCCAGCAGGCGCTGCTGTTGCCGCTGCGTCTCAGAGAGTTTCGCCTCCATCGCCGTCAGCTTGTCATGCTCTGCTTGTAACGCAGTGGCCGCCTCTAAGCTGTTATTCCAGAGATAGCCCGCCGCGCCCAGCGCAGACAGCGCAAGCACGGTAGCAAGGATGGCCGGACGACGCCGGATGGGAAGCATGGATGTACCGCTAACCAGCGGCACACGGGTATCACTCGGACTCATAGAAATCCTTGAGGGTGAGCCAACCTGCAAAAATAATCGTTAATGGCTCAAATGGCCAATGCTTCCCGTAATTGCTGCACGGCAAGCAGCAGGCTTTGTGTATCCGCACCGGGGGCCTGCATGACACGAGCGCCTGCCTGTACGGCCATTTCGTGCATGCGCGGGCTAACTACTACCCAGTGCAATCGTCCTGCCTCATCGCCTGCCACCTGCTGCCAGTGGCGCAAAGCATCAGGACTGGTCAGAATAACGACACTAACATCCGATGCCGACAAGGCCTGCCATTGCGATGCGGCAGCGACTGGCAGATCGCGCCGGTACAACTCGATGACCGTCACGCTGGCACCCCGCGCTTGGAGTGTTTCTCGCAGAAGCTCGCGCCCACCCTGCCCCCGAAAAAGCAGGAAACGTTGCCCAGAAACCGCTTGCAGAGCCGGCAGCGCAATCAGGCCCTCACTGTCGGCTCGCTCCGGCAACGTGACGGTTAGCCCGTCCTGCTCCAATACACTGGCAGTGCCCTGTCCCACGGCATAAACCGGCAAGCGGTGCGGCCATTGAGGCCAGCACCCTGCTACCGCATTTAAACCAAGGCGGGCGGCATTGGCGCTGACAAAAAAAACGCCGTCATAACGGTCCAAATCCAGCAGCAGTCGTTCATCTGCTGACGCTGGCGATAGGGGTTCAATCGCAATAAGCGGCAGGCGGCTAACCTGAGCACCTGCAGCCCGCAGCGCTGCATCAAGCGCCTCGCCCTGTTCCACTGGGCGCGTATTCAGCACATGTAGGCCCGTTAATGCCGCCACATCAAGAACCGTACACAGCCTGCAAGATGCGCCCCGCGCCGGCGGCGAGCAGACGTTCTGCCAACGCAACGCCTAGCGCTTCGGCCTCTGTCGCATCGCCGCGAATTTCATCGGTAATAATTTCTTGGCCATCCACACTGCCCACCAACGCGCGCAAGTGCAGCTCGCTGCCCTGCAATTCGGCATAACCGGCAATCGGCACCTGGCAGCCTCCTTGCAGGTGCCTGTTCATCGCACGCTCGGCACGAACACGGGCCGACGTTTCCGCATGATTAAGTGGCGCCACCAGCGCAGCAACGCGCGTATCGCCAATACGTGCCTCAATACCCAGTGCCCCCTGCCCTACTGCTGGCAAAGAAAACTCGGGCGGAATATCGCTCTTAATGCGCTCGTGAAAACCAAGGCGCTTGAGCCCTGCACTGGCAAGAATCAGAGCGTCGTAATCGCCGGCGTCCAGCTTGGCCAGTCGAGTATTCACATTGCCTCGCAGATCTTTGATAACCAGATCCGGGCGATGGTGACGCAGCTGGCACTGGCGGCGCAGGCTGGACGTTCCCACCACAGCACCCACCGGCAAAACGTCAATCGATGCATAGTGATTAGAGACAAACGCATCACGCGGGTCCTCGCGCTCACCAATCGCCACCAGCCCCAGCCCTTCGGGAAACTCCATCGGCACATCTTTCATTGAGTGCACAGCAATGTCGGCCCGGCCATCCAGCAGAGCCACTTCCAACTCTTTCACAAACAGGCCTTTGCCCCCGATCTTGGCAAGCGGGGTGTCGAGAATTTTGTCGCCCTGCGTGGTAAACGTGACCAGCTCCACCTCAAGACCTGCATGCAAGCGCTGCAGCTCAGCACGAATGTACTCAGCCTGCCACATGGCGAGGGGGGACTTGCGGGTGGCGATACGAAGGAGCTGAGTCATGGCATTTACAAAGATCAGATTGGACGAACCGAGAGTTTAACTGAATTTGAGGACGAGCATGGAGAGCGGCATGGCGCCGTAAAAAGCAAAAAAGCACCGGCCCTTGTTCAAGGGCGGTGCTTTTAGCCAGTCGCTAGCGGAACGGGTATCAGTTGCCGTAAACGATGGTGGTGTAGTCCGCGACCACACCAAGGATGACCTGAGTTTTATGGTCAACGTGGTGAATCTTGGTGATGCCGCCGTTCTTGGCTGCCAATTCAATGCTGGCATCGCCAGTGGCATACAAGCCGAAGAAGGAGCGTGCATACGAGCGACCAACCTTGTTGGGCTTGTCGGCGGAGCCGGTGACCATCAAGGGGGCACTCACATTGGAGTAGATAATGCCATTGACCGGTGCGGTGCCAGTGGCACAGCCAGTCATGGAAAGGGCCAGAACGCTGGCCGCAAGAATACGTTTCATGGAGAGCTCCTTGTTTTTATATATGGCGCTGCCGTTCTCATCAAGGCAGCTGGCTCGGGCACGACTTTAGGGGAAGGGCCGCGCCTTGGCAATGGCCGGAGCGCTGGAATGCCCCTACCCATTTGCCTGATTAAAGCTTGATCATGGTCTCGCGCAGCTCTGGCAGGTGGCGGCGACTGACCACCAAGCGCTCCTCAATGCCCTTCATGCGCACTTGGTACTGCCCCGGCGACACCAACTCAAGGCCATCCAAAAAGGACAGCGCCAACAGGGCATTACGATGAATACGGATAAAACGGGCGCCAAATTCGTTCTCAAGATCCTTGAGGGTTTCGTCGACAAGCACTTCACCTTTGCCATGCCGAACCGTCACATACTTCTGATCCGCCAGAAAATAACGAACGTCATCAATCGGGATCAGTTCAATGCCCCGATGCGTTTTGGCTGTGATGTGGCTGCGTCCGCCGAGGCTTTCCGCATCGCCACCCTGCCTAACCGATTCCAGCTGTGCCCGGTTAACGCGGGTAGCGCGGGCCAAAGCCTCGGCTAACTGCTCACGGCGAACGGGCTTAAGCAGATACCCCACCGCCTGCACTTCAAACGCGGCCAATGCATGCTCGTCATAGGCCGTACAGAAAATAACGGCGGGCGGCTCCGGTAGCTGCGCTAGCTTCTCGGCACAGGCCAGACCGTCCATCACCGGCATACGCAGGTCCAGCAGCACAATATCAGGCGATGTCAGCGCAGCCTGATCCAGAGCATCCTGGCCGTTCTCTGCCTCACCGACGATTTGGTAGCCGTCCATGTCTTTCAGAAAGCGCGCCAGACGTTCACGCGCCAGCGCCTCGTCATCACAAATCAGCACCTTCATGTCAGACTCCTTTGTTTGCCTGTCGGAGCATCCACCCACAGCTGACCGATCTGCAAGGGATAAGAAAGATAAGTGGTATGAATCAGTTCATCTGCATGGGTGGTCAGTTTGGCACTTTCGCCATAGTGAGCATTCAGGCGCTGACGAATATTGTCCACGGCCATGCGGTTACCGCGCGCATGCGGCAGAGGGGGAGCCACCGGATTAGTGATCACCACCCTGACCTCTTTGCCGTCGTAGTCGATAGCCACACGGACTTCGCTGGGCTCAAAGCGGGGCTCTACACCGTGGTAAATGGCATTTTCCATCAAGGGCTGCAGGGTTAACGCCGGAATACGTAAACCATCCGGTAGGTTCCCAAACTTCCATTCCACTTGCAGGCGATCGCCCAGACGGAGCTTTTCGATATTCACGTAACGCTGGCAGAGCATGAGCTCTTCATCCAGCGGCACCTCGCCCTCAGCCTTAAGGCTGGCACGAAATAGCTCGGAGAGGTCTTCTACCGCCGTCTCCGCCTTGTCTGGATCGACATGGATCAGGCTGGCAATGATGTTCATGCAGTTAAACAGGAAGTGCGGGCGAATACGTGACTGCAGCGCCTGCAACCGTGCAGTGAGCTCCGTGCGCTGCTTGGCACGCAACTCCCCCTGTAGGTAGAAGTAGCGCAACATGAGGCCGGCAATAATTGCGCCAATCAGGCTGTTACGCAGCACGTCTTGAGGGCCGAGTCGGGGGAAAAAGAGGTTGAGCCGAGACAGCTCCATAACGGGATTGACCAGTAGGCTATAAAACACCACTACCAGCACCACCAGCGCAAAGGACAGGCCCGCCGCCTTTTCGCGACTTAGGCGCATGAGACTAGGCCGCAACTTGCATAGCAGGGCCGCCGCCGTTAGCGCCACCCACTGCACCAGAAAGGAGGTCAGGACCAGTTTGTCCCAAGGAAAAGGTAAAAGACGGTTTACGCCGGCCAGCACCAGCAAGATAGCCAACAGCTCTGCTGCCAGAATCAGCATCAGTAGGGGCTGGGTAGCACAGAAGTCTGGCAGGAAGAAATCTTCGGCGCCCGGTTCCGTGACAGGGTTCTTATTATTGTTGTCACTCATGCCTAGAGTGTGCCGCGTTATCCGACGAGCGGCAAGTCAGACAAATCAACTGACTTGCCGGTATACTGCGCGCCGTCCCTCGTTTACCGCCGTCTGCCGGAATCCCGGCCGGTTGTTTATTAATCCTGCACATCGAGTCCGAGATGAGCCAACAATCTTCTTCCATGTGGGGTGGCCGCTTCAGTGAAGCCACCGACGCCTTCGTAGCCGCCTTCACGGCGTCTGTTACCTTTGATAAGCGCCTTTATCGTCATGACATCATGGGTTCTATTGCTCATGCCACCATGCTGGCGAAAGTCGGCGTACTGACTGATGCCGAACGCGACCTGATCGTTAACGGGCTCACCCAGATCCGCAGCGAAATTGAGGCGGGCACCTTCGAGTGGCGCGTCGATCTTGAAGATGTGCACATGAACATCGAACACCGCCTGACGGATCGCATCGGTATTGCCGGCAAGAAGCTGCACACCGGCCGTTCACGTAATGATCAGGTGGCCACCGATGTGCGTCTGTACCTGCGTGACGAAGTAGACGCCATTCGTGCAGAACTGCAGCGCCTGCTCGCCGGCTTGGTTGAGCTGGCCGACAAAGAACACGCCACCATCATGCCCGGCTTTACCCATCTGCAAACCGCGCAGCCAGTGACCTTTGGTCATCACCTGATGGCGTGGTTTGAAAACCTCAAGCGTGATGACGAACGCTTGGTGGATCTGCGCAAGCGCATTAACCGTATGCCTCTGGGGTCGGCGGCCCTCGCCGGCACCACCTACCCGATTGATCGTGCTTATACGGCCGAGCTACTGGGTTTTGATGCGGTCAGTGAAAATTCGCTTGATGCCGTTAGCGACCGTGATTTTGCTATTGAGTTTTGTGCGGCTGCGTCGCTCATCATGATGCATTTGTCGCGCTTCTCTGAAGAGCTCGTGCTCTGGGCCAGCGCCCAGTTCCAGTTCGTCAATCTGCCTGATCGTTTCTGCACCGGCTCCTCCATCATGCCGCAGAAAAAAAATCCGGATGTGCCGGAGCTGATTCGCGGCAAAGCCGGTCGTGCGTTTGGCCACCTGATGTCCCTGCTTACCTTGATGAAAGGCCAACCACTGGCTTACAACAAAGATAATCAGGAAGACAAAGAACCGCTGTTCGACACTATTGATACCGTCATGGGTTCGTTGCGTGCATTTGCCGATATGGTGCCGGCCATCGAACCTAAGCGTGACATCATGCGTGAGGCCGCCCGACGCGGCTTTGCCACTGCCACCGATTTGGCGGATTATTTAGTTAAGAAAGGCGTCGCCTTCCGTGATGCGCACGAAATCGTCGGCAAGGCCGTCGGCTACGGCGTACAGACTGGAAAAGATCTGGCCGAGATGTCACTGGATGAACTGCGCCAGTTTTCGGACACCATTACAGACGACGTGTTTAATGTGCTGACGCTAGAAGGCTCGGTTAATGCCCGTAACCACATTGGTGGTACCGCACCAGCGCAAGTAAAAGCCGCCTGTGAGCGCGCGCGCCAACGCCTCGCGGCCCTTTGATATTTTTTCTGACCCGGAGATACCCAATATGCGCAAGCTACTGATCGTTACCCCGTTTGCTCTGATGCTGGCGGGCTGCCCGCTCAATGACGTGCTCGCCCCTGCCCCAAGCACAGGCTACAGCTCTGGCGCCGCTACAGCCCCAGCTGCACCCATGAATGTCGGCACCTTTCTAAACCGTGTCGAAGCCGCACGTGGTGCCGCACTGACGGTTGCGGAAAAAAGCCAAGTGACTGTGGCCGCCCAACAGACCCGTAACTTGGTCGACGGCGCTCAGCAGAAATTCCTTGGTGCCGTGGGTGGCACCATCGGACTGGATGCCGCTACCGTCGGCTTACTGTTCCCAAATGCTGCGCAACCGGTCAGCGCACCCATCGTGCAGAAAGCACTGGAAAGCAAACTGGGCAAACAGTTAAGTGGCTTTGAGTCTACGGCCGTGAATGCGGCTGCCACGCTGCGCAACAATTCGTTGAATTCCCTCAAGGGCAACTTGGCCACCAAGGTAGGCAGCACTGTGGGCTTGCCTGGTGATGTTGTGCTGGGGCTGCTGCCGTTGCTGGGCCTCTAAGCTTCTTCGCGCCATAAAAAACCGGCCAAATGGCCGGTTTTTTATGGCTCTGGTTTCGTTCAAGGAGCCAATACAATCTGATGCCGGCCCCGACCTTTGGCCTCATACAACGCGGCATCGGCGGCATCGATCAGTATCTGTGGGCGCTTGCCTTCGGGGACCATCACCGCCACGCCGATACTGATAGTGACATGCGGCGCCACTGCCGACGCCGGGTGCGGAATGGCACACGCATCAACCGCATTAAGAACACGCCGCGCCACCCCCATCGCCCCGTCAGCATCAGTCTCCGGCAGCAGCATCACAAACTCTTCCCCGCCATACCGTGCGACCAAGTCGGTAGGGCGGAGTAAAGCTGACTGCATGGCCCTGGCCAGCGCCGCCAAACAGTCATCCCCGGCAAGATGCCCTAGACTATCGTTATAGCGCTTGAAGTAATCGACATCCATGAACAGTACCGCCATGGATTTGCGTGAACGTGAAGCGCGCTCCCATTCCCGCAGCAGCACATCATTGAGTACGCGCCGATTGGGCAAGCCTGTCAGCTGGTCTTCTGAGGCATGGCGCTCAAGTATGGTATTCAAGCGCTCCCGCTCAGCCGATTCATATTCCAGCAATAGCCCCCGCAAAAAGCTGATGCGCTCTTGGCGCTCCTGCACGGCAGCAATGACCAGGTTGACGATCAGGCTGCCCCCCGAGTGCCAGATAAATAAGTCCCAATCTGGCGACACACCCATCGCCTTCGTGATCCCGAACGCCAGCAGAATTCCCGAACCACTCGCCAGCGCCGCCATTCGCAACGATAACTTAAGCGCCAGTACCTGAATGGTAACGGTCAGCACGCTGCCATAGCTGATGGCCCGCATGAGCCGTTCGCTTTCCATGACCAGCGTACCGAGCAAAATAACGGCCAGTGACAGGCAGCCGGTCACCACAATAACGATCTGATAATGGCGCTGACAGGTCCGGAAATGCAGGAGCATAATACCTGCCGAGAGAATAACGCCCAACAGCGCCAGCCCCCGCCACCAGTACAGCGCGTCACGGCCTACGATATCTGCGCCGAGCAACTGCGGCCCGGACAAGCCCGCCAGCACCAATGCCATAATAAGTAAGGGCCAGCTGCCCAGCACCATCCGGACAAACGAATGTTCCCGATAGCGAGCGAATAGCCTGTCCGTCGGGGCAGGCAGGATGCACCACAGCGCTTGCCGGCTCACCAAGCGGCGGATGTCTATCATCGCCTCCTCAGTCAGGGAGGAGAGATCAGTAACGTGTGGGGATACAGGCGTGGATGTCTTCAATGCGCATCTTGTCTGGCGAGTCAGCCGGATAGCTTTGCGTACTTTACGCCAAGAATGAATGGCCGACCAATCCGACGAATCGTCATATCAGGAAGTCACTCCGCATGAGGTACACTAGAGGGCTCTAAAATGCTGCCAGCCTCCCGCTCGCGGCACCCCCTTGAGGTTGCCATGTCTGCTCCTTCCCGGTCGTTGCCTGAGGCTTCGTCCCTATTCAGCTACGAAAAGTTCTGGGCCGAGTGCCTAGGGCCCGCTCCCTTCCTGCCCATGTCGCGGGCAGAGATGGACGCACTCGGCTGGGATGTTTGCGACGTTATCATCGTCACGGGCGATGCCTACGTCGACCTGCCCACCTTTGGCATGGCCATCATGGGCCGCTTGCTGGAATCGCAGGGCTACCGCGTTGGTATTATCTCGCAACCAGACTGGCTGTCCGCCGATGCCTTTAAGGTGCTGGGCAAGCCGCGCCTGTTCTGGGGCGTTACTGCGGGCAACATGGACTCCATGATTAACCGCTACACGGCTGATCGAAAAATCCGCTCAGATGATGCCTATTCGCCCAACGACGAAGGCGGCAAGCGCCCTGATCGTGCGTGCGTGGTCTACGCCCAGCGAGTGCGTGAAGCGTTTCCAGATGTACCGGTCGTCATTGGTGGAATAGAGGCCTCGCTTCGCCGCATTGCACATTACGACTACTGGCAGGACAAAGTCCGGCGCTCAATTTTGCTGGATGCCAAAGCCGATCTGTTGATGTACGGCAATGCTGAACGTGCCATTGTCGATCTGGCTCATCGCCTGAATCGCGGCGAAAAAATCCAAGACATCACCGATTTACGCGGCACTGCATTTGTGCGCCGTGATACGCCCGCAGGCTTCTTTGAAGTTAACTCCACTCAGGTGGATGCCCCCGGCCGCATTGACTCGCACATCAATCCTTACATCAATACGGCCGATCCTTCTGCTTGCGAAATTGAGAAGCAAAAGACATCAGAAGCCGACCCGGTCGCGCTGGATGATGGCGCCCAAGTCATTACGCTGCGCCCCAGCACGGCAATGAAAAACCGTATGCCGCCGCGCGAGAAAACCGTTATTCGTCTGCCCTCTTTTGAGCGCGTAAAAGAAGACCCCGTTCGCTACGCGCATGCCAACCGTGTTTTGCATCTGGAAACCAATCCGGGCAATGCCCGTGCACTGGTGCAGCGTCACGGCGATCGCGATGTATGGATCAATCCGCCACCCATTCCGCTATCAACGGAAGAAATGGATTTTGTTTACGACCTGCCTTATTCCCGCGTGCCGCATCCAGTCTATGGTGGCGCACGTATTCCCGCACATGAAATGATCCGCTTCTCGGTCAATATCATGCGCGGCTGCTTTGGTGGCTGTACTTTCTGCTCCATCACTGAGCACGAAGGCCGCATCATACAAAGCCGCTCACACGATTCCATTTTGCGCGAAGTAGGACAGATGAAGGGCACGCCGGGCTTTACCGGAGTGGTATCCGATCTGGGCGGCCCTACTGCCAATATGTATCGTCTGGCCTGTAAAACACGGGAAATTGAAGCCGCCTGCCGCAAGCCCTCTTGTGTATACCCCGGCATCTGCGAAAACTTGGGCACCGATCACTCTTCGCTGATCGAGTTGTACCGCAAAACCCGCAAACTACCGGGCATCAAAAAGGTTCTGATTAGCTCTGGCCTGCGTTATGACCTTGCCGTGCAGTCCCCAGAGTACGTGAAAGAACTGGTCACCCACCATGTTGGTGGTTACCTCAAGATTGCCCCCGAGCACACTGAGGCCGGCCCGCTTTCAAAAATGATGAAGCCTGGCATCGGCAACTTTGAAAAATTCAAAGAAATGTTCGAGCGCTTCTCGAAAGAAGCGGGCAAAGAACAATACCTAATCCCTTATTTCATTGCGGCGCATCCGGGCACAACCGATGAGGATATGCTCAATCTGGCGTTATGGCTGAAGGGTAATGGCTTCCGTGCCGACCAAGTACAAGCGTTCTATCCTTCGCCAATGGCAACCGCTACGGCGATGTATCACTCCGGCATGAATCCGCTGAAGAAAATTTCACGCATCACGGGTGAAAAAGTTGAGGTCCCAAAAGGCGATCGTCGCCGTCGCCTGCACAAGGCATTTTTGCGTTACCACGACCCCAACAACTGGCCTCTGTTGCGTGAGACCTTGCTGGAAATGGGCAGAGCCGATCTCATTGGCAGCGGCAAAAATCAGCTTATCCCAAAGAATCAACCCGTAGGTTCCGGCGATGGCTGCTACAAATCTGCCCGCAAGAAAAACTCCAGTGCAGGAGGCGGTGTTTCACTAAAAGTGAAGCCGCAGAAAGGGCGCATACTGACGCAGCATACCGGGCTGCCGCCACGGGAAAATGGCGCACAAAAAAAGCCCCGTCCATCACGCTAAATAACATGCTCTGAGGCCGTGATAGTAAATACGGCCCTGTGAAATATTCAGAGAGGGAGTAACGCAGAATGGCTATCGAGAAAGCAGTACTGGGGGGCGGTTGCTTCTGGTGTCTGGATGCCGTCTTCCGCGAAGTGAGTGGCGTAACTGACGTAGTATCTGGTTACGCCGGTGGCGCCCGGCCAAATCCGTCCTACGAGCAGATTTGTACAGGCGCGACCGGCCATGCCGAAGTCGTGCAATTATCATTCGATAGCAATGTGATTTCTTTTCGCGATCTGCTCGAAATCTTTTTTACCATTCATGACCCCACCACCCTGAACCGTCAGGGTGGCGATATCGGCACGCAGTATCGTTCCGTCATTTTTTATCAGGATGCACTGCAAAAGCAGATTGCCGAGGAAGTCATCTCGACACTGGAATCTCATACCGGTATAAGCGGCTCTGTGGTAACACAGATCGCGGAGGCCGTGCCATTCTGGCCTGCCGAGGTGTATCACCAGAATTATTTTGCGCAACATCCGGGACAGGGATACTGCCAGATTGTGATTGCGCCAAAGCTGAATGCGTTCCGGAAAAAATTCCTGCGTTAAGCGATACCATTGTCATTGCCGAAAGGCATTTAATTGCTATTCTCTGCCTGCTTCTAGCCATCACCGCCCTCTCTGACACTGGGACAGGAAAAGAATGGACGACACCCTTAGCCAATTGCTCGACGACATTCACCTTTCTGGTGGTGAGTTTCGCTATGTGCAGGCCGCTCGTCCTTGGGGCTTTGGTTTCCATGCGCATGGCTTGGCTAGTTTTCATCTGGTCATTGCCGGCCGTGCCGAGTTGCGGGTGCCTGGCGAAGCGCCCCAGATACTAGAAGCTGGCGATATGGCGGTGATGACCAGTGGCCGTGATCACACCATGCATGACCCTGATGGGGCTCCGTCTGAAAGCCTCTGGCCCGACCTGAGCGGCATGATTCAAGGTCACAGTCAGGAGCCTGTCATGCTAGGCGGTGCCGGTGAGCAAACCGCTTTACTGTCTGCTCGCTTCCGCTTTGATGCCGATCTCGCCCGCCCACTGCTCTCTGCCCTGCCCCCTAGCCTGCTTATTCGCAGCATCTCTCGGCAGCCGCCAGAGTGGCTACGCATAGGGTTGGAGTTTCTTGCTAATGAAGGGATCGGCAAGCCCGGGCGGCAAGCTATCGTTAATCACTTAGCCGGCATTCTCTTTATCGAGTGTGTTCGCTCGCACGTCGAGGCGCTACCCGAAGGAACCAGTAACTGGCTTCGCGCTCTGCGTGATCCTGCGTTGTCAGCCGTGCTCTCGGCCATGCACCAGCGCCCCGGTTACGGCTGGACCGTGCCCGAACTGGCCGGCATTGCCTGCCTTTCACGATCTGCCTTTGCCGACCGCTTCAGTCAAATACTCGGTCAGCCACCCCTCAGCTATCTGGCGGAGCATCGTATGCGCCTTGCTGCATGGCAGCTCCAGCACACCAAACAACCTATAAGGCACATTGCCGAAATCGTAGGCTATGCTTCAGAAACCGCCTTTAGCCAGGCGTTTAAGCGTCAATACGGATGTGCACCCTCGCACTTCCGGCAACAAGCTGATACCGGAAGCTCCGAGTAATCAGCAGCCTCTGTCTTGTCAGCCAATGTCTCGCTATCTTCTTTATAGTTCATTAGCATCCTTATATTGCCCCTGCTGACAATGCCGGAACAAAAAATGAAAAAATTTTTCCCCCTGTCTGTGACTGACGAGCTATTCCTGCATCTGGAAAAACCAGAAGAGCCCATGCACCTGCAACTGGATATCCGCTTCAGTGGCCGCGTGGACGAGCAGAAGCTGGAGGAAGCGGCTTACTCCGCCATGGAGATGCATCCTTTGACACGCGTGCGCCTGCATCATGTGGGTACGCTCGAAGGCGGGTATGCGTGGGAAACCGTGGAGCGGCCGGACGAAGACCCTGTGCTTGCTGTCGACTGTGCCGATAACGACGCGCTTGAGGCCGCACGCAATGCGTTTTATTCACGCCGTCTTTTGCTGGAAAGTGCTCCACCTTTTCGCTTTATGATTGCGCGCTGCGAGGGCGGTGACTGGCTTTTTCTGAAAATGAGTCATGCCGTTACTGATGCCTATGGCGCCTACCGCTTTTTACAATCCGTGCTGCGCCGTTTAGCTGGCGTCAACGATACTCAGCCGGAAGAAATCGACGTCATTCCCGCACGCAACCTAAGCCAAGAGTTTGGCGCCAAGAGCATGGCAGATCGCATTCGCCGTAGCACCTCTCTGCTCGGCTACTTAATGGAATCCGTGCTGCTGCCTACCCGTATCGCCCCGCTGTTTGGCGAAAGCAAGAATGGTGTCGGCTTTGTCTCACATACGTTTACCGCTGCCGAGACAGATGGTCTCGCCGTATTGCGCAAGGGCAGCGCCACTCTAAACGACGTGCTGGCCACACTGCTGCACCACACAATTTCTCGCTGGAATGATAACCATCAAGAGCGCTCAAGTCGTATCACGCTGATGAATGCCGTCAGCCTACGCCCCACGACTTGGCGTCAAGAAGGCGTTGGCAATCTCTCCATGTGGGTTAACGTAGTTTCTACGCCGACTGAGCGCTTTAGTTACGAGCGCACGCTCGCCTCTGTCACCGAGCAAACACGCAAACTCAAAGCGCAGGAAACGGCAGGCATACTAATGGACTTGCTGAATATGGTGCAGATTTTGCCCGTCAAGCTGCGCAAGGCGCTTACGCACCTGATGCCACTTACGGGTAATTTTGTGGTGGATACCTCGGTACTGAATAATCTGGGGCGCGTACCCGATCTGCCCGACCCTGCCGGCAAGACCGGACGCATTACCGCCATCCGTTTTACCCCACCGACCAATATGCCCATGGGCGTGGCCGTTGGTGCCGTCACCCTGCGTGGCGAGTTAACGCTAACCTTCCGCTATCGTCTGGCACAATTTGACCGTATTGCCGCCGAGGCGTTCCGTGATCAGTTTGTGGCCCTCACCCGTGAATTGGTCGATGCCGCACAAAAGCGATCTATTTGAGCCTGCGACTTTACTGATGTCTTCTGCTGAGTCACTGACCTGCCTCATCCGCCAAACGCTGTCGCAAGCCCGGATCGTTGCCGAAACACTTCCGGACTGCGACGGACTGCAGCTTTATTTGCTAGCCGCCGACTTTCCCCAAGACGCATTAAGTCCAAAGGAAATGTACGCCGCCCTGCACGAGCCCGCCTATTGGATTTTCTGCTGGGCATCCGGGCTCGCACTGGCGCGTCGCATCCTGCGTGAACCTGCCCTCGTCCGCGGCAAAAAGGTGCTGGATTTTGGTGCCGGCTCTGGCGTTGTCGCTTGTGCTGCCGCCTTAGCGGGTGCCCGCGAGGTTGTCGCCTGCGACATCGACCCCGCATCACTACAGGCCTGCGCCGCCAATGCCCGGCTAAATGGTGTTCAGATCCGCTTGGACAGTGACTTCTTTGCCCTGCAAGAAGAGTTTGATCTGGTGCTCGCTGCCGATGTGCTTTATGACAAAGCCAATCACGGCTTTCTCGATGCTTTTCTACAACGCGCCCCCGACGTACTGGTCGCTGATTCGCGCGTGAAAAACCTGCAGATACCGCCATACCTACTGGAACACGAAGAAGAGGCCGAAACCTTGCCTGATCTCAACGAATTCGACGAGTTTCGCCACGTTCGTTTCTATCGGGGCCAGCGCACCCTCAGCTGACAAACAGAACTGTTCAGTAATGCGAATCCGTACATAGACAATACGGCAGGTGACGGGCAGACTTGCGGGGTTGGCCGGGCACTCCGGTCGTTGCTGCCCGTTGAATAATAACAAGAATGTCTGCTACTGCTGTTTCCTCAGGTGACCGTCTCAGTTTCACGATTTTCGTGGCCGTCGTGCTGCACGCCATTCTGATTTTTGGTATCGCCTTCACCGTCCCGCGTATCGAACTGCCCAATGTCATGGAAGTCACGCTAGCGCAGCATCGGAGCACGACTGCCGATAAAGACGCCGACTTCCTCGCCCAAGCCAACCAGAAGGGCAGTGGCAGCTTGGACAAGGCCGCTTTGATTACCAGCCCGCATCAGTCACGCTTTCATGACAGTCGGATACAGGAAATCCAGCCCGAAGAAAGCCGCCAGGCAATGGCCGCCAGCGAGGCCAAAAATCGACAGGTCGTTACCACAACGGCAAAATCACGCCGCTCGCACGACAATCGCAATAGCAGTGAACTTCGCCAAGAAGAAACAGAAGTTCGTGATGCGCAGCTGGCGATGGCCTGGCAATCCAGTGAAATCTCCAGCCTAGAGGCGCGACTGGCGGCAAAAAAACAAGCCTATGCCAAACGCCCGAAAGTACGAACAGTCGCAACGATTTCAACCAAATATGATCGCGATGCCGCGTATGTCGATGCCTTCCGTTCGCGCGTCGAAGAAATAGGCAACAAGAATTATCCCGATGAGGCAAAGCGCCGAAACATGCAAGGAAACGTTCGCCTGCTGGTGGCGATTCTTCCGTCCGGCCGCGTAAAAGACATCACCGTACTGAAGTCATCCGGTCACTCGATACTGGATCAAGCTGCACGGCAGAGTGTGCGCTTGGCAGAACCGTTTATGCCGTTTCCGGCCAGCATTCGTAAGGACACCGATATTTTACAGGTTATCCGCACCTGGAAGTTTTCAACCTCCGACGTGATGACAGCAGAGAATTGACAGAAATTTCGCCCATAAAAAACCGGCATTGTTAGCCGGTTTTTTTTAGTTCTTACTGCTTAAAACCAAGCACTAAGCACGGGATGATTAGTCCCGATTACCAGTTCAACGCCTGCTTTTGCAGAGCAATAAGGTCGTTGATGCCCTTCTCAGCAAGCAGCAGCATGCTGTCGGTTTCAGCACGTGTGAATGGTGCGCCTTCGGCCGTGCCTTGCACCTCAACAAATCCACCCTGCTGCGTCATGACCACATTCATGTCTGTGCCGCAGGCAGAATCTTCAGGGTAATCAAGATCCAGAACCGGAACGCCGTTGTACATGCCCACCGACACCGCCGCGATAAGGCCGATCAGCGGGTCCTGCTTCATGAGTTTTTTGTTGAGCATGAAGGTCAGCGCATCCACCAGCGCAACACAACCGCCGGTGATGCTGGCGGTACGGGTGCCACCATCAGCCTGAATGACATCGCAGTCGATAGTGATAGTATTTTCACCAAGCTTCTTCATATCAACGCAGGCACGCAGGCTGCGGCCAATTAAACGTTGGATTTCCAGCGTACGGCCACCCTGCTTGCCACGAGATGCTTCGCGGGCAGAGCGCGTGTGAGTGGCGCGAGGAAGCATGCCGTATTCGGCAGTGATCCAACCCTCGCCCTTGCCCTTCAGAAAACGGGGAACACCGGGCTCAACACTGGCAGTACACAGTACCTTGGTATCGCCAAACTCAACGAGGACGGCGCCTTCAGCGTGGCGGGTGTACTGGCGGGTGATCGTGACCGGGCGCAGCTGGTCGGGGTTACGGCCTGAGGGTCGCATGTGTAGCTCCGTTAAATTCAGGTGGGCAGTATACCAGCTTGCCCGATTCGACCGCGCCGGGCTCTGCTACAATCCCTGCTTTGTTTTCCATTCAGTTGTACGCAGGAGATTTGCATGATTCGCAGCATGACAGCGTTTGCCCGAGCCGAGATCAAGGGAGAGTTCGGTACTGTGGCCTGCGAAGTGCGGTCGGTGAACCATCGCTACCTGGAGCCCTCCTTCCGGCTACCCGATGCCCTGCGTGATCTGGAGTTCCCAGTACGCGAGCGCCTGCGCAACACCCTTACCCGCGGCAAAGTTGAAGTGCAGTTTCGCCTAGACATGGCTGAAGCCAGTGGCAATTCAATTTCTCTAGACCGAGATCTGGCCCGTCAACTGGTCGACGCCGCCAGTGAAATTGACCAAATGACCCGCCACGCCGCACCGCTTCAGGCCACGGACATCCTGCGTCTGCCCGGTGTAATCCGTAGCCGTGATGTGGACACCGAGGCCCTGCATGGCGCCGCCCAAGAGGCGTTTGAGCAAGCGCTGACTGGCTTTCTGGCCATGCGTGAGCGCGAAGGCACCGAGCTGGCCCGCCTGATTGAAGAGCGCTTGACCGCTATGGTCGTCGAGACCGACAAAGTGCGTGAGCGCATGCCCGTTATCATGGCGCACTACCGCGAACGCATGCTGGCCCGTCTGGCCGAGATTAAAGAAGACCTGAATATCGAGCGTCTGGAACAGGAAATGGTACTGTTTGCCCAGAAGATCGACGTGGCCGAGGAAATGGACCGTCTGACCTCGCATGTTGCTGAGATCCGCCGCGTGCTAAAAGACAAGGGCGCCGTCGGGCGCCGCCTCGACTTCCTAATGCAGGAGCTCAACCGCGAGGCCAATACTTTGGGGTCTAAATCGGTGAACGCCGACAGTACCCTGTCGTCGGTTGAGCTCAAGGTACTGATTGAGCAGATGCGCGAGCAGATACAGAATATCGAATAAGCCTCACGATCCCTCTACCCTGATAACGGAACATCCCATGTCCGGAACATTATTTGTGGTCTCTGCCGCCAGCGGTACCGGCAAGACCTCGCTGGTGAAAGCCCTGCTGGACGTGCACGACAGCATTGGCGTCTCCGTCTCGCACACCACCCGCCCCATCCGCCCGGGTGAGGAACACGGGGTGAACTACCATTTCACCCCCCGCGACGAGTTTATGCGCATGGTTGAAATGGGCGACTTCCTCGAGCATGCCGAGGTATTCGGTAATCTCTACGGCACCTCACGCAGTTGGGTAGAAGCGCAACTCAAGACCGACCACGATGTGATTCTGGAAATCGACTGGCAGGGGGCCAAGCAAGTACGGCGCCTTATCCCTGATGCCGTTGGCGTGTTCATTCTGCCACCGTCACTGGACGTCCTAGAGCATCGTCTGCGCGGTCGTGGTACCGATGCCGAGGACGTCATCGCCCACCGTCTGCAAGAGGCACAAGGCGATATCAGCCACTTTGCCGAGTTCGACTACTTAGTGATCAATGACGACTTTAATGCCGCTCTGGCTGATCTACGATCCATCGTGCGCTCTGCCCGCCTGACCCACCGCACCCAGTCGGCGCGTCATCTAGACCTGCTTAACGCACTGATCAACGGCTGACCGCGCTGCCGCCCAGCCCTCGCGGCTTGCGGCAGGGCAGCGGCTTGCGTAGAATCTCCGCCCTTGCACTCCCGCAATTCCTGCTCTACCGAGGTTCCCGCAATGGCCCGCGTTACCGTTGAAGACTGCCTGGACAATCTGGAAAACCGTTTCGAGCTCATCCTCGTCGCTGCTAAGCGCGCCCGTCAGCTTGCTACCGGTGGCAAAGAGCCTGCTCTGGCCTGGGAAAACGACAAGCCAACCGTGATGGCCCTGCGCGAAATCGCTGCCGGTCATGTTACGCGTGACATCCTCACCGCCAAGCCGGAAGAGGAAGATGAGCCATTTGCTGATTTGCTGCAGCTAGATGCCGCTCAATCTGGTGCGATCAACAACGTTATTGTTGAAGACGACGCCTAAAGCAATCAATGGGGTAGTCAATTTTTCCACTATCCCCTTGACGCATCCCCCGCGTTAAACGGAGACTCAGCTCATGAGCTTTGTCTCCGGCATCAACGCCTTATGCACCCGACTCGAAAACTATCTCACGCCTGATCAGATTGCTGATATACGGCGCGCCTACTTATATTCCGAAAAAGCCCACGACGGCCAGTTCCGGCGTAACGGCGATCCTTACATCACTCACCCGCTGGCAGTCGCCAATATCCTGTGCGATATGCACATGGATCATCAAAGCATCATGGCCGCCATGCTGCACGACGTGATTGAAGACACCGGCATCACCAAGGTCGAAATTACCGACGAATTTGGCGAAGAAGTCGCTGAGTTGGTGGACGGAGTGACCAAGCTCACCAAGGTTAAGTTCAACACTAAAGCCGAAGCACAGGCGGAAAATTTCCGTAAGATGATCCTAGCCATGACTCAGGACATTCGCGTCATCTTGGTAAAACTGGCCGATCGTCTGCACAACATGCGCACCCTGGATGTACTGACACCAGAAAAACGCCGGCGCATCGCCAACGAAACACTGGAAATCTACAGCCCTATCGCCAATCGCCTTGGCATGAACGAAATTCGTATCGAATTTGAGGAACTGGGCTTTGAGGCCTTGTTCCCCATGCGCGCCCCCCTGATCAAGAAAGCCGTACGAGCGGCGCGGGGCAATCGCAAAGAAATCGTCAGCAGCATCAAAGAAACGCTGGAAAAACGTTTAACCGAAGAAGGCGTCAGTGCTCGCGTGATGGGCCGCGAAAAGCATCTGTACGGCATCTATCAGAAAATGCGCGACAAGCAGAAATCGTTTTCTGAAATCATGGACATGTATGGTTTTCGCGTTATCACTGAAAATGTGGATGCCTGTTATCGCGCCCTCGGCATTGTTCACACGGTGTACAAGCCGATTCCAGGCAAGTTCAAAGACTATATTGCCATCCCCAAGGCCAACGGTTACCAATCCCTGCACACCATCGTAAAAGGGCAGCGTGGCGTACCCATCGAGATCCAGATCCGCACCGAAGCCATGGAAGCCATGGCCAATAACGGCATTGCGGCGCACTGGCTGTATAAAAACGATGGCTTTGCCAATGCCACGCAAACCCGTGCACGCGAATGGCTGAAATCGCTATTGGAAATTCAGCAAAATGCCGGTGACTCGATGGAGTTCATCGAGAATGTGAAGATCGACCTGTTTCCGGACGAGGTCTATGTGTTTACCCCTAACGGACGCATTCTCACGCTACCAATGGGGGCAACCGCCGTTGATTTTGCTTATGCCGTGCACACCGATGTGGGCAATACTTGCGTGGCCACCCGTATCGATAACCGTCTTTCGCCGCTCAGTCTGCCACTTAAAACCGGTCAGACTGTCGAAATTGTGACCGTCCCCGGCACTCGCCCTAACCCTGCGTGGCTTAGCTTTGCGATTACCTCCAAAGCGCGTTCCAGCATTCGTCACTTCCTGAAAGACCAGCAGCAATCTGAAGCGGTTGATCTGGGCCGACGCTTGCTGGAAAAAACCCTGAGCACACAGGGCAGCAGCCTGACCAAGCTCCCCCCCGAGCAGATACAAGCCGTATTGCAGGAGTTGGGGCTCGCTAATCTGGATGCACTGTGTGAAGACATAGGCATTGGTAATCGCGTTCCGCAGTTAGTGGCCGCACGCCTGTTACCAGAGGGCGCCCCCGAATCTGACGCTGCCAAAAGCGCAAACAGTCCTGCTACACGAGGCATCGCCATTCGCGGTACCGAAGGACTGGTGGTTACCTACGCCCGCTGCTGTCGCCCACTGCCCGGCGATACCATTGTTGGTCATCTTTCTGCTGGCCGCGGCATCGTCATTCATCGCGACAACTGCAATAACGTGATGACCGAACTGCGCGACAACCCAGACAAATGCATGACACTGCGCTGGGCCGAAAAAGTGGATCGCGAATTTCCCAGTGAACTGCGCATTGAAGTGGATAATCAGCGCGGCCTGATTGCCGAGATTGCCCGTGAGATTACTGACTATGGTGCCAATATCGATGGCATCACCATGCAAGAAAAAGGCTCACGCCACGCCGTAATGCAAATCGCGCTGCAAGTGCGCGACCGTATTCATTTCGCCCGCATCATCAAACGCATTCGCGTTATTTCCGGTGTCGAAAAAATTACTCGCGTAAAAGCGTAAGCCCTCTGCTATCTCTCTTTAGTCCTCTTTACTCAGTCCTCTCCGTTCTCCTCAGTCTAATGGACTGCGCACCGCCAACCCACCCCGGTTAAGTACATGGGTGTAAATCTGCGTGGTGGACACATCCGCATGGCCCAGCAATTCCTGCACGGTGCGAATGTCGTAACCCGACTCCAGCAGATGCGTGGCAAAGGAATGACGGAAGGTATGCGGCGTAACCGGCTTGACGATGTCGGTACGCGACAGCGCCTGCTTCACGGCCCTCTGCACCCGCTTTTCATCAATGTGATGCCGGCGCTTGAGCCCCGTCCGGGGATCGGTCGACGGGCGCTCGGCCGGGAAAATATATTGCCAGCCCAACTCATACGGCGCCGAAGGATACTTGCGTGCCAATGCATGGGGCAGGTAAACCCCATCCAGCCCCGACTCACGATCACAGGCAAACCACGCTGAAATACGCTCAATCTGATGGATAATTGGCTGGCGCAGAGACTCTGGCAGCATGGTGACTCGGTCTTTCGCACCCTTGCCATCACGTATCAGGATTTCGCGGCGCTCCAGATCCACATCTTTCACGCGCAAGCGACAAGCTTCCAGCAAACGCATGCCTGTACCATACAGCAATCGAATCACCAAGCCCATGTCATCTTTGTCGGCCTGCAACAACAAGCAAGACACTTCGTTTTTGGTCAGAACAACGGGCAGTTTTTTTGGCTTCTTGGCGCGCGTAACATCATTCATCCAAGGCAGGTCAATCTGCAGCACCTCTTTATAGAGGTAGAGGATGGCCGACAACGCTTGATTTTGTGTGGACGCCGCCACATTGCCATCGACGGCCAAATGGGACAGAAAACTCTGCACTTCATCAGCACCCATCGCACGGGGATGCCGCATGTTGTGAAAGCGGATAAAACGACGCATCCAGCTTAAATAGACTTCTTCCGTGCGAATGCTGTAATGTTTCGTCCGAATGGACTGCCGCGCAACTTCCAGCAGACCTGGACGGCCAGCTTGATCATCCATGACCCTAATACCCCCGAGCTATATCCCAAAAGTGACGCCTAATCCTTGGCGTGAGGTTTAAATATCAAAGGGTTAGTAAAAGGTCAACTGAATTAGGCTCCAAGATATTGAATATCATTAGGCCCCATTTTTTGGGGCTAGTTAACGTTAGGGCTATCGCTGTCCTACTGGTGGTTTGGTTAAACAGGCAATGGAATTGCATCGTTTCG
>ERZ724524.635-NODE-635-length-23138-cov-5.072824_pt1 | contig 23138 bp, 20 predicted proteins | sample MGYA00376057_ERZ724524 | MGnify/ENA primary metagenome ERZ724524 (study PRJEB28724, sample SAMN07190888) | wastewater metagenome | isolation source: influent of sewage treatment plant in Hong Hong | place: USA: Christiansburg, Virginia | collected 2016-03-01 ...
TACACCGACGGCAGCGTGCTGGTGAACCACGGCGGTACCGAAATGGGTCAAGGCTTGCACACCAAAGTGGCGCAAATCGTGGCCGATGAACTGGGCGTGCCGTTCAAGCAGGTGCAAGTCAGTGCCAGCGACACCGCCCGCGTGCCCAACGCCAGCGCCACCGCCGCCAGCAGCGGCACTGATTTGAATGGCCGCGCCGCCCAATTCGCCGCCCGCAATGTGCGCAATAACTTGGCCGCGTTTGTCGGTGGGTTGGACGGCTGCGGCGCAGGCGCGGTACGCTTTGCGGGCGGACACATCATCACGCCGCAAACCAGCCGCGCATTCAACGACGTGGTCAAGCTGGCCTACGCCAACCGCATCCAACTGTGGAGCGACGGCTTTTACCGCACGCCCAAAATCCACTACGACAAGGTCACGCTGACGGGCCGCCCGTTCTACTACTTCGCCTACGGCGCAGCGTGCAGCGAGGTAGTGATCGACACCCTAACCGGCGAGAGCCGCGTGCTGGCCGTGGACATCCTGCACGACGTGGGCCAGTCCATCAACCCAGCGATTGACCTGGGCCAAGTCGAAGGCGGCTTTGTGCAAGGCATGGGCTGGCTCACCACCGAAGAACTGGTCTGGGACAGCCAAGGCCGCCTCGCCACCCACGCGCCCAGCACCTACAAAATCCCGACCAGCGGCGATGTGCCCGCGCATTTCAAGGTCAACTTCTGGCACGCACCCAACTGCGAAGACAACGTGTTCGGCAGCAAAGCCGTGGGCGAGCCGCCCTTCATGCTGGCCATCAGCGTGTGGGAGGCGATTCGGGACGCGGTGGCCTGTTGTCGTGCCTCAACAACGTTACCGCTGGATGCACCTGCTACAGCTGAACGGGTGCTCAATGCTCTTAGAATTTCCGCACAAGAAGGTGCATCCGACCCTTCACCTGTGCAACTCTAAGAAAGACATCCCATGCGCTTTTCCGCCTCCTTGTTGACCCTGTGCTTGGCCTGCGTTGGTGCCACCACCGCCACCGCCGCCGATTGGAGCAACAACAGCATGGGTTACCGCTTCATGCCCTCGACGGCGGAGCCCGATGTCAGCGACAAGATCATCAAAAACGTCTTCAATTTCACCCACACCAGCGGTGACAAATTGGGCACCAACCAGTTCAGCATCGACTTGCTGCGCTCCAACGCGGCAGATCCGGCCAATGGTGGCGGCGGCAACGGCGCGCAAGAATGGATCGGCTTTTACAAGCGCAGCTTCTCGCTGAAAGCACTGACCGGCAGACAAGACGACTACGGCCTCTTCAAAGACGTGCGCCTGAACGCCCGCGTGGACGCTGGCACCAAAAACACTGCGTTGGCACCCCAACCCTTCAAAGGCCGCGTGGGCGCGAGCGTGGCGTTGCCGGTGGCTACTGGTTCTTGGGATTTGGGCTTGGATCTGTACAAAGAAACCAACCATGACGGGATCAAAAAGAAGTTTGTGAGCTACGACTTGACTCCGGCGCTGACCTCGTCTTGGGCCATCCCGATCGCTGGCGGCAGCGTCGAAGGCTTTGTGGATGTGATCGGCCCCAAGGGCAACGGCACTCGCACTGAAGTGCTGCTGCGCACCAGCTACATGTACAACTTGGCCGACACCGGTTTGCGACTGGGCGTGGGCATTGAGTCTTGGCGCAACAAGTCGGGTTGCAACAAGAACATCCAAACCCATTGCACCTCCACCTCCCCCATGCTGCTGGCTGACTACAAGCTGTAAACATGGCGCTCGCATGGCAGCACTGGCCGCTCACCGACCACGCCAGCGCCATGCGTTTGGTTGAACGTGTTCGAGCCGAAGCAGCACAGCAAGGCGTGGCGCTGGCCTTTGAGCCCCCGCCCGCGCCCACCAGTTGCTGCGGGCGCGGCTGCAACGGCTGCGTGTGGGAAGGCTTCTTTGCAGCGATGAACTACTGGCGCGAAGCCGCCATCCTGACGCTGTCAGACCCCAGCCAATGAACGCAAACCGCTGGGGTTCACCAAATTCACCACCCGTCCCGAGCCGCTGATCAAGCGCTGCTCGCGCAAATGGCGCAGCACGCGCGACAAGGTTTCCGGGGCGATGCCCAGTTGCGCCGCAATCAGGCGCTTGCGCTGGTGCAGCATCACCGCCAGCGAACCCGGCTCGCCCACAGGCTCGGCGTGGCGCAGCAGCCACTCGGCGCAGCGCGCCTCGGCATCTTTGGCCAAGCGGCTCACGGCCAATTCGGTTTGCTGACGATGCGCCCGCGCCATGTCGCGCAGCACCGTTTGCACCGCGTTTGGCAACGCATTCAAGCCCACCTGGAAATCCACCAAGCGCACCCAACGCAGAACCACCGGGGTTTCAGTCACACCATCCACAGCGCTGGGCAAGTCCAGCACGGCGGCGGTGGCCTCCAGCCAAAACGGGCCTTCAACCACACCCAAACGGTGCGCCAACGTATCGCCATCTATCAAGCCCAAAGCGACGCGACCTGAGTCCACATGCAGCACTTCATCCAAACGCACGGATCGTCGCAGCAACGGCACCCCCGCAGGAATGGTTTGAGTTTCGGCAGAAAGATTGAAGGACTGGAATGGAAGCATCATGCGGCAACTGTGCGCTACGCCCCCAGAACCCACCTTGACTGAAATCAAAATTGAGACAGTTGGTCATACCACTTATGTCATGGTTGTCCTAGAAAAACGGCATATTTCCTGCACCGCAGCCAGCACCCGCTCCCTGTCATCTTGTTTTGTATTCACGCCATGACCACCTTATTGATCTGCAACGCACTGTGCATCGCCACGCTGGACGACACCCGCCGCGAGCTGCGCAACGCCAGCATCTACATCGAAGGCCACCGCATCATCGCCATCGCTGCGGCTGAAGAATTGGCCCACCATGCCGCCACCGCCGACGAGGTGATCGACGCGCGCGGCCACCTCGTCACGCCCGGCCTCGTCAACACGCACCACCACATGTACCAGAGCCTGACGCGGGCCATCCCGCAGACGCAAGATGCCGAGCTGTTCGGCTGGCTGCGCGGGCTGTACCCGATCTGGGCCGGGCTCACGCCCGACATGGTCTACACCAGCACCCAAGTGGCGATGGCCGAGCTGCTGATGTCCGGCTGCACCACCAGCTCGGATCACCTCTACATCTACCCCAACGGCGTGCGCTTGGACGACAGCATCGCCGCTGCACAGGCCATCGGTATGCGCTTTGTCGCCACGCGCGGCAGCATGAGCGTGGGCCAGAGCCAAGGCGGCCTGCCGCCCGACGCCGTGGTCGAGCGCGAAGACGCCATCCTGCGCGACAGCCAGCGCCTGATCGAGCACTACCACCAGTCCGAGCACGGCGCGATGGTCAACATCGCCCTGGCACCGTGCAGTCCGTTCTCGGTTAGCCGCGACCTGATGCGCGTGTCGGCAGAACTGGCGCGCAGCTACACCGGGCAAGGCGTGCGCCTGCACACCCATCTGGCAGAAAACGACCACGACCTGGCCTACAGCCGCGAAAAATTCGGCTGCACCCCGACCCAATACGCGCAAGACCTGGGCTGGCTCGGGCCGGACGTGTGGCACGCCCACTGCGTCAAGCTGGATGACGAAGGCATCAGCCTGTTTGCTGCCAGCCGCACCGGCGTAGCCCACTGCCCGTGCAGCAACATGCGCTTGGCCAGCGGCATCGCCCCGGTGCGGCGGATGCTGGACGCGGGCGTGCCCGTGGGCCTGGGCGTAGACGGCAGCGCCAGCAACGACGCCGCCCACATGGTCAACGAAGCGCGGCAAGCCCTGCTGTTGGCCCGCGTAGGCCGCGCCTTGCAGCCGCCCGAAACCCGCACCGCCGCCGACGGCAGCCGCCGCACCTTCTTCGGCTGCGACCTCGGCCCCGCCGAAATGACCGCCCGCAACGCCCTGGAACTCGCCACCCGAGGCGGTGCTGAGGTTCTAGGACGCCCCGACATCGGCCACTTGGCCGTGGGCATGTGCGCCGATCTGGCCCTGTTTGACCTGCGCACGTTGGGCTTTGCCGGCGGCGCGGTGCATGACCCGGTGGGCGCGCTGTTGTTCTGCGCCAGCCCCCAAGCCGCCTACACCATCGTCCAAGGCCGCGTTGTGGTGCAGCAAGGGCAGCTCACCACCGTGGACTTGGGGCCGCTGGTGGAGCGGCATAACGGGATGGCGGTGCAACTTGCTGGGATTTAAAAACCACCCAACCGTCTACGCCCCCGCCCAAAGCCCTGAAAGTGTTACAGCTGGCGGTACGTAGAAAGGTTTGGGGGCGTTTGCGCAGCCCCCATCGGCCACACGCTCAGTCGGTTTTGGCCCCGGCCTTGACCCACGCGCCGATCAATGCGCGCTCCGCATCGGTGATGCCGGTGGCGTTGTTCATCGGCATCAGGCGCAGCACGGCGACTTGCTGGTGGATGTTTTGGGCGTTGGCCAGCACGGTGGCGGGGTCGTCAAAGCGCAGGCTCTTCATCTGCACTTGCGGGCCGTGGCAGGTCAGGCAACGCTGGTTCAGCACGGCTTGGACTTGGGCGAAGCTGGGCGGGGCGCTGGGGGCGACGCTGACGGGCGCGGCGGGTTGCACGGCCTTCACGCCGACGATGACTGCCAGCAAGACCACCACGCCGCCCGCCGCCCAAGGCCAGGGATGCGGCGCGCGGCCATGCCGCCAGCCGTGGCGCTGCACAAAGAACTGGCGGATGGCCGCGCCGGACAACATCATCGCCAGCAAGATCACCCAGTTGTAGGCGCTGCTGTACAAAAAGCCGTAGTGGTTGCTGAGCATGGCAAACAGCACCGGCAGGGTGAAGTAGGTGTTGTGCACGCTGCGCTGCTTGCCGCGCTGGCCGTAGATGGGGTCGGGGGTTTTGCCCGCCTGCATGTCGGCCACCACGGTGCGCTGGCCGGGGATGATCCAGTGCGCCACGTTGGCGGTCATGGTGCTGGCCAGCATCGCGCCGATCAGCAAAAACGCCGCCCGCCCCGGAAAGAGCTGGCACGCGCCCCAGCAGGCCACGGCCAGCACCAGCAGCACCAGCGCGCCAATCACGCCATCGCCCGCCCGCGCTTTGGGGCCAACGCCCGCCCAGCGGCAAATGCCGTCGTAGATGAACCAAAACGCCACCAGAAAACCTACCGCCGTAAAACCGGCAGCCATCGGCGACCAGTCGTGCAGGTTTTTATCGACCAAAAAGGTGTCCGCGTTCCATAAATAGAGCACGCTGAACAGCGCAAAGCCCGAAAGCCAGGTCGAATAGCTTTCCCAGTAGAACCAGTGCAGTTCGGAATCGATCTTGGGCGGCGAGACCAAATACTTTTGCGGGTGGTAGAAGCCACCGCCGTGGACAGCCCACATCGCGCCATCGACGCCTTTTTTCTGCAACTCGGGGTCTGTGGGTTTGAGCAGGTTGTTGTCTAAAAAGACAAAGTAAAACGAGGAGCCAATCCAGGCGATGGCGACGATGACGTGCAGCCAGCGCAGCAGCAGGTTGGCCCAGTCGAGCAAATAGGCTTCCATAGGGTCACTCCGAGCTGCTTACCACTGCGGGCGCTGTAAGCATGGGTTAGGGTCGCGCACTTTGCGGCACCGCTGCGACCGTGTCGTCATGAACTGCCGAGTGTAGGCGGCAGGGCTAGGGCGTGGCCGGGGCCGCCGCCTCAGGTTCTAGCGTTTGCAACAACTGTGCCGCCACGGCCACGGCAATCACCTCGGGCGCTTTGCCGTGGATGCCGGGCACGCCGATGGGGCAGGTGACGTGGGCCAGTTCGGCCTCAGTCACGCCGCGTGCCATCAAGCGGTGCTGAAAGCTTTGCCATTTGCTGCGACTGCCGATCAAGCCGATGTAGGGCAAGTCGCCGCGCTGGCGTTGACGAGTCAGGCAGGCCGTCAGCACCTCGAAATCTTCGGCATGACTGAAGCTCATGATGAGCACGCGGCTGCCGGGGGGCAGATCAGCCACCGCGTCGGCCACGCAGTCGGCGTGTTCGCACTGCACGTTGGCGGGCACGACGGCGGGGAAGATGCCGTCGCGGCTGTCCACCCACTGCACCGCAAAAGGCAAGTTGCCCAGCACCTGCACCAGCGCCACGCCAACATGGCCGCCACCAAACAGCGCGACCGGGCCAGCCGCTTCGGCCAAGCGCTGGCGCAGCGCGGGCAAGTCGGCGGCGCTGACCACTTCAAAGCGCAAATGCACCACGCCGCCGCAGCACTGCCCCAAGCTGGGGCCGAGCGCATAGCGCATGGTGGCGGGCGGGGCCAAATCGCCGCCTTGGTGCGCCGCCAGCAACAAGTTGCGCGCATGGGCGCAGGCTTGCCATTCCAAATGACCGCCGCCCACGCTGCCCACTTGTGCATCAGAAAACACCGCCATCCAAGCGCCAACCTCGCGCGGGGCTGAGCCTTGCACGCTGTGGACGCTGACCAACACTGCGGTTTGCGCCGCCAATCGTGTGAAAAAATATGTGCTTGCTGTCACCGCGAATTACCTTGCACGTCGTGCCCCTTGAGGAGATTTTGATGCCCCCACTGCTCGCTTACCGCTTCCGGCTGGCTGCGTCCGTCACCAGCGTGGCATCGCTGCTGGCCGCTTGCAGCGCTGTACCGCTGAATCAGCCCCCTTTGGGCACGCCGTCTGAAGCCATCGCACCTGATCCAGCACCGGGTCTGCCTGACTTGGGGGCAGCGCAAACGCCAGGCTTTCGCCCCGGCGCACCGATGGCTCTGCCGGGCGGCGGCAACGCTGGCCCGGTGGGCTATTCCAGCGCCACCACGGCCCGCGACTACCGCAAAGACGCGGCCAGCCATCTGTACGCCCGCAACGCCCAACGCATCTACAAAGGACGGATGCCGCCACTGCTCTACGCAGTGGGCGTGTTGGATGTGGAGGTGGACAGTCGCGGCCAAGTCGTCAACACGCACTGGAAGCGCGCCCCCAGCCACGCCCCCGAGGTGATGGCTGAGATTGAACGCACCGTGAAAGAAGCCGCTCCTTACCCCGCACCCGCACGCATAGGCCGCGTGGTCTACACCGATGTCTGGCTGTGGGATCAAAGCGGCCACTTCCAGCTCGACACGCTGACCGAAGGGCAAGACTGAACGGGCGCTCAAGAGCCCCGGTAGGTTGAATAGCTCCACGGGCTGACCAACAGCGGCACGTGGTAATGCTGATCTTCATGCGCCACGCCGAAGTCCAAGTTCACGTGATCCAAGAAGTTCGGCTCCGGCAGCACCACGCCGCGTGACTTGAAGTAGCTCGCCACGTCAAACACCAGCCGGTAAGTGCCTGCCCGCAAGCTGGTGTGGTCGTAGAGCAAGCCGCCGGGGTTGCGGCCATCAGCGTTCAGCACAAAACGCTGCACCAAGGTGGCGATTTGGCCGAAGTCGCCAAACACGCCGCGCGCCTCGTGCGTGACGTACAGCGCCACGCTCATGCCCGCCGCCGGGGTGCCGTGCATGGTGTCTAAAACGTGGGTGCTCAAGCCCATAGCTGACTCGCTTTCTGGTCTGAAGGTGATGATCTGAAGTGTATGATTTTGCAGAGCAGGCCCCGTGCCAGCCCAGTGTGTCAGCCGGGTCTGCGCCCCTCGTCATCTCCCGTTTGCCCTCACGCCGGAGCGCCTGCCATGCCCCCCGCCATCTACGACTCCACCCTGCCCTACCCTCGCGACTTGGTCGGCTATGGCCGCACGCCGCCGCACCCGCTGTGGCCGGGCAACGCCCGCATCGCGGTGCAGTTCGTGCTCAACTACGAAGAAGGCGGCGAAAACGCCACGCTGCACGGCGATGCCGGGTCGGAGCAGTTTTTGTCCGAGATGGCCAACCCGCCCAGCTTTCCTGACCGGCACCTGAGCATGGAAGGCATCTACGAATACGGCTCGCGCGCCGGGGTGTGGCGCTTGCTGCGCGAGTTCGAGCGGCGCGGCCTGCCGCTGACGGTGTTTGGCGTCAGCATGGCGCTGGAACGCCACCCGGAACTGACGGCGGCTTTTGCCGAGCTGGGCCACGAAATCGCCTGCCACGGCTGGCGCTGGATCCACTACCAGACCATGAGCCCCGAGCAAGAACGCGAACACCTGCTGCGCGGGATCGAAATCATTGAGCGCCTGACCGGCCAGCGCCACGGCGCGCCCGGCACCGTGCACGGCGCAGGCTGGTACACCGGGCGCGACAGCCCCAACACCCGGCGCTTGGTGGTCGATCACGGTGGCTTTGAATACGACAGCGACTACTACGGCGACGACCTACCCTTTTGGATGAAGGTACGCAAAAGCGACGGCAGCATCGCCCCGCATCTGGTGGTGCCCTACACCTTGGACACCAACGACATGCGCTTTGCGCTGCCACAGGGCTTCAGCCAGGGCGAGGACTTTTACACCTACCTGCGCGACAGCTTCGACGCCCTGTACGCCGAAGGCGACCCCAGCGGCCTGAACCAGCCCAAGATGCTGAGCGTGGGCATGCACTGCCGCTTGCTGGGGCGACCGGGGCGCATCGTGGCGCTGCAAAAGTTCTTGGACTACATCCAGCAGCGCGAGGGCGTGTGGATTTGCCGCCGCATCGACATCGCCCGGCACTGGAAGGCGGTACACCCCTACCCCGGCGACTGACGCGCCCGCGCCACCCAACCCGCTGACCAGCCCACCTGACCGCGCCTGCCCGCTGGCCCGGCCCTTGCTGGGTCAGCCCCGTCCAGCCCACCGCGAGAACCGCCATGCCGACCACCCTGCCTCCACCACCCTACACCCTGGAACAGCTCAACGCCGCCCCGCTGGAGGTCGCCGCGCAGATGCTGGACGGCCTGTACGAACACTCGCCGTGGATCGCGCAGCAAGCCCTGACGCTGCGCCCCTTCGCCAGCTTGGCCGCGCTGCAAGTCGCCATGACCCGCGTCTTGGACGCTGCCGGGCGCGAACCCCAACTGGCCCTGATCCGCGCCCACCCCGAGCTGGCAGGCAAAGCGATGGTCAGCAACACGCTGACGGCGGAATCCACCCACGAGCAAAGCCAAGCGGGCCTGACCCACTGCACGCCCGACGAATTCGCCCGCATCCAGCAGCTCAACGCCGACTACAACGCGCGCTTTGGCTTCCCGTTCATCCTGGCGGTGCGCGGGCCGCGCGGCACGGGCTTGGACAAGCAAACCATCATCGACACCTTCACCCGCCGCTTGCAGCAGCCGGTCGAGGCCGAGCTGCAAGAGTGCCTGCGCAACATCCACCGCATCGTCGAAATCCGGCTGCACGACAAGTTTGGCGTTGAGCCCACGCTGGGCCACGAGGTCTGGGACTGGCACGCGCAACTGGCCCAGTTCAGCGAAGCGCCCGACGCCCTCACGGTGACTTACATGACCGACGCGCACCAGTCCTGTGCCCGCTGGCTCGCCGATGTGATGCGCGACTGCGGCCTGGACGAGGTGGAGGTTGACGCCGTGGGCAACGTCGTCGGGCGCTACCGGGGCACGGAACCCGGTGCGCGCTGGCTACTCACCGGCAGCCACTACGACACCGTGCGCAACGCGGGGCGCTACGACGGGCGCTTGGGCATCTTGGCTCCGCTGATGGCGCTACGCGAGCTGGCGCGGCAAGGGCGACGCTTGCCCTTTGGCGTGGAGCTGGTCGCCTTCAGCGAAGAAGAAGGCCAACGCTACCCGGCCACGTTTTTGGGCTCGGGCGCGCTGGTCGGCGAGTTTGACCCGGCGTGGCTGGACTTGGTGGACGCGAGCGGCATCGCCCTGCGCGACGCGCTGCGCCAAGCCGGTCACGACCCCGCCGCCATCCCGGCTCTGGAACGCGACCCGACCCAGTACCTGGGCTTTGTCGAAGTCCACATCGAACAAGGCCCGGTGCTGACCCAGCGCCACCTGCCGCTGGGCATCGTCAGCTCCATCAACGGCAGCTTGCGCTACGTGGGCGAGGTGATCGGCACCGCCAGCCACGCAGGCACCACGCCTATGGGCCAACGCCACGACGCCGCCTGCGCCGTGGCCGAGCTGATGCTCTACGCCGAACAACGCGCCGCACAAGATGGCGACTCGGTCGCCACCGTTGGCCAGCTCCATGTGCCCGGCGGCTCGGTCAACGTGGTGCCGGGCCGCTGCCAGTTCAGCTTGGACGTGCGCGCCCCCAGCGACGACCAGCGCGACGCCCTGGCGCACGACATCCTGGCCGAGCTGGAACGCATCGCCACCCGCCGCCAAGTCCAGTTTGAACTGCGCGAAACCCTGCGCGCCGCCGCCGCGCCCAGCGACGCAACTTGGCAAGCGCGCTGGACGCAAGCCGTCACCGCCCTGGGCCTGCCCGCCTACACCCTGCCCAGCGGCGCAGGCCACGACGCCATGAAGCTGCACCAACGCCTGCCCCAAGCCATGCTGTTTGTGCGCGGCCAAAACGGCGGCATCAGCCACAACCCGCTGGAAAGCACCACCAGCGCCGACATGCAACTGGCCGTCGAAGCCTTTGTCCACCTGCTGAACCAACTGGCCTGAACTGCCCAAACGCCCTAAACCACCCCGAAAACACTCGTTTTTGCCCCCTGCGCTCAGGCACTTGGAGTTTGAAATAGTTTTAATTTAATAATAAATTAATTAAATATCAAACCAAAAGACTCCAAGCGCAAGGCCGTCTAACCCCTTTCCACAGCCCGCCATGACCGCCACATCCTCTGCTTACGCCTTTCTTGACGCCTGGATAGCCGCCCACTTCGACGAAGAAGTGCGCTTTTTGCAAGAACTGGTGCGCGTGCCCACCGACACCCCGCCCGGCAACAACGCCCCGCACGCCGAGCGCACCGCCGAGCTGCTGGCCGACTTTGGCCTCGTGGCCGAGCGTTACCCCGTGCCCGTGGCCGAGGTCGAAGCGCAGGGCATGCAGTCCATCACCAACCTGATCGTGCGCCGCAAGTTTGGCCCCGGCCCGACCATCGCCCTGAACGCCCACGGCGACGTGGTGCCGCCCGGCAGCGGCTGGACGCACGACCCGTATGGCGGCGAGATCGTCGATAGTCAGCTCTTTGGCCGCGCCTCCGCCGTCAGCAAAAGCGACTTCGCCAGCTTCACCTTCGCGCTGCGCGCCCTGGACGCGCTGGCCGACAGCGGCGTACACCTAGCGGGCACCGTGGAGCTGCACTTCACCTACGACGAAGAATTTGGCGGCGAACTCGGCCCCGGCTGGCTGCTGAAACACGGCCTGACGAAACCCGATTTGATGATCGCCGCCGGTTTCAGCTACCAAGTCGTCACCGCGCACAACGGCTGCTTGCAAATGGAAGTGACGGTGCAAGGCAAAGCCGCCCACGCCGCCATCCCCAGCAGCGGCGTCGATGCGCTGCAAGGCGCGGTGCAGATCTTGAACGCCCTCTACGCCCAGAACACGCTGTACCGCAGCGTGCGCTCCAACGTACACGGCATCGAACACCCCTACCTGAACGTGGGCCGCATCGAAGGCGGCAGCAACACCAACGTGGTGCCGGGCCAAGTCAGCTTCAAACTGGATCGCCGCATGATCCCCGAAGAAAACTCTGCGGAGGTCGAAGCCAGCATCCGGCAAGTGATTGCCGACGCCGCCGCCCAGTTCAACACCGAACGCGGCTACAGCCCCGCTGACGGCATCCAAATCGACATCCGCCGCCTGCTGCTCGCCCAATCCATGCAGCCCCTGCCCGGCAACCAACCCTTGGTCGAAGCCCTCCAGCGCCACGGCGAAGAGGTCTTCGGCGAATCCATCCCGGCGATGGGCACGCCGCTCTACACCGACGTGCGCCTGTACGCCGCCGCAGGCGTCCCTGGGGTGATCTACGGCGCAGGCCCCCGCACCGTGCTGGAAAGCCACGCCAAGCGGGCGGATGAGCGCGTGAGCCTCGACGATGTGCGCCGCGCTACACAAGTGATTGCACGTACTCTGACTGACTTATTAAGCCGCTAAAGTCGGCATCCCACGTCTGTTTGCTTCCAGTGACGAATCGCCACACGGCGAGGGGGTGGATTTGTCATTGCAAGATAGATAGACCATAATGTGAAAACTGTTTGCACCAAGTGGTATAGCTCCCGCCAACTATGCCCTTTGGTTTCGATCCGAGGCTGCGCCACATCCATCCAAGAGCCAGCCCGACACCTGAGGAGAACCCCCATGAGCGAATCCCTGTCCCCCGCCGAATTGGCTTTGCGTGATGCTGCGCGTGACTACCACCGCCTGCCCACACGCGGCAAAATTTCGGTCAACGCCACCAAGCCGCTGTCCAACCAGCGCGACCTGTCGCTGGCGTACTCGCCCGGCGTGGCTTACCCGTGTTTGGACATTCAAGCTGACCCGTCGCTGGCGCACGAGTACACCTCGCGCGGCAACTTGGTTGGCGTGATCACCAACGGCACCGCCGTGCTGGGCTTGGGCAACATCGGCCCGCTGGCCGGCAAGCCGGTGATGGAGGGCAAGGGCTGTTTGTTCAAGAAGTTCGCCGGTGTGGACGTGTTCGACATCGAACTGGCCGAAAACGACCCGGACAAGCTGGTCGAAATCATCGCCGCGATGGAACCCACGCTGGGCGGCATCAACCTCGAAGACATCAAAGCGCCCGAGTGCTTCTACATTGAAAAGAAGCTGTCTGACCGCATGAACATTCCGGTGTTCCATGACGACCAGCACGGCACGGCCATCATCTCGTCGGCAGCGCTGCTCAACGGGCTGGAGCTGGTGGGCAAGGACATCAGTCAAGTCAAGGTGGCCGTGTCGGGCGCAGGCGCTGCGGCGCTGGCGTGCTTGGGCGTGATGGTGGGCTTGGGCGTGAAGCTCGAAAACATCTTCGTCTGCGACTCCAAGGGCGTGATTTACCAAGGTCGCCCCGGCGGTTTTGACGAATCCAAAGCACGTTTCGCGCAAGACACCGCCCTGCGCACGCTGGCCGATGTGGTCAACGGCGCTGACGTGTTCTTGGGCTGCTCCACCGCTGGCGTGCTGACCGCTGAGATGGTCAAAACGATGGCCTCGCAGCCCATCATCTTGGCGCTGGCCAACCCGGAACCCGAGATTCGCCCCGAGCTGGCCAAAGAAGCGCGCCCGGACTGCATCATGGCCACCGGTCGTTCGGACTACCCGAACCAAGTGAACAACGTGTTGTGCTTCCCGTACATCTTCCGGGGTGCGCTGGACTGCGGCGCAACCAAGATCACCGAAGCCATGAAGCTGGCTTGCGTGCGCGAAATCGCCGCGCTGGCCAAGGCCGACATCAGCGAAGAAGTGGCGAACGCTTACGCGGGCCAAGAACTGTCGTTCGGCAGCGAATACATCATTCCCAAGCCGTTTGATTCGCGCTTGATTTTGCGCATCGCTCCCGCCGTGGCCCAAGCGGCTGCCGATTCTGGCGTGGCAACCCGCCCGATTCAGGACATGGACGCTTATCGCCAAAGCCTGTCGCGCTTCGTCACCGCCACCGGCATGTTGATGCGCCCGGTGTTCGGTGCCGCCCGCGCTGTGCCCGCCGAATCCAAGCGCGTGGCCTACGCCGAAGGTGAAGACGAGCGCGTGCTGCGCGCCGCGCAAATCGCCATCGAAGAAGGTCTGGCTCGCCCAATTTTGGTGGGTCGCCCCGCCGTGATTGAAGCGCGCATCGCCAAGGCCGGTCTGCGCATGAAGCTGGGCCACGACGTGGAATGCGTCAACCCCGAAGATGACCCGCGCTTCCGCCAATACTGGGAAACCTACCACCGCCTGATGGGCCGTCGTGGCGTGAGCCCCGAGGCTGCCAAGGCCGCCGTGCGCCGCTCCACCACCACCATCGCCGCGCTGATGGTCAAGCTGGGCGATGCCGACGCGATGCTGTGCGGCCTGCACGGTCGCTTTGACGTGCATTTGGATCATGTGCGTGACGTGATCGGCATGAAGGCGGGCGTCAGCAGCTTCGCTACGCTGAACGCGCTGATGCTGGACGACCGCACGCTGTTCATCGCTGACACCTCGGTCAACGAAGACCCCAGCGCCGAGCAACTGGCCCACATCGCCCTGAGCGCCGCCGAAGAAGTGCGCCGCTTCAGCCTCACGCCCAAGGTGGCGTTCTTGTCGCACTCCAACTACGGCAGCTCCAACCGCGCCTCGGCCCGCAAGATGCGTTTGGCACGCGACCTGTTCGCCGCGATGGCCCCGGACATCGAGTGCGACGGCGAAATGCACGGCGATGCCGCTTTGTCGGAAGACGTGCGCCGCAACTCGCTGATGGAGAGCTCGCTGACCGGCGATGCCAACATCTTGATTTGCCCGAACCTGGACTCGGCCAACATCTTGTTCAACGTGCTGAAGATGACCGTGAGCGGCGGCGTGACCGTCGGCCCGATCTTGCTGGGCGCAGCCGCTACGGCTCACGTGCTGACACCGTCGGCCACCGTGCGCCGCGTGCTGAACATGACCGCCTTGGCCGTGGCCAACGCCAGCGCCGTGCGCTGATCCTGCATCCAACCCCGGCGATGGCTGGGGTTGCATCGCACCGCAAAGGTGCCGGAACGCAAGTTCTGGCACCTTTTTTGCGTTCTGGGGTAGTGCTTTCGACTTCATTCACCTACAGCGAGCGTCCCCCATGAGCAAACGTTTCTTCCTCCAGTCCCTCGTTTCTTTGGCTGTGGCCGCAGCGCTCGGCAACGCCCAAGCGCAGACCTTGACCCCGATCAAGTTCCAACTGGACTGGCGGTTTGAAGGCCCATCGGCGCTGTTCCTCACGCCAGCGGCCAAGGGTTACTTCAAGGCGGCGAATTTGGACGTGAGCATCGACGCAGGCAACGGCTCGGGCGGCGCAGTCACCCGCGTGGCCTCGGGCAGCTACGACTTGGGTTTTGCCGACTTGGCCGCGCTGATGGAGTTCCACGCCAACAACCCCGACGCGCCCAACAAGCCGGTGGCGATCATGATGGTCTACAACGACACGCCCGCCGCCGTGCTGGCGCTGAAGAAATCCGGCATCAAAACCCCCGCCGACCTCAGCGGCAAAAAGCTGGGCGCGCCAGTGTTTGACGCGGGCCGCCGCGCCTTCCCGATCTTTGCCAAGGCCAACAAAGTCAGCAACGTGCAGTGGATTGCGATGGATCCGTCCCTGCGCGAAACCATGCTGGCGCGTGGTGATTTGGACGCCATCACCGGCTTCAGCTTCACCTCGCTGCTGAATTTGGAGGCACGCGGCGTCAAAGCCGAAGACGTGGTGCTCATGCCCTACCCGGCTTACGGCGTGAAGCTGTACGGCAACGCCATCATCGCCTCGCCCAAAATCTTGAAAGAGAACCCCGCCGCCGTCAAAGCCTTCTTGCTCGCCTTCACCAAGGGCGTCAAGGACGTGGTGAGCAACCCCACCGCAGCCATTGCTGACGTGAAAGCGCGTGACGGCATCATCAACGTGCCGATGGAAACCCGCCGCCTGCAACTGGCGATTGACAACGTGATCGCCAGCCCCAACGCCCGCGCTGAGGGCTTCGGGCAAATCAACGGCCCGCGCCTGTCGCTGATGGCCTCGCAAGTGGCTGACGCTTACGCCACCAAAACCCGCGTCAACCCCGACGCGGTGTGGAACGGCAGCTTCTTGCCCACCAAGGCTGAGTTGAACGTGCTGCCTGCCGCCAAGAAGTAACACGGCGAAAAAATAAGGCATCACCATGAGCACCGCCGATGCACCACGCTGGTTCGTGGACTTTGACAACGTCTGGCTGGCCTACAACGCCGAGTTAGAAAAGCAAGGGCAATTTGCGGTCGAAGCCATCGACCTCAAAGTGCGCCAAGGCGAATTCATCGCCATCGTCGGGCCGTCGGGCTGCGGCAAATCAACCTTCATGAAACTCGCCACCGGCCTGAAAATGCCCAGCCGAGGCACGATCCAGATCGACGGCCAGCCGGTGACTGGGCCGTTGAAGATCTCGGGCATGGCGTTTCAAGCCTCGTCGCTGCTGCCGTGGCGTACCACGGTGGACAACGTGCTGCTGCCGCTGGAAATCGTCGAACCCTACCGCTCCAACTTCAAGGCCAAGCGCCCGGAATACGAAGCGCGAGCGCGCAAGTTGCTGCAAAAAGTGGGCTTGTCGGGCTACGAAGACAAGTTTCCGTGGCAACTGTCGGGCGGCATGCAGCAGCGCGCCAGCATCTGCCGCGCGCTGATCCACGAGCCCAAGATGCTGCTGCTGGACGAGCCCTTTGGCGCGCTGGACGCCTTCACCCGCGAAGAGCTGTGGTGCATCCTGCGCGACCTGCACGCCGAGCAGCAGTTCAACGTCATCTTGGTCACGCACGACCTGCGCGAATCGGTGTTCCTGGCCGACACGGTCTACGTGATGAGCAAGAGCCCGGGCCGCTTTGTGGTCAAGCGCGACATCGACCTGCCGCGCCCGCGTGACCTGGAACTGACCTACACCCCCGCCTTCACCGACATCGTCCACGAGCTGCGCGGCCACATCGGGGCCATGCGCAAATCTGGCGCAGTCATCAACCAATAAGGGCTGCATCATGAATTCAAAGCAAATTGAACGCTGGTCGCCTTGGGTGCTGCTGGTGTCGGTGGTGGTGTTGTGGCAGGTGCTGTGCTCGGTGCTGAACGTGTCGGAATTCATCTTCCCCAGCCCGCTGCGGATCTGGTCGCAGTTTTTGGAGTTCAAGGGCGAGATTGCCGCCCACGCCTGGCGCACCTACTGGGTGACGATGGTGGGCTTTGGCTTGGCTATCGTGGTGGGCGTGCTGCTGGGCTTTGTGATTGGCAGCTCGCGCTTGGCCTATACCGCCATCTACCCGCTGATGACGGCGTTCAACGCCCTGCCCAAAGCCGCTTTTGTGCCGATTTTGGTGGTGTGGTTTGGCATCGGCATTGGCCCGGCGATCTTGACCTCGTTCTTGATCTCGTTTTTCCCGATCATGGTCAACATCGCCACCGGCTTGGCGACACTGGAGCCCGAGCTGGAAGACGTGCTGCGCGTGCTGGGGGCCAAGCGCTGGGACGTGCTGGTCAAAGTCGGCTTGCCGCGCTCGATGCCCTACTTTTACGGCTCGCTCAAAGTCGCCATCACGCTGGCTTTTGTCGGCACCACGGTGTCGGAGATGACGGCGGCCAACGAAGGCATCGGCTACTTGCTGATCTCGGCGGGCTCGGCGATGCAGATGGGCTTGGCCTTTGCGGGCCTGTTGGTGGTGGGCGCGATGGCGATGGCGATGTACGAGCTGTTCAGCGTCATCGAAAAGCGCACCACAGGCTGGGCGCACCGGGGCTCACAAGGGCACTGAACGCCAGCGACAATCGCGCCCATGACTTGGCACGCCCGTTTGCAATTGGATTACCGCCTGGAAGCCGGGCGCACTGTGGCCCGTTACCTGCACGAGGGGCCACTGCGCGTGCTGCAAAGTCTCTACCCCGAGGGCGATGCGATTTGCCACAACGTGCTCGTCCACCCGCCCGGCGGGCTGGTGGGCGGCGACACGCTGGACATCAGCGCCCAACTCGCCCCCGGCGCGCACGCGCTGATCACCACGCCGGGTGCGACGCGCTTTTACCGGTCTGAAGGCCCGCTGGCGCTGCAACGCACGCAGCTCACCTTGGCCGAAGGTGCGCGGCTGGAATGGTTGCCGCTTGAAGCGCTTTGCTACAACGCCTGCCACGCGGAAAACCACCTGACCTTGAACCTGGCCCCCGGCGCTGAAATGCTGGGCTGGGACGTGACCGCGCTGGGCCTGCCCGGCGCGCAACTGCCGTTTGAACGCGGCCAACTGGTGCAGCACATCGAACTGCCCGGCGTGTGGCTGGAGCGGGGCCGCATCAACGCCGCCGATCAGCGCCTGCTCAACAGCCCGCTGGGCTTGGCCGGGCACAAATGCATCGCCAGCCTGTTTTGGGCCACCGGCAGCCCGCTGGAGCGCGAACGCCGCGACACCGCCTTGGCCTTGGCCCGCGACCTGATCAGCGCCCACCCCTTGGCCGCCAGCGCCGCCGCCACCAGCCCCAACCCGCAAGTGGTGGTGGTGCGCGTCCTGGCTCCGTTGGTCGAACCAGCGATGGAACTGCTGCAACGCATCCGCAGCGCGTGGCGCGGGCACTGCTGGGAATTGGCGGGGACTCAGCCTCGGATTTGGGCGATGTAAGCACCCGTTCAGCCGGAATGTGACTTATAGTCCGTAGACCCAAAGTCATCATAGGTCAAGAATCACGCCTCCAAAAACCGGAGGTGCCCATGTCTGGGGATATTGATGTATTGATTGATTTTGGAAATAGGCTAAAAGCTATTCGCCTCAAAAAAGGACTCAGCCAAGAAAAATTAGCGCTTGAATCCAGTCTAGATAGAACTTATATCAGTTCGGTAGAGCGTGGGCAGAGGAATATCAGTCTTCTAAACATCTACAAAATTGCTCATGCGCTAGATATTACTGCCCATGACCTCATGATCGACACCGGAGGTCATCATGAGAAAAATTGATAGTGCATTCAATTTATATCAGAAGCATATTTTTGATCTCGAAAAAATTAATCTTTTGCATAAGTACAACCTCAAAGTAGCAGGATCTGTCTCTTCAGTACTATGGGAACTGTTCGGTGCCATCTTGACAGGAAAATCAGGTTCAGGACTAACGGGATCAGACTTGCAAGGCTGGGAGGTTAAGTCATCAAAAATCGGAGGTTCTTACGAGTATCAATACCACCTTAACTCTGGAGCCGAAAAACTGAACGAAGACTGTAGGGTCAATCATCTGTTTTGTTCTTATTCTGAAGAATACAGAGATGTCATCGTCCGAGCCATCAAAGGCTCTGACCTAGCGGAGAACTTCTTCCAAAGCTGGATGCCCGAATACGTGAGAAATTACAACTCAGATTTACCAGCGAGAGATAGGCGACAACGATTCAGGAAGTCTATACCTTATGGATACATCGCCCAAAATGCCATTTTGATACTTGATATCAGAGATGGATGCATCATCAGTAGAAATGATGATCAACTTGAATTATTAAACGCTACTTAAATGAAATTCATCGAATTTTTTGCTGGAGCTGGACTGATCAACCTTGGTATCCGTTGCGATGGGTGGGAATGTTTGCTTGCAAATGATATTTGCCAAGACAAAAAAGAAACCTACATCGCCAATTTCGGCAAAAACCACTTCCATCTAGGAGACATTTGGAACTTGGCCGAACAACCCGATCTCATCAGCGATGAGGCTGACTTGTACACCGCATCGTTTCCCTGCACAGACATGTCACTGGCGGGTGAGCGACGAGGCTTGCAAGGCAAAGAATCAGCAACGTTAAACGCATTATTCGAGATTGTGCAGCACAAAAAAAACAAGGGCAAAAATCCAAAAATTATCATGCTCGAAAATGTGCAGGGATTTTTGACTGCCCATCATGGGCAAGATATTCAATACACCGTTCAAAGACTGAACCAACTTGGATATGTGGTCGACATCATCGAACTCGATGCTGTCCGTTTTACACCACAAAGCAGAGCCCGTATTTTTTTGTTTGGTGTCCAAAAAGAACATGCATCAGCAGTCATGACCGTCAAAACAGGCGACATTCTCGACCCGTGGTTCAGTTTGGTAGAAAACAACTCTACACTCAGAACTGATAAAATTAAAAAGATATTTATGGAAAACGGCGGTTTCGAGTGGGGCGCCTTCAACATCCCACTACCTCCTCCGGCAAAAAATAATCTTTCATCTGTCATCGACACCACCGAAAACTCTTGGTGGAATGAAGAAAGAAAAAATCATCTCTACAACCAAATGAATAAAAACCATCAAGATACCATTAGTGTCTTGATGAAATCAAGAAATCCATTTTATGGCACCATTTATCGCCGCACCAGAAATGGTAAACCCTGCGCCGAGTTAAGAATCGACGGCATTGCCGGATGCCTACGAACGCCTAGAGGTGGCTCCAGTAAACAAATATTGGTCCGCGCAGGACTGGGGACATGGAGTGCTCGACTGCTTTCACCCAGAGAATATGCTCGACTTCAAGGCGTAGACGACAGCTTTATACTCCCTTCCAGCGACAATAAAGCCTATTTCGCAATGGGTGATGCCGTCTGCGTGCCCGCAATATCATTTATTTCCAAGCACATTTTGACCCCTGCCATTCGTAGAATTAACGCACGAAAATAGAAACATCGTAAGGCAAATCTGTTATCGCCGCACCCTGGCCCCGTTGGTCGAACCAGCGATGGAACTGCTGCAACGCATCCGCAGCGCGTGGCGCGGGCACTGCTGGGAATTGGCGGGGACTCAGCCTCGGATTTGGGCGATGTAGCGGTCAAGCATCGGTGGCAAACTTAGCCATCGCTTTGCCGAATTGACCATGACACCCTCTTCTCCACTCCCCTCGCGCATCCTTTGGGCCTCTTGGCTGTTGATGGCGGCTGCGTTGCCGTCCATTTTGCTGCTGCACTTGCTGCCTTCGCTGTTGGCGGGGTTGCTGGTGTTTGAGGTGGTGCATTGGGGCGCGCCGCTGTTGGGGCGGCGGTTGTCGAGCGCGCGCGCCAAGCAAATGGTGGTGGTGCTGCTGGCGATGCTGGTGATTGGCGGGGTCACGCTGCTGGGGGTGTTGACGGCCAGCTTTCTGCGAAGCGATGTCGGCAGCTTGACCGCCTTGGCGCAAAAGATGGCTGAGATCTTGGAGAACTCGCGCCGCTCGCTGCCGCCTTGGCTGGTGGACATGCTGCCCGACAGCGTCGAAGCCCTCAAAGAGCTGATGGTGCATTGGCTGCGCACCCACGCGCCCGAACTGCAACTGGTGGGCAAGGACGCGGTGATTGTCGCGGCCCATATTTTGGTCGGCATGGTGGTGGGCGGCATGGTGGCGCTGCACGAGGCCAGCCCCGGCAAGGAGCCCCTGCCGCTGGCGGCGGCACTGTCAGGGCGGGTGTGTCGTTTTGCCGATGCGTTTCGGCGCATTGTGTTTGCGCAGGTGCGCATTTCTGCGCTGAACACGCTGTTCACAGCGGTCTATTTGGCGCTGCTGCTGCCGCTGCTGGGTGTGCATTTGCCGTTCATCAAAACCATGGTGCTGCTGACTTTTGTGCTGGGCTTGTTGCCGGTGGTGGGCAATTTGATCTCTAACTCGGTGATCGTGGTGGTGAGCTTGGCGCATTCGCCGCAGGTGGCAACGGGCTCGCTGGGGTTTTTGGTGGTGATTCACAAGCTGGAGTACTTTTTGAATGCGCGCATCGTGGGGGCGCGCATCTCGGCGCAGGCGTGGGAGTTACTTTTGGCGATGCTGGTGATGGAGGCCGCGTTTGGCCTGCCCGGCATCGTGGCCGCGCCGATTTATTACGCCTACCTCAAGCAAGAGCTGGTTGATTTGAAGCTGGTTTGAGGTGCATCCCGCTTAAACTTCCTGATGACTTTCACTTCCCTCGGCCTTCATTCTGCGCTGGCCCGCGCCGCCAGCGATGCCGGTTACCTCGCTCCCACGCCCATTCAGCGCGCGGCCATTCCCGACATTCTTCGTCTGCACGATCTGCAAGGCTGCGCCCAAACTGGCTCGGGCAAAACGGCGGCGTTTGTGCTGCCGCTGTTGCAGCAGTGGCTGAGTTCGGCTGAGGCCACGGCCCCCATTTCAACGCTGCCGCGCACCGCGCCGCGTCGGGTGCAAACCTTGATTTTGGTGCCCACCCGCGAGCTGGCCGCCCAAGTGGGCGAGACGGTGCGCGCCCTGTCACAGCACTGCCCCAAGCGCCTGAAAACGGCGGTGGTGTTTGGCGGCGTCTCCATCAACCCGCAGATGATGAATTTGCGCGGCGGCGCTGATTGGGTGGTCGCCACGCCGGGACGGCTGCTGGACTTGATCGCGCACAACGCGCTGCGCCTAGACCAAGTCGCCACGCTGGTGCTGGACGAGGCCGACCGCCTGCTGGACTTGGGCTTCACCGAAGAGCTGGCACGCATCATCGCGCTGCTGCCTGCACGGCGGCAAACGCTGCTGTTCTCGGCCACCTTTCCGCCATCGGTGCAAAAGCTGGCCGATGCGCAGTTGCGCGAGCCAGTGCGCATCACCATTGAAGTCAACCCCGAAGAGCGCCCTGACATCACCCAGCGCGCCATCGCGGTGGACGCGCACCGGCGCACGCCGCTGCTGCGCCACCTGCTGACCCAACACGGCTGGGAACGGGCGCTGGTGTTTGTCGCCACCAAGTACGCCGCTGAGCAAGTGGCCGACAAGCTGCGCCGCGCCGACATCAACGCCGAACCCTTCCACGGCCTGCTCAGCCAAGGCAAGCGCGATCAGGTGCTGGCCGACTTCAAGGCGGGTCGCATCCGCGTGGTGGTGTCTACCGATTTGGCGGGCCGTGGCATCGACATTGCGCAGTTGCCGGTGGTGGTGAACTTTGATCTGCCGCGCTCCAGCACCGATTACCTGCACCGCATTGGCCGCACGGGCCGCGCCGGTGAGAGCGGTTTGGCGGTGAGCTTTGTCAGCGCTGATGCGGAAGCGCATTTCCAACTGATCGAAAAGCGCCAAAGCGTGCAAGTGCCGCGCGAAACCATCGCCGGGTTTGAGCCGACGCAGGTCGTGCCCGTGGCTCCGGTGCTGGTGGACAGCTCGGGCAACGGCGGTATCAAAGGCAAGCGCCCCAGCAAAAAAGACAAGCTGCGCGTTGCTGCGGCCGCAGCCGCAGAGTCCGCCCCCAAAACCGCGCCCTGACCATGAGCATTTTTGTCAGCGTTGCCGCTTACCAAGACCCGGTGCTGCCGTTCACGCTGCAACGTGCGGTGCAGCAGGCGCGCTGGCCCGAACAGCTGCACTTGGGCGTGATTGACCAAAGCCCGCCCGGCGCGCTGCCGCTGCTGCCCACCGCGCTCGCACCAGCGCGCCTGAGCCGAGTGCAGATCGACCCGCTGCAAGCGCGTGGCCCGTGTTGGGCGCGCGCGCTGGCCATGACGCTCTATGCCGACGAAGACTGGTTCTTGCAAATCGACTCGCACATGGACTTTGATTTGCACTGGGATGCACAGCTCATCGGCCAAATGCAGACGCTGCAAGTGCATCAGCCCCACTGCGTGATCTCGTCTTATCCCAATGCGTTTGAGCTGCACGACGGACAGCCGGTGCGCCAAATCACCACGACCAGCGTGCTGGCGCATGTGGTCAAACCCGGCTGCCAGTTTGACCCCGAACACCCGGTGTTGAGCTTT
>ERZ724524.638-NODE-638-length-23052-cov-5.587816_pt1 | contig 23052 bp, 19 predicted proteins | sample MGYA00376057_ERZ724524 | MGnify/ENA primary metagenome ERZ724524 (study PRJEB28724, sample SAMN07190888) | wastewater metagenome | isolation source: influent of sewage treatment plant in Hong Hong | place: USA: Christiansburg, Virginia | collected 2016-03-01 ...
GACGCCTAATCTAATTATCAATTAGCTCCTAACGCCCACATTTGGCAAGGGAGTGCTAGGTCATGAGGAGTGCGAGCAGAGTCCACAAGGGAGCCCCTAACAGAGAGCCGGAAGGACATTACGGAGCGGAAGGAAGCCAGCGCAGAGCGGTCGGATACGTGCGCGTTTCTACAGACATGCAGGCAACGGAAGGAATGTCTCTGGAAGCGCAACAGAGTGCGATCGAGGGGTACTGCGCGCTGCACGGAATCAAGCTGGTCAAGATCTGCAAGGACGTGATTTCCGGCGGGAAAGACGTTCGGCCTGGGCTTCAGGAGGCACTTCGTACATTGCAGACATCTGCGGACGTTCTGATCGTGCTGAAGTTCGACAGGCTTTCGCGTTCGATCAAACACTTCTGCGAACTGTACGAAACGTACTTCAAAGACGGGACGAAGGAGCTGGTGGCGATTCGGGAATCGATCCGGCTGGATTCGTCGCTGGGGCGGGCTTTGGTGGGAATCCTGCTAGTGTTCGCGCAGATGGAACGGGAGGCGACGGGGGAGCGGACGAAGGAGGCCATCAATCACATCAGGAAGAGCGGGTATCACTTTGGGAAGGTGCCGTTTGGGAAGCGGACGATTCCTGCGCCGGATCATCCGAGGATGAAGATTCTCGTCGATGATGATGCGGAACTTGCGGTCATCTCTCAGATGAAGGAGTGGGCGAAGGAGGGAGTCGGAATCACAGAGATCGCGAACCGGCTGAACGCAAAAGGAGTCAAGCCGCCGCAGAGTGAGAGGTGGACCAATAGCCTGATCTACAACCTGCGACTGAGGCTGCGGCACATCACTCCGAGGGCTCACAACGAGCGACCGTACACCGATGAGGAGATCCGGGAGCGAATCCTTGAGCTGCGCGCTAACGGTCACTCTGCGAGGCAAATCGCGTCGATTCTCAACGAGCAGGGCTGGATTCCTCTCAAGGGACGGCTGTTCACGGAGCGGAATGTCCAAGGGCTGCTACGGAGCAGCGATGCGGCGAAGCTGCTCAGCCCGCGACGCTACTTGGAGATGATGCTGACCCGGATGGAGCGGGCGCATGAAAAGGAGTGTCCGGGGGAGCCCTTCGAGAAGCCTCCGCTGCCGACGCTGGCGAAGATGTTGGAGGAGGTGGGGTACAAGACACCGAGAGGACATGAGCACTGGTGGCCAGCGCAGGTGGCGCAGGTGATGGAGGGGCGGTTTGATTCATACTACCTGTCGATCGCTCCTCGCTCACCAATGGCCAGAAGGAGCCACTTGGACGAATCGTCACATTGCGAGGCTTAGCGAAGCTCGTGGCTGGACGAACGGGCCGGTGCCGCCCGACTGGCGTACATTTCTGTGTGGGACAGCGCCAGGCACTCCGGCGCTAAGCCATCTGGGCAACAGTTACATCTCCTTGGAGCAGACAGTCACGGACGGCTCCTGAGTACCTGCTGGGCACTTGACTCGCAAGGGAGCTGTCATCTTGTCGATGACAAACGTAAACTCGGTCGTCTTGCTGACGGCCCCAGCATCGGTGTACGCGATGGGCATCTCAGCCAGACGGAGTGAGAGCCGTTCCGTAGCGGCGAGAAAGTCATTGTAGTCTTTCGCCGTTGAGATGTTCATGTTGAACACGAGGTAACCATTCCACACGTCGCCATCGAGCAATTCTTGGCTCGTCCTCGTCAGAAGTGGCAGTCCGTTGATGGCACGCTTGAATTCCGGCATGACCTGCTTCGCGATTGCGGGGCCGAATTGTGGATTTGAGTTCAGTACATTGTCGAGCCAGGGCTCGATCTCCGAAGTGCCAGCGAAGAGTGGATAGCTCTGCCCGGTGCCGCTTTGAAGGCGGAAGACCACTTGCGTAAACCGGAGGACGTGCCCCGTATGATTGGCGACCTGCACCTTGAAACAAGGGAGCGGCACGATCGAAAGCTCGATCTTGCCTTCCACGGGGACAGGGGGTTGCGTCGGATCTGGCTGACCGAACAGGTTCGTGGCTGGCCGGGTCGTCTTGTAGGTCGCCACCTTGTACAGTTGGCTGAGGCTGCGAACAGTATCGTCCATTACGGGTTGAATGGACACCGTAAGCCCGTCCTTGGTGATCTCGGACTGGTCATGCACCTTGAACGAAGGAACATTGATCGTCGTGAGAATTGGCGGCTGCGGAGGAGCGAAGCAGCCCGTTAGTGCGCTCCCCGCGACGAGCGACAGAGCGACAGAGCGACAGAGCGACAGAGCGACAGAGCGACAGAGCGACAGCTTTCCGATCCCGTTCGACTTGTCAAGATTTTTCATGAACCTCATCCTCTTGTTGGGGGGCTGGCGACACCTGAGAGGGTGTCGCTAGCACAGATTTGGCACGCCATATTCGTATTCTAACATCCGAAATAAAACGAATCAATTACATGATCTTCTTGCGTCTCGATTGAGATCCCCTCTCTGGCGAGTCCCCCCGCAACACCAGCGGTCGCAGCCGACTGAAATTCCACAACCCTCTAGCCTAGCGACCGCACGTTCTGTACTATGAATGAGCACCACTTTGCTCATTCGGATCGGCCCTGACCCTCGGTGGGGTTGGTCCTTTGCCTTGGGTTTGTGACGCCATGACTAAGAAGAAAAGGACCAACCCGCCTGTCACTCCCGCTTCCGCGCCGTCGGGGGAGCGGTCACCCTGGTACTCGACGTTGAAGATCGAGCAGAACGGACACGCGGTCTATCTGACGACGATTCCCATTGACGAGCTGTTTCAGTTCTGCACCGTGGAGCGGCGGCACGAGAACCCGATGGATGGATTTCAGCGACGGCTCAGCTCCACGCGAGCCGATGAGATTGCCGAGTACCTCAACACCGAGGGCAACTCGATTCCCATCAACATTGTGCTGTCGGCGCAGCCCGAGGCTGAGTTTCGGCACATCCGCGAGAACAAGGGCGTCTCGTTCAAGCGGGTGCAGAGTGCGTTCGTAATCCTCGACGGTCAGCACCGAATGTGGGGCTATCACAAATGTCCGGCCCGTCATCGCGTCCCCGTCGCCATCTACGAAGGTCTGTCGCGGGCCGACGAGGTTCGCCTGTTCGTCGATATCAACACCAAGCACCAGGGAGTTCCCAAAGCGCTGATCCTCGACGTGAAAGGGCTGGCTGGCAGTGAGAGCGACGAGGAAAAGCTGCTGCGCGAGCTGTTCGACCGGCTCAATACCGACGAAGAGTCACCACTTCTCGGCAGGCTCAGCGCCGCACAGGCGACGAGCGGCAAGCTGTCACGGACGGCGTTTAACACAGCCGTCATGCGTGCCATTCGCGGCGACTCGCTACGCCGCGTTACGTCCAAGGATAAGCAGTATGAGCTTGTCCTAAAGTTCCTGCGCTCCTTTCATGATGAGCTAGAAGACAAGTCGCTTGTGCTGAAACGTCACTTCTTCTCTGCGATATTCGATCTATTTGATGAGATCGTAAAGAAGGCGAAGAAGGAACATGGAAGTGTCACGCCAGTCAGTCTAAAATCGATCATTCAACCGATCTGCAACCTACCAGAAGATCGGCTGCCTAAGACCCAGAAGCGCGAAAGCTTAGTTGATGTGATGCGCAACATGCTCAACAGCGACACAAGCATCTCTGACGACGATATTTGATATTCTTGGCTGTTTGAGCATTAGCCGCCGACAGTCACCCGCCACCAGCGACCCACCAGTCAAATTTTCATCACCGTGGCCACGGTGACATGTAGGGCGTGGCCACGATCGGCCATTTTCGGTTTGATCGGAAATTTTTCTCGACGGGAGCCTGATCGCGATCGTGGCCGCGCCAGGGTCCAGCGTGGCCGCGCTAGCCGATCGTGGCCGCGCTCTCAGGACACTCGCTACTACATCCTGCGCACTCCAACCATATCATGATTGCGATTATGTCGATTTCGCCTGGCTCATCACGCCTTGCGGCGTAATCACTGTGTGAAGTCGGTCATACTAGTCTATTTAGCGTTCCCTTTCTTATCTTCGACAAAGAGCATGCCCGCACCAAACAGTGGCAGAGCTGTCAGGATGGACAATCCGCCAATGGGCGACCACCGGACCCACAGCGCGCCGATCTCGCCAGCGAGCCAATAGCCGACAGCCCCGGATAGGAACCAGACGCCCATGATCGCGCCAACGAATCGAGATGGGGCGAGTCGGAGCACTTGGGCCAGACCGAGGGGGCCAACGAGCGTTTCGCCGATAACCAGTAACGTGTGACAAGCGACAAGCCAGCCCATGCTGACGAGCTGTGTCTTGCTCCAGAGGACGGCGGGGAGAAGGACGAGGAAGGCCAGCGACGTTGTGAGCAATCCGACGGCGACGAGGTGCGCGGTTTGGGTTCGATGCTGAAGGCGTGGCAACAGCACGAGCTGGGCGGGCGCAAGGATGAGCACCAGCAGCGCCGGAAGACCTGCGAACCACGACGGGGGCACCGTGAAGCCATGCACAACGCGCTCGGTGTGTTGTGTGGCCCAGAGGAGCAGCGAGCCCTCGACTTGGCCGAAGCAGACGTTGAACAGCAACATCGCCAGCGTCAGTGCGGCGATCGTCTTGACTCGCTGCCACGTCGAGAGGTTGTCGGTGGACGTGGTTTTGGGTAACGGTGCATCGGTCTGCTTGCTGACTGGTACATCGCGACGACCGCCGGACAGGCAGACTCGACCGAGGAACACGACCGACGCGGTGACCGCAAAGCAGCCGGTCCAGCCCCAGCGCTGTGTCGCCAGTCCAGCGACGACGGCCCCAAGCAGCGCACCGACGTTGATCAGCAGATGAAGCCACACCTGCGCTCGGTCGAGCCTCGGGTCGGTGGGGGTGTAGAGGCGACTGAGGACCGCTTGCGCGCTCGGCTTGAACAGACTGTTCCCGAGGACGAGCACAGCCACCGACGACCACAGCGCCAACAGCGACGGCAGCATCAGCATTGCGTAGCCGACCATCAACAGAGCCAGACTGCCCGTCAAGGCTCGACGATGACCGAGCAATCGGTCGGCGACAAGTCCACCGGGAAGACTGCCGAGGTAGCCAGCGGCGGTGATGAGCCCCGCCGTGCGTAGCGCCTCGTCGCGGGGATAGCCGTAGCGCTCGCACAGCATCAGCACCAGCGACGACGTGAGCATGAACGCGGCGCAGCGTTCACAAAGGACAGCGAGGCAGAGAGGGAGAAATCCGACGGGATGGCGACGCATAAACAGCACTCCTTGAGTGCGTTGAGCGTCGAAGGGGAGACGGGACAACGACCATAAGCATCAGTTCGGTAACTGCGTTGCGAAGATCAGGCAATGACCGACAAATCACGTTACTGCTCGTCGCAACCTCGTCGGCTGCGCTGGTACAAAAGCAGCAATCGCGGATGTTGGTCCTCGGCGTATCGCCAGTGCCCGACGGGTTCCCAGCCCTCTTTGCACATCTTGCAGTCGAGCTGTTCGCGGTCGTAGCGCTTGCTGTAGTAGACGGAAAACTGTTTTGTCTCGCCCGCAAGCGTCTTCACCGTCGCACGCACATCGGCGGCGTAGCTACCCGGAACAGGGCATGCGTCCAGATCGAGTACCGACGATAGCTCGACACTGGAGACACCCGCGATGTACCGACGCAGTACCCCAATCAGTTGCTCATCGTGTCGAGAAAGTCCCATTCCCGACGTGACCCGCCCAGACAGACGAGGATCTTTGCGTAGGATTTCCTTCGGCTCGCTCGCCGAAGCCATCGTCGCAGGCACCGTCAGAAGCAAGAAGTCGCCCGGCGCAAACCCAAACAGGCTGCTCCGCACAAACATGATCTCGTTGGGCAGATTGGCAAACGTATTACCAAACATGCACAAAATCCGCCGTCGGTGCGCTCGTTCAGGAGCATGCAGCAGCGTCGTATAGCGCTGGAGGTTGTGAAAGTTGCCTTGGATGGCGTACACAGACACGCTCGACTCGTCGCCCAGCGTCTCCGCAGCGTGCCGGTACGCCGCCGAGCAGAGCGGCTGACTGATATCGAGCAGATACAGTCGGAGATTGTGGTTCTGGTTGTACTCAAGGAGTCGCTGTGTCAGCCGTACTTCGTCTTTGCCGTCGCCACATCCAAGGCCGATCACATCAAGCCCGACGGGACCAGCCAACTCGGCGATCCGCTCGGCCACCTGCCCAAGCTGCATCGACGCTCGGACACGGGTGTAGCTGTCTTGATCGGCAAAGGAACACCACGCTGCGGCGCTCGTCGGTTCCAGATACAGATAGGTCTGCTCGACGTGGCCACCACGACCATTGAGCTGCATCGTCAGCTCGCTGTGCAGCTTCAGCGCGTCGTATTCCGGTGCCAACCAGCAGTTCGGTGCGAAGTCTTGGGCCTGGGGTCGTCGGCTGACGATGTGGTTACCGATAGGGCTGGGGTCAATGCGCAGCTCCGGTACCGACTGAAGGTGCATGATCGTCGTTCGCGTCGGTGGACGAAGCGCTTTCTCGACATTCCTCAGCGTGCTGTCGGAAATCCCAGCCCGTTCGGCCAGCACCCGTCGAGATAGACCAGCCGATTGTCGCCGACGCTGAAGGTCAGCCCCCCAAGACCGCAGCACGGTCTGTTCGTTGCTCTCGGGCTCGACGATGCCTGCGGCAAGCTGTAGCAGCGCCGTCGCCTCGGGATTAGGGCCTACGGGCTGCGTCTTCTCGGCGTCGTTCAGGGATGCCCGCAACGTCTCCCGAGCACGTCGCAGCTCGACACGTCGTTCTTTGGGACTCTGCTTGATCAGACGATCCAGAACCTGAATCGTCCCCGAGAACAAAGTCCGAACCGGGATGCTCTCTGACTGTTCCACGACAAACTCCTACCTCCTGTGAGGGCTAGCACAGACGAGTCGCTACAGCCAAGCGTCAAAACACAGGTAAAAATTACCTGCTTGGGGTACACCGCAATTGCATGGCCCGTTAATCCCGACCTGACCACACACTCACAACCCGTCCGCGCCCCACTCCGCACAGCTCAAGTGACAGAACGAGGCGCATGGAGCAGAGCGCACGGACTGTTACCAGAGACACATGATTTTTACGAATCATGCCCAGCGTAAGGACGGCGTAATTACGATTTTCCCGTCTGAAAGCATTTGGTTCTGGACACGGACATCAACAAAGATGGGAAGCTGGATGTGATTACCGCGAACTCGAACGGGAACAACTTGTCGCTGCGCATGGGGGCTGGAAATGGAACTTTTGCGACGGCGGTGGCGCTGAACGCAGGATCCAGTCCGGTCTTTGTGGCGACGGCGGATTGGAACGGAGATGGGAAGCTCGACATCGCCGTAGTGAACAATGGGATTACCACTGGCAGCTATGTGGTTTCCATCCTGACAGGTGATGGCAGCGGGGGTTTTGGACAAATCAGCAACGTTGACATTGGGAACACTACGGTGCCACGCGGCGCGGTTGTGGGAGACTTCAACAAAGACGGCAAACCAGACTTGGCGGTCGCAGGATATGGCAATAACACGATCCCGGTGCTGCTCGGGAAAGGAGACGGGACGTTTGAGCCCGTGATCTCGCTGACTGGACCGGCGAACCCGCAGTCGGTGGATACCGCCGACTTTGACGGCGATGGCTGGCCTGACCTGGTCGCGACCACCAGCATTGCCGGTAGCCAGAATGTGTCGGTCCTGCTCGGCAAGTGCAAGTAGCGTCACGCCAGATGGCTGCTTCTGCAACTGGGGGCCATCGTCTCGACGATGCCCGGGGAAGCAGTCGGGGAAAAGAATCCTTCCTCTCCGTCGAAAAAGGCTGATATAACGGCGGCTCGCTTCCATCGCCATGCCACACGATCAACCGTTCCTATCGGTCAACAAGCCGACGCCGGGCTGGCTGTCGTCACTTTGGCCGCGTCGCCACGAGCTACTGATTGCCGGACGCTACCTATTTCGTCGCGCACCGAGTCGCAGCCTGATTGTGGCCTCGCTGCTGCTCCTCGCCTCCTCGGTCGCGATCGAGTTGCTGTACTTTTTGGTTCCCGGCTGGCAGTCGCCACAGATGGCCATCGCGGCGCTGATTTTGCCGCTTCTGACGGTGGTCAGCGGGCTGCTCAACTTTCTATCGGTCTTTAGTACGGTGGCGGTGCTCGGGGTGCTGCTTGGGGTGGCGGCGCTGACGGTGGTGATGGCCGTGACGTCTGGCTTTCAGGCCGAGATTCGCAGCCGGGTCGTGGGCCTCAATGCCCATGTGCTGATTCTGAAATATGGGATCGACTTTCACGAATACGAAGACACGCTGAAAAAGTGTCTCGGGCATCCATCGGTGATTGCTGGCTCGCCGTTTGTGTATAACGAAATGCTGCTGGCCAAGGAAGGTGCGCTCACGTCGGGGGTGCTGGTCAAAGGCATCGATCCCGAGCGCGGCAATGCAGTGCTCGATCTGTCGCGCTGGCTGTTGGCACTCCCGTCGGGTGGAAAACCACGCCTTCAGTCGATTGCGACCGACGCGGCTCCAAATGGCGGAGGGCCACCGCTCCCAGGGCTTTTCTTGGGTCTTGAACTGCAGCGCAAGCTGAAGGTGCAGATCGGTGACAAGCTGCGCCTGATTTCGCCACAGATCGGACTCGACACGCTGACGGGCAGTGAGCCGGGACAAGCCACCACACCGCCACGGGCCCAAGAGTTTCGCTTGGCCGGAGTGTTTGCTTCTGGATTTGACGAATACGATCGGCGGCTGGTGCTGATTGGCATTGCTCCAGCGCAGCAGCTAATCGGTCAGGGTGATGTTGTGACCGGCCTGGAACTCAAGACCCACAGCGTCGAATATGCCAAGAAAACCGGTGGAGAAGTGATCTCTCTGCTCGGTGGCGCGCCCTATCGCAGCCTGGATTGGGAGGAGCTCAACCACAACCTGTTTACGGCGCTGGCGATGCAAAAAGCGGTGCTGTCACTGGTACTGTTCCTGATCATCCTCGTCGCGGCGTTTAACATCGTAGCCAGCTTGACGATGATGGTGATCGACAAGACCCGCGAGGTGGCCATCCTCAAGGCCATGGGCATGAGCAGTGCATCGGTGTCGTCGGTGTTCCGAGTCGCAGGGATGGCCATCGGCGCACTCGGAGTGTCGCTCGGGCTCTTCATCGGCGTGCTGACCTGCAAGCTGATCGAGCGACTCGGCTATCTGCTCGACGCCCATGTCTACATGATCGAGCGCCTGCCCACCCAAATCTCCGGCGGAGAGCTGTTCATCACGGGCTCGGTCACGGTGCTCATCTCGCTGCTAGCCACGTTGTACCCGTCGCTGCGAGCGGCTCGCCTGCATCCGGTCGATGGCCTCCGCTACGAATAACAGTCCTACCTGCACCGCGTAACACCGACCCCACCCGAACGAAGGATCAAGTACGCTCATTTCGTATCGCTTTCAGGGCGATAGCCAGCATAAAATGAGCCGCTACCCGCACACTGCGTAACTAGCCCTTGGGGGGGCGGTACATGAAGCGACGTTTGTTCTCGCTAGCGATTCCTTGGACGCTCGCACTCACGATGACGGCTGCTGAGGCCCAGACCGCCGCCCAAAGCGGTGCCGAAAAGCCCACACCAAGTGAGCCGGCTCAATCGGCCCCCGTAAAGCCGGTAGTCTCCACGGAAGTGGCGGCAGCAAGTCCTGTCGATTCCAAACCGACCGCCAAACCGACCGCCAAACCGGCTGCCAAACCGACCGCCAAACCGGCTGCCAAACCGGCTGCCAAACCGACCGCCAAACCGGCTGCCAAACCGGCTGCCAAACCGGCTGCCAAACCGGCTGCCAAACCGACTGAGCCCAGCGAAGCGGCGGCCAAAACCTCGGACTCAGCGGCAGCCAAAGCAGCCTTACCGATGGAAGCCCAGCCGGCCCACGCTCCAACCGCCAAGCACAACGCTGCCGTGGGTCAGAAAGCGGCTGTAAAACAACTCGGCACGGCTACAGACAGCGCCGGAGCGATCGGCAAGCCCACCGCCCCCGTTGCTCCAGCCAAACACGCAGCGGGCAAGTCGCCAGCGGGCAAGCACGTTCCACCAGCGGTGGCCACGCCTGGCTCGGAGATGCCACCGGACGCACCTGTCGCCGCCAAGCTGACCACCAGTCCGGACGCGCCAGCCAAGCCAGCCGCCCCGGCCGCCAAAGAAACGACCCCACCCGCCGCGAAGATGACATCGCCAGCCCAGACGGCTCCGGTGCCTGCGGCCAAGCCCGCAGCGCCAGTGCCCACGGCCGCAAAAGCAGCCCCCCAGCCACCGCTACCGGCCAAGCCGACACCGCTTCCGGCAAACGCCAAGGAACCGGTTGCGCCCCTCACGGCCACACCGCAGTCCCCCACTGCTCCCGTGGTAACCACTGCGCCTCCAGTGGCGGTGGCCCCGACTCCACCACCTGCCCGAGTTGAACATCGAGTCTCTGGGGCCGACAATCCACCCTTTGTGAACCTGGAACAGGGCCGCCGGGCGCTGCTCGCGGGTCGCAACTACGAGGCCGCGCTGTTCCTGGGACGAGCCTACGAGCAAGGCGTTGGTGAGCCACTGGCCCTGGAGTGGCTCGGGGACGCCATGCGCCGGGTCAGTTCGCTAGAAAGTGCTCTGGTCGATCAACAGGCCGATCTCAAGCTGGCGCGGTTTTTCCCGAGCGGACAGCGAATCGTGACGCTTAGTTGGTTTGGCTCGCTGTCGCTGTGGGATGGCGCGACCGGTCGACGAATTCCTCAGCCCGCCGTGCCCAGTCAACCGATCGTCGATGCCTTCCTCAGCCCCGATGGTCAGCGTTTCTACTCGATCGACAACCGCAACCAGGTGCAGATTTGGGAGCCAGAACGGGGCGCACTCATCGCCAGCCTAGCCGCCGTCGATGTCAGCGTCGTTCGGATCAGCGGCGATGGTCGTCGTCTACTCACCGTCAGTCGCGGAGACAGCCCAAGCGACCTGATTCAACTCTGGGACATGAGCACAGGCAAGCTACTCGGCGAGCTGCGCGGCGCTGATGCCGAAGGCACCACCGACGTCCGCTTTGCCCCCGGCGGTCGCTATGTGCTGATCGAACGCACCGAGGCCGTCCACAACATTCGCGTTTGGGACACCGTCGAAGGTCGACTGAAGCTCGTCGAAGAAGGTCAAAAGTCACAGTTTTCGTCAGACGGCCGGCGCATCGCGGTTTTCGGCACCGGCAGCCGTCCCCAGCTTTTTGACCTGACCACGGGCAAAAACTACGCCCAGCTTCGCTATCAACAGACCTCGATCATCGAGGCCCAATTTACGCCCGATGGACGCCGCGCCCTGAGCCTGCACCACGTCGATAGCGATGGCGATTCGGGCCTTACCTCGGCATGTCTGTGGAACGTAAACGAGGGCTCGTTTGTCTCGGTGCTCAGCGAAAAACAGGGCAGCATCAAACGGCTCGTACAGAGCCCGGACGGCAGGCTCGTGGTCAGCTTGACCGACGGCGGCACCGTGTCGCTGTGGGACACCGAGACGGGACGTAAGATCGCGACACTCGACGATGATGACGAGAACGAGGACAGCAAGACCAAGATCACCTGGAGCATCAGCGGTCGCCACGTTCTCGTGCAAAACCCCAGCAGCCTCGGGCTATTCGACTCGCAGAGCGGTCGGCAGGTGCAACTGGGAGGCAACCTCGGCACACTCCAAGATGCGTCGTTTAGCCCAAGTGGTCTGTACTTGGCGACGGTGAGCGCCAACGGAACGGTCCGCTTCTGGGTCTCTGCAACCGGCCAGCAGGTGGGCGTCATCAATCAAGGTGGCGCGCCGGTTCTCGACGGACAGTGGAGCCCAGAGAGTGCCTACTTTGGCATCCTCGACAAAAAGCACCAGATCACCGTCTGGGAAGTCGCTAGTTCGCGGCAGCGATTCACCATGAATGCATCCCCGCTGGTGACCAGCATCGGCTTTGGCAGCGACGTACGCTATCTGTCCTATGCGGACAGCCAGCAGCGCATCGGCGTCCACAAGGTCGACCCCAGCCTCGCAAACGCCGCATCACGGAGCTTCAGCGAAGCCGCCAGCGGTCACACGGTCATCCCACTGTCGATGCAACGCGCCATCGAGGCTCAGTTTAGTGCCGACGGACAGAGGCTCCTCGTCCGCGACGCTGGCCACAACCTGCTCTCGTGGGACGTCAAGACCGGCAAGCAGCTCGTCCACATCCAGGGTCATAGCGACGGCAACGAGAACAGCTCGTTTAGCCCCGACGGTCGCCACCTGATCATGCTTCACACCGACGGGAAAACCCGACTCCACGATACCATCAGCGGCAAAGCTCTCGCCGAGCTACCCGGTGGCACGATTTCCTACAGCCCCGTGGGTCAGCGCGTCGCAATCGGCGACAAACGGGGTCGCGTCACGGTCTGGGATCTCGTCCACGGTCGAATGCTCGCGCAGAGCACCGGCCTTGGGGCCGAGCTCCGCAGCGTGCGCTGGCTTCCTGATGGCAAGCGGATCGCGGTGGTCAGCGACCTACCAGTGGTCCGGGTGTTTGACGCAGGCAGTGGCCGAACGCTCGGTGAGCAGCGTCGACTCCCCACCAATGCGGCCGAGGTCGCCGTCACTCCCGATGGACGCTACGCAGCCGTTGCGGTACCGGGTAATGCCAAAGCCCCCGGCAACGTCAAGCTGTATCCCTTTGATGGTTCGGCTCCGATTGCGGTGCAGGCCAGCAAGACCACGACGCCGCCGATCGTGTTCGAGTTTAGTCACGACGGAAAACTGATGCTCATCGAAGCGCAGGGCAAGAGCCGCTGGCTGCGTCCGCTTCCGACCGGCGATGCGGTGTTCGAGCAGCTCGGTGGCGTGTTTGCGTGGAATGACGACAGTCACCGGATCTTCAGCGCCCAGTCCGAGCTAGCGCCGGTGGTCCTCGATTCTGCGACCGGCAAGAAAGTGTGGGAGCTGCCGGTGACGATGCAGGACTTTCAAAAAGTGCAGTTCGGGCCCGGTGGCAAGCATCTACTGTCGGTCCACAATGATGACTCGGTTCGGATCTGGGAAACCAGCAGCGGTCGACTGGTGATGTCGCTGGCCAAGCCGCAGAGCCCGCTCCGCGATGCGCGACTCAGCCCCGATGGCAAGCGCCTATTTACCACCCACGAGGACGACGCCATTCGTCAGTGGCACATCGAAACCGGCAAGCTGGTCGCCGAGCTAAAGGGCCTAGCCGCCGCCAAGATTCTCATCAGCCCCGATGGCAAGACCCTGTTTTCCAGCGATGAGCAAGGCCGCCACATCCTGTGGGACATCCGCGCCGAGCACCGAATGTCCACAGAGGTCGCCAAGTGGCTACGCTGTTACGTTCCCTTCCAGCTCGATGGGCTCAAGCTCATGCCAGGCCCGACCAGTCCGCAGGAATGCAAGTAGCGACGGAATTCCTTCCCCAGCAGCAATTCCCCGCCGAGCTTCCATGCGAAGCTGATATGAATGACAAATGACTCTTTCTGCGGTCGCTCCTCCCACTGCGCGCAGCGGTGAATCCTATTCCTTTGGTCGCTGGAAGCAGCCGATTCCCACTCCGGACATCGTGTCACCGGGACTGTTTGGGAGCTGGCGATTAAAGGAGTGGCACTACCTGAGTGTCGCCACCCCGCGCTGGTTCGTCGCGTTCGCCTTTGTAAACCTGGGCTACGCGGGCAAAGTGTTTGCATACCTGGTCGATCGCGAGCGTCCCACCGAAAAGCAGGAGTACACCCGACTGCATCCGTTTGCGATCGGGCTGTCCTTTGCAGAAAGCTCTGTTCGCGGTGAAACCACCTGGAAAGACGGTGCCAATACCCTGCGAGTCCGCTACCAAAACGGCTGGCAGGTGAAGGTCGACCTCGATCTTGGCAAAGCCCGACTGGTCGGGGAATTCAGCGTCGATGACGCCGAAGCGCTGGCGCTTTTGTACAGACTCCCAAGCGGACTCCCTGCCTACACCCACAAAGCCTCTGGACTGCGCGCCAGCGGACGACTCAGCGTGGGCGATACGGGCATCGATCTGAGCGAAGGAGTCGCCAGCATTGACTGGACCCGATCCATCGCACTTCGCGAAACGCGCTGGCTGTGGAGTTCGCTACAAGGTCGCACCGCGCAAGGGAATCTGATCGGCCTGAATCTGTCCGCCAAGGTCTATGACGATGCCCAGGGAAACTCCCAAGAAAACGCGCTATGGCTGGATGGGAAGGTCCATGCTCTCGACGGTGTGGTGTTCGATCTACCCAACGATCCACGCACCGAGCCTTGGCGCATCCGCAGCAAAAACGACGGCGTACGCGAAGTCGATTTGATCTTCACTCCCTACGGAACCCGCGAAGAACAGGTCAACTTCGGAATCATCCGTAGCAGCTTCATCCAGCCCTATGGAAGCTACCAAGGCACGCTCTGTCCGAAGGAATTGGGAGTCTCGCCACTCTCTGTAGATGGCCTGTTTGGCGTCGTCGAAACCCACCACTGCATCTGGTAATTCCTGCTTCGCGGAACCTCTGCGATTCCCTTGTCTCATCACGGATGGCTGGTGGTAGATTGCGCCGCCATGTCTCAACCAGCCACACAGCTCGAAGCGCACCGCACCGCGCTCACCGGACACTGTTATCGCATGCTCGGATCGCTCACGGATGCCGAGGATGCGGTGCAAGAGACGATGACCAGAGCCTGGCGCAGCCTCGATCGATTCGATGAACGAGCGTCCCTACGAACCTGGCTCTATCGCATCGCCACCAACGTCTGTCTGGATGCCCGCAGCGAACGGACCACGCGGCGTAGGCCGATGTCCGAAGGCTCTGCTGGTACGGTCACAGACACGCTCAGCGAACGCCCCGGATCGTACTTCATCGAACCGATTCCTGATGAGCTGGCGATTCCGAGCGATGCGAGCCCAGCGGAAGCGGTGATGTGGAAACAGAGCATTCGCCTGGCCTTTGTCGCCGCGCTCCAGCTCCTACCGCCGAAGCAAAGAGCGGCTCTCCTGCTCACCGAGGTGCTGGGCTTTTCCGTGGCCGAGGTGGCGTCCTGCTTGGACAGCTCGGTGCCCGCCATCAATAGTGCCCTTCAGCGAGCCCGCGCTACGCTGGCCAGCACGCCGCAATCCGACCCGCCCAAGCCGCTTTCCGCTGCGCAGCAAAAGCTCCTCGAGCGCTATGTCGAAGCCTTTCATCGCTACGATGCCGATGCGCTCGCGGCGCTGCTGCGCGAGGATGCGACCTTTTCGATGCCTCCTTATACGCTGTGGCTGCGTGGTCCCGATTCGGTGCGCAGTTGGTTGCTCGGGCGAGGCATCGGGTGTCGCGGCTCACGCTTGATTCCTACAGCCGCGTGCGGTTCACCGGCGTTTGCGCAGTATCGACTTCGCCCCCAAGGCGGTTACATCGCCTGGGCGCTGGCAGTGCTCACGCTCGATGGCGAGCACATCGTCGATTGGTGTTCCTTCCTAGACACCGCCACGTTGTTTCCGCGCTTTGGCCTGCCCCTAGAACTTCCCGCTCCGTACTTTTCCTAAGCCACTCCGTCCGCAACACCGATTCTTCACTTTTATTCGCCCGGACCGATGAGTTCGCACGCGCTCCGCAGTCTATGAACAGGAAACGTCCCAACAAGGAGCCTACAGACCATGACCAAGTCAGCCCCCCGCATGATGTTTGTGAATCTGCCCGTGCGGAACCTCAAACAGTCGATGGCATTTTTCACAGCCCTCGGCTTCACCTTCAACCTCCGCTTCACCAACGAAGTAGGGGCCTGCATGATTGTCAGTGACAGCGCCTATGTGATGCTGCTCGAGGATCCGTTCTTCCAAACCTTCACCCAACAGAAAATCTGCGACACCGCGACGCACACCGAAGCCCTGCTATGCATCTCCTGTGACAGTCGCGAAGCGGTCCAGCAGATGGTCGAGACGGCGGTTCAGCACGGTGGCCGCCACGCCCTTCCATCCAAAGATCACGGCGTCATGTTCGGTTGGAGCTTCTACGATCTCGATGGCCACCACTGGGAGCCCGCTTGGATGGCCGCCAGCATGGATGCCGAGTGCGGTGCAGCGCCAGTCTGTTCCAGCAGTTAGAGGTCGGTTCGGCCGTACCAACCCTAGCTGTCCGATGATGCCAGCTAGCGGCTAGCGGCCGGTAAAGATGTAGACCGCGATGCCTTCGGAAACGTAGCCGTACTTGCTGACCGCATTGTCTCGCTCGGCTTCGCTCGTGGTGTAGAAGTGATCGTCGCCCGCTCCGTTGTACAAGCGATGCAGCGGGGCCGCTCCGCAGCGCGCATCGGGGGAAGCGTAGCCGAGCAGAGTCCCCGCCACCCCGAGCACTTCACAGGTTGCGCTGGTGGTCAGGAAGAACTGCGTGCTCGGTTTCTGACACAGATAAAACGGAACCAGTCCCGCTGCCTTGCCGCTGTACAGATAGAAGTAGTTCGCCGCTTCCAGCGAAAACGGCGGCGTGCTCGCGGCGGTCTGGTCCGTGGTGTAGAAGTGTCCTTTGCCAACGGCGCGATGGACTCCGATGCGACAGCCGGGGATCGCCCCCTCATCACAGGCACCGTTGCAGTCATCGTCGATTGCGTTACACGTTTCTGCCGGGAGCTTGCAGCTCGCCATGCCGTCGGTACAGACCGTCTTGCCGATCGACTCGCAGCGCGTCTTGCAGTCACTGTCCGCCACGCACAGAGACATCGCCTCGCAGCCGTTTTTGACCTTCTTGTCCGAGTCGTAATAGCCCTCCTGACACGCGGCCACCACGCACTCGCCGCGCTGACAGCCGGCGGTCCCATTGGGAATCACGCAGGTGCGGTCGCACAGTCCGCAGCTTGCCGGATCACTCTGCAAGTCCACGCACAGACTGCCGCAGCGGGTGAGCGCGCCACAAGACTCCGGCGGAACCGTCTTTTTGTCATCCACCGGATGCGGCACCACTGGCGGAGTACACGCCGCCCACAGCCCGATACACCACAGGGAGAGGCTCTGCGACCGACTCATACCAGCATCCCATCCACGGTGCTGCTCGTCTGCGCGCCGTTAAAGCCAAAGCTATCAAACGGCAGCCCGAGTGCCCGAAGGACCGTGAGCTGCGCCTTGCACAGGTTACCGCCCGGCTCGCGGGTATGAATGCCCGCCTTCAGCCGACCGCCACCCCGTCCGGCAATCACAATCGGGTGTTCCCTTTCGCCGTGCTGCCAGCCTTCGCCGTATTCGCTGGTTCCGTAGATGACGGCGCGGTCGAGCAGCGTCTTGCCCGATGGCTGCGGCACCTTCGCAAACGCATCCAGAAACAGCGCAAACGCCTCCATCTGATACAGCGTGATCTTGCGAATGTCTTCCCAGCGCCCGTCGTGACAGACCTTGTGCATGTCATCGCCGACCCCCAGGTTCGAAAAGACATGCGTGGTCGCTGGCGAGGTCAGCATGAACGAAAACGCCCGCGTCAGCCCGCAGTTCACCGCAATCGCGAGCAAGTCCGCCATCGCGGTCGTCTTTTTGTGCAGATCGACGTCATCGCTCGGACGGCCCGGCGTCTTGCACGCCACAGCGGTCATGCTCAACCGCCGCTGGATCTCGGAGAGCTGATCGAGATGACCATCCAGTCGCGCCCCATCCCGCGTCCCCAGCCGTCCCCGAAGCTGCTTGGCATCGGCGAGCACCGCATCGAGCGCCTTGGCCCGCCGCCCGAGCTCCGCCGACTCGCCCGGCACCGCAAACAACAGATCAAATAGCTCGGTTGCGCTCAGGATCGGCGGGTTGGTCGAGTCCGGCCCGTTGTACGAGATCGCGTTCCAGTGTCCATACTCGTGAAAGCGCGCCCGACTCACTCCCACTTGCAGCGAACGAAAGCGCGGCGCGGCTTTGTAAAAGCTTGGATGCTTGGCCACAAGCTGATCCAGCGAGGGCCGCAGCGCCGTCAGCGTATGCGACGGATGATCAAAGCCCATGGGCCGGATTCGATCCCCGGTCATCGCCACCATAAAGCCGCGCATGTGGCCGTCACTCTGCCCTGGCGGGAGCGGCGGAACCTCGGTCTTCGGCTCTAGTCCCGTCGCCACGCAGACCTTGTGACGCTCGAGCGGTTTGAGCAGCGGACTCGCCGCATACCCCGCGCCCACCTGCCCCGGCGTCCACAGATCCTGCTGACCCGAGCTTCCCTGCATCGCACCATGCTTGCCATTCCACGGCAGACCGTTCGCCCAGTAGAACAGGCCAAAAAACGGCTCCTCACCGGAGCCATCGGCATACGCCCCGTTGGAATCGAGCATCGCTTCGAGCGGCGGCAGCGCCAGCGAGATCGCAATGCCACCGACCGTGCCGCGCAGAAAGCTGCGACGAGACAACTGCAAGCGCTTCATGGCGTCACCTCTTTGGCTGCGGTACGGAATCCTTCGCTCTTCACCAGCTCGACCAGCAGATCCCGGAATCGGAAACCCGCCGCGCCGAAGCGCTCGGTCAGCGCCGCAATCACCGGCTCATCCCCTGCCCCATCGAGCCGCGCACTCGCGTGACGGAACACCTGCTTGACGATGCAGCTCGCCACCCGAGGATCAAACGCCAGCCGAGCCGCCAGATCCTGCGCGTCATCCATCGGCTCGCCTTCGATCTCGGCCTTGGTATTCACCGGCACCCCATCGGTCATGGTGCGGAAGGCCCCGATTGGATCGAAGTGCTCAAACAAAAAGCCCGGCGGATCCATCATCGCGTGACAGCTATAACAAGCCGGGTTTTCCCGATGCTGATCCAGCCGCTCGCGCAGGGTCTTGGGCATCCCGCCCATTTTCGGCGGCAGCTCCGTCGAAACGCCCGGCGGCGGGGGCGGCACCATCAGACACAGCACCCGCTCGCGCAGGTACTTGCCACGTCGCGTCGGCGAGGTATCGGTCGGATGGGCGTTCATCGTCAAGACCGCTCCGAGCGACAGCACCCCCGCTCGCGCAGAGGACGGCGGTAGCTCCACCGGCACAAACGCCACTTCGCTCGATCCCGGCGCTTCCACTTGATACAGCGATGCCAGCTCGCTGTTTACAAAGGTTCGCCGCGTCGAAAAGATCCCTCGGATGTCGGCCTCGTTGCGGAACACCAAGTCATCGACCAGGAGCTGCACCTCGGTCCGCATCGCCGACACCAGCGTCTTTGTGTACTTGGGAAACAGAGCCGGATCGCGCTCGACCTGCGACAGCGAGCTGAGGTCAAAATACTGATCAAAGAAGCTCTGCACCGCCGTCCGCGCCCGAGACGACGCAAGCAGCCGCCGCGCCTGGGTTTCTAGGCTCGCCTCATCGAGCAGCTCGCCGCGCTCTGCTGCCGAAAGCAGCTCGTCATCGGGCGTCGTGTTCCACAGCAGAAACGACAGCCGCTCGGCCATCTCGAACGAGTCATAGCGGCGACGCGGCGTCTCGCCCTGTGCCGGATCATCTTCCCCGACCTCCACCCGATACAGAAACCGGGGCGACTGGAGCATCCCGTACACCAAAAGCCGCAGCCCACGATAGACATCACCATCCGCGGTGGCCGCCACCACCGACAGCCAGCGATTCAGATCCGCCTCGCCGAGCGGCCTGCGAAACAGTCGCCGCCCGATCCGCTTCACAAACCCGCTGACACAGTCATCGCTCACCGACTTGGGCGTGCAGCCGAGCAGCGCCTCGCGACGCTTGGCATCGCCAAACAGCGCCTCGACAATCACCCCCGCCGACTCGGCGTACTGCTGGGTGCCTTGCTCCGACAAAGAGGTCGTGGCCGCGCCAATCGAATAGAACAGATACGGGTTCTGGTCCGGCTCCAGCGCCGTCTGCGGCAGCGCTCCTCCAAACACGTCCTTGATGGTGTTGCGGTACTGCACGCTGGTCAGTCGCGGCATGGTCGGCGGCGACGGCACAAAGCGTGCAGCGGGTTCCGGCTGCGCCGAGTCTTTCACGCAGTCGAGGGATGCCAGCGGCAGAGCCGCCATCACAAACGGGAGCGCTCGCTTCATCGAGCCGCAACATAGCGAAATGTCCGGTGATCTCTAGGAATCTTTTCAGGGAAGTTGCGCAGCACACGCGGACAGCCGCAGTCGCAGCCAGCTTTCGTCCAGGTGTTCGCCGATGAACACCAGCGCGCCGTCTCCATGCTCCTGCACCGCCGCCCGCACTTCCTCCGGGGCCTCGGTCAGCTCGACGCGATGACCGGCAAGCTGCACCACCATCAGTCGCTCGGCGTGCGATGGACCTTCGTACAGCCGCACAAAACCCTTGGCGCGCAGCACCTCGCCCGGCAGCTCCTCGAGTAATTTTTGCAGCGGCGGCCCGAGCAGCGGACCCGGCAAGCGCACCGACACCGCCTGAAGCTGGCTCGCCCCATGGCGCTTTTCTTCCCCACTGCGCTTGCGGCGCGAGTGCTGCCCCCGTGGCCCGAACGCCCAGCGCAGCACCTCGGCAATCTCCGCATCACTGGATCGCAGCGACAGCCCCACCCGATCACTCGTCGCCCCCAATGAATCGAGCAGCCGGTGCGCCGCCAGCAATTCCTCCGCACTCGCCAGATCGAGCTTGCTCAGCAGCACCCGGTCGGCAAGCTCTATCTGCTGCCGCGCCTCCGCTCGCCGCGTCACCGCCTCCCCCACAAACTGCGCATCGACGACACAGAGCAGCCCCCGCAGATCGATCCGCGCCGCCATCGCCGGTGGCAGCAGCTCATACTGGGTCAGCAGCGCCTGCGGCTCCACCAGCCCAGAGGTCTCGACAATCAGGACTTCCGCCCCGGCCCGGTCGGTCAGATCGAGCGCGGACTCCCACAGCTCCGTGCCGCGCACGCAACAGACGCAGCCATTCGCCAGCTCCATGATCCCGCTGCCCGGCAGCAGTTTGCCGTCAATTCCCACCTGGCCAAACTCGTTGACCACCACCCCGATGCGCGGATGTCCCGGCGAGCGCAGCAGCCGATTGAGCAGCGTCGTTTTGCCGCTGCCCAAAAACCCAGTCAGCAAAAGAAGGGGCGTGGCAGCGATCACAGCAGACTCTTCTTCGTCGGACGTCACGGACATAAGACCGCAACCTATACCGCAAGCGGCGCCCGCAGAAACGGGCAAAGGTCACGAAAACTCGCTATGATAGACTCGCCTCCGCCGATGAATCCCACCCGCTACGCCGACTGGCCGATTGAGGCCCGCAACATCGCCGAGCGAGCCGAACAGCGCCACGGTGGCTGGTCCCGATTCTCCGCGCTCCGCTCGATTCGCGTCGAAGTCGAACAACTAGGCGGACCGCTGCCGTGGATCAAGCTCCGCCACCGCAGCGCCGCACCCCGCTCTATAGCAGTCTTTCCGCACCAGGATCGCACCGAGTTTCTCGACTACCCCCGCACCGGACAGCGCGGCGTGTGCGAGGGAACCGGGGTCCGCCTCTTCGCAGAGTCCGCACCTCAGAAACCCCTTTCACATAGCGAGCAGCATCGCCAGACCTTTTCCGGCCTGCGCAAATACCGCCGGTGGGACGCTCTGGACACTCTCTACTTCTTCGGCTGCGCACTGCGCACCTACCTGAGCGTGCCGTTTCTGTGTTCCCGCCTCAAGCTGCTGCAAGTGAGCCGCGTTCACGACTTGGGACAGACCCTGCACGGGCTCTCGGTCGAGTTTCCCACCCACTACGAAAGCCACGGCCCCCGCCAGACGTTCTATTTCGACGACAGCGGACTCCTCCGCCGCCATGACTACTGCGCCGAGATTGTCGGAAGCTGGGCCCATGGCAGCCACTACTCCGACGACTATCAAGAGTCCGGAGGCATCCCGCTGGCCCACAAGCGCTGGGTCGTCGCCAGAATCGGCAGCCACCCCACTCCCATTCCCGTCCTCCACGCCCGCTTCGGCACCATCACCACCACCTGACGCAGCCCCACGACCGACCCCCGCAGCGACTATTTCCACGCGCCGCTACGGCAGCGCGCTGGCGGCGGTCAGGACGTAGTCTTTGCCGGGTGCGTGGCAGCTTGCACAGAAGTTCGACGTCCCCTGAAAGTAGTACGGCGACGAGTATCCCGGCGCAAAGCCTTCATAGAACACCCACACCCCGCTGGTGTCGTCTTTGATATCCACCGCATGACCAGTGATGGTGGAGCTACCGCTGCCGTATAACTCTTTGACCACCATGCTCCCTTTGGGGTGGCTCGTGGCACCGGCCTTGAGCGAGGCATACAGCGTGTCGTTCACGAAGGTGCGGACGTTGCCGCCATGTGGTCCGGTCGACGCATGAATCGCAGGCTCCGCCTTCCACGACTTGTACGAACCGGCCTTTACAAAAGCCGTGATCACCGCCGCAGTGTACGAACTACCACCGCCACCCCCATCACCTGTCGCAGGCTGCGCAAGGTCCACTCCGCCCGCATCCATCGAGGAAGAAGGCACGGCAGGGTTACATCCCACCAGTGGACCCAGAATCACCATCACAATTGCTTCTAATCGAAGAGCGTTCATCTGGCGATGATAGCGCGATCTGCTCGCTGTCCCTCCGTTTATGGGTCCGATCAGAGCAAGTCTGTGTCCGGGTCGATGCCATCGAGACAGAGCATCTGGACATCCATCCCGAAAGCCTCTGCCTGCTGTGTTAGCAAAGAGATGACTTCGTGGTAGGCCATCAGGAAATCAAGCTTGTAGCCGCGATCTTCCGAGCGGCTCTGTGCCGCATCCTGTTGCGCAAACCACGCCCGTTCCTTGAGCAGTGCGCCCAGATCACGAAGAAGCGGTTCGACGGTGTTGCTGGTCAATTCACTGTTTGCTCGCACTCGAGGAGGCTCTTCAAAATGTCGCGTTGTTCGGTTTGGCGCGCCATGTCGCTAGGCCACTTGGAACTGCGTTCCGCAGCAGTGGCACCGCAGGCATCCGCAATGGCTCTGCGCCAGCGGGCTGAAGTGGGAACAGGGCCACCAAGTACAGAAGAAGTCGGAAGCCCAGGCGCACGGCGGCGCGCAACGTACTTCGGGGTGGGGAGCGGCAGCAAGTCTGTTCAAAACTCGTTCTTCCAGGCGGGGCGCATCTGCAAGCTCCTTTAAAAATCGTCTTTAGAGGTTGGGAACGGCTGCCACCCTGCCAAAAACATTTTTTTTCGGGCTGGGCAGCGCTGCCAACACTCA
>ERZ724524.639-NODE-639-length-23049-cov-9.867183_pt1 | contig 23049 bp, 19 predicted proteins | sample MGYA00376057_ERZ724524 | MGnify/ENA primary metagenome ERZ724524 (study PRJEB28724, sample SAMN07190888) | wastewater metagenome | isolation source: influent of sewage treatment plant in Hong Hong | place: USA: Christiansburg, Virginia | collected 2016-03-01 ...
GTCACCAAACTGTCACCAAGGCGACCTCACATTGGTGGTTCCACTCCAGACATCCGTAATCAGTTGCTGTTATATTGCACTGCAACATAACGGAGTTTCACCCCATGGTCTACCAGATATACGAAACCCAACGCTCCCTGATGGAGCCTTTTGCCGAATTTGCCCAGGCCGCCTCGAAGCTGTACAGCCACTCTTCTTCGCCCCTGAGCCAAATCCCGCTCGCGCAACGTGTTTCGGCCGGCTACGACTTGCTGTATCGCCTGGGCAAGGGCTACGAAAAACCAGAATTTGACATCCCCACGGTCGATGTGGACGGCGTTGGCGTGGCCATCCATGAGCGTGTCGAAATCAACAAGCCCTTTTGCGAACTGCGCCGTTTCAAGCGTTTTTCGGACGATCCGGCCACGCTGACCAAGCTCAAAACCCAGCCCGTGGTGCTGATCGTAGCGCCGCTCTCAGGCCACTACGCGACCTTGCTGCGCGACACCGTGCGCACCATGCTCAAGGACCACAAGGTCTACATCACCGACTGGCGCAGCGCCCGCCTGGTGCCGCTGTCCGAGGGCGAGTTTCACCTCGACGACTACGTCAACTACGTGCAGGAGTTCATTCGCCATCTGCAGGGCATTTATGGCAATTGCCATGTGATCAGCGTCTGCCAGCCCACCGTGCCGGTGCTGGCTGCGGTGTCACTGATGGCCAGCCGCGGCGAGACCACGCCCATCACCATGACCATGATGGGCGGCCCCATCGATGCACGCAGATCGCCCACCACGGTGAACAACCTGGCAACGAACCGCAGCTACGAGTGGTTTGAGAACAATGTGATCTTCCGGGTGCCCGACAACTTTCCGGGTGCCGGACGCCGCGTGTACCCCGGTTTCCTGCAGTACACCGGCTTTGTGGCCATGAACCCCGACCGTCATGCCACCAGCCACTACGACTATTTCAAGGACCTGATCAAGGGCGACGACGCCAGCGCCGAGGCCCACCGCAAGTTCTACGACGAATACAACGCCGTGCTGGACATGGACGCGGATTACTACCTGGAAACCATCAAGACCGTGTTCCAGGACTACAACCTTGTGCATGGCACCTGGGATGTGCGCTCCCCCACCGGCAAGATTGAGCGCGTGCGCCCGCAGGACATCACCACCACCGCGCTGTTCACGGTGGAAGGTGAACTTGACGACATCTCCGGCTCAGGCCAGACCGAGGCCGCACACGACCTGTGCACCGGCATCGTGCGCAAAGAGCAGCACCACCTTGAAGCCAAGGGCGCAGGCCACTATGGCATTTTCAGTGGCCGCCGCTGGCGCGATGTCGTGTATCCCAGGGTGCACGCATTCATCCAGAAGCACGATGCGCCTTTGGCCGCCAAGTCTGCGGCCTCCACGGCTGTTGCCAACGTGGCCAGCGAGCCGGTTGTAGCTGCCAGCGCAGCCCCCGCACCGAGCACGCCAGCACCCGTGGTTGCCGCCCCGGTGTCAGCCAGCGTTGCTGCACCAGCCTCCGCACAGACGGTAAGCGCAAGCCCCGTCAAACGTACCGTCAAGGCCGCTGCTGCTACGCCCAAGGTGGCGCCTTCCACTCCTGCTGCCGTGGCAAAGCCCAAGGCAGTTCAGGCCGCCATCCGCGCGAACGCATCGCCCGCCGGTGTGGCAACACGCTGGGTGAACACGCCAGGCACCGAAACCGCAAGCACCGGCCCAACGGCCACCAAGGCGGCTGTCGCCAAGACCTCCGACACCGCGCGGGCGCGCGCTTCTGCACCCGCAGCAAAAAGCACCAAGCGCCCGGCAGCACGCAAGGCCTGATGCCTGGCTTGCCGCAAACGGTGGCGGAGCTGGCAGAGCGCATCAACGCGGCCCTGCCCCAGACGCAGTGCACCCGCTGCGGCTACCCCGACTGCGCCAGCTATGCGCAAGCGGTGGCCGAGGGGCTGGCCCCCATCAACCAGTGCCCTCCGGGCGGGTTGGAAGGGGTGGCCCGGTTGGCTGCCATCACGGGCCACGCCGTGGTGCCGTTGAATCCTGTGCATGGGCTGCCGGCCCCCCGCACCGTGGCCGTGATCGATGAGGACTGGTGCATTGGCTGCACCCTCTGCATCAAGGCCTGCCCCACCGACGCCATTGTGGGTGCCAACAAGCTCATGCACACCGTGATTGCAGCCCATTGCACGGGTTGCGAACTGTGCATCCCGGTGTGCCCGGTGGACTGTATCCAGCTGGAAAACGCCAGTGGCACCGCCACGGGCTGGGCCGCCTGGACCCCCACCCAGGCCGACAACGCACGCCAGCGCTACGCCATGCGCCAGCAACGGCTGGCGCAGCACAGCGCCGAGCCGCCAGCACCCGAGCCCGATGCCGACACGCTGCCTGCGCAAAGCCCTGTGCATGCGGTGGTTAACTTACAGGCCTCAACGGCACACGCCGCCCGACAGGCAGCGATTGCTGCAGCCACGGCCCGCGCCCGGCAACGGCGCAACCCGCCGTCGCACTGAGGATTGCGACGCGGACCGCGCGCCCTCCTGCGGCGTGGGTAGGTGCGCATCGTTTCAGCGGGCTGCAAGGCTCTTGTAAACGCCACACCCCACGTACAAATCACCCAGACGCGCCACGAACGACATCTTGGTCTGCACCGCGCCGGTAGCCGGGTTGGTGATGTCGTATTCCACCCAACCGGGCGCACGGTCGCCCTGCGCAACAATGTCGCTGACCAGCCGATCCCCGGCAATGCCCGGAATGTCCTGTACGCGCGTCCCCACCTTGGCCTGGTTGCCACCAAACGCCAGATAGGTTCCTTGCGGATTGAGCGCAAACACATACATGTCGCGGTCATGAAACGCCTGGTTCTTGTCGGTGATGGTTCTCAGAAAAGCGTCGCGCGGGCTTGTTTTGTGCAGCGCTGCCGCCTTGCTCACCAGCGCCACAGCCTCTTCAGCCGTGCCCTGCTGCAATCGGAAGGCCGACACTGCGCGTGACAGGGTGGAGGCCCGGCTTTGCAGGGCTTCGGCCTGCTGCACGGCATGGCCCACCATCTGGGCGTTGTGCTGCGTGATCTGGTCGAGCTGTTGCACTGCGGCGCTGACTTCACGCAGCCCGGTGCTCTGCTCGGCACTGGAGCCCGAAATCTCCGACATGCTGGCGGCCACGCTGCGTATGCCGCCCGCCATCTCGGCGATCCCATCTCCGGCCGTGCGGATCAGGCCAGCGCTGGCCTCCACCTGGTTCACCGACGCGCTGATCAGCTGCCGGATTTCCTGGGCTGCGTCGGCAGAACGCTTGGCCAGGGTGCGTACCTCTCCGGCCACCACGGCAAATCCACGCCCCTGTTCGCCCGCGCGGGCCGCTTCCACTGCCGCGTTCAGCGCCAGGATGTTGGTTTGAAAGGCAATGCTGTCAATCACGCCGATGATTTCGGTCATGCGGCGCGCACCTTGCTGGATGGCCTGCACCGATTGCACGGCACTGGCCATGGCCTGGGCACCGGCATCGGCTGCCTCCCGCACCTGGGCGGCGCGTTGGTCAGCCCCCAGCGCCGTTTGCGCATTGCTCTGCACAGCCGCGGACAGCTGCTCCACGCTGGCAGCGGTTTCTTCCAGGTTGGCCGCCTGCTGCTCAGTGCGGTCTGCCAGCGCGCGGTTACCGTGGGCCAGGGTCTGCCCGGCGTGGGCCACCAGCGCGGCATTGCTGCGTATGTCGGCCACCATGGACGACAGCGTCAGCACCATCTGGTCGAGCGACTTGGCCATCCCTCCCACTTCGTCCTGGCCATAAACGCCCGCACGGGCGCACAGATCCCCTCCGGTGGTGCGCTGCATGGCATGCGCCAAACCCGCCAGATCGGCCGACAGGCTGGCATACAGCGCCAGCATCAGATACAACCCGAGCGCTGCGCCCGCAAGCAATACCCACCACGGCGCCGAGAGACTGGCGGCAACCACCGTGGCCAACAGCACGGAACCCGGCGCCACCAGCTTGCCCGGCAGGCGAAACCAGCGCATCAGGCGCCGGCCCGGTCGCAGCAAAGAGAATCCAGCCATTTTGTCCCCGATCACGTTTTAAATAGTTACAAACATGCTAGAAGCCGCCTCTTACACCGGATTGACAAACACGGCATGCAAGGGTTTACACCGGGCGCGCGTCTTTGCAGTGCCGCCGGCCAGCCGATGCCAGCATCGGCATCGCCCATAATGCAGCCCCATGAATCCCCTGCTTTCCCACCTGCAGCCCTACCCTTTCGAGCGGCTGCGACAGCTTTTCGCGGGGGTCACGCCTCCGGCAGCTTTCAGCCCGGTCAGCCTGGGCATGGGCGAGCCCCGCCACCCCACGCCCCAGTTCATCAAGGATGCCATCAGCGCCAACCTGGATGGCTTGGCCAGCTATCCGGCAACGGCCGGCGATTTGCGCCTGCGCGAGGCTTTCTCAGCCTGGCTTTCCAGGCGCTACGACCTGGCCGTGGACACCGCCACGCAGGTCCTGCCCGTCAATGGGTCGCGCGAAGCACTGTTCGCCTTTGCCCAGACCGTGATCGACCCCTCCAGGGGCCAGCCCGTGGTGGTGTGCCCCAACCCGTTCTATCAGATCTACGAGGGCGCGGCCGTGCTGGCCGGGGCTACGCCCCATTACGCGCCCAGCGACCCTGCGCGCAATTTCGCGGTGAACTGGGACACCGTGCCCGACGCGGTGTGGCAGCGCACGCAACTGCTGTTTGTCTGTTCGCCCGGCAACCCCACGGGCGCCGTGATGCCGCTGTCCGAATGGCAAAAGCTGTTTGAGCTGAGCGACCGCCATGGCTTCGTGATCGCCTCGGACGAGTGCTACAGCGAAATCTACTTCCGCGATGAGCCCCCGCTGGGCGGCCTGCAGGCGGCAGCCCGCCTGGGGCGCAATGATTTCAAGAACCTGGTGTCCTTCACCAGCCTGTCCAAGCGCAGCAACGTGCCGGGGCTGCGCAGCGGCTTTGTGGCCGGCGATGCCGCGTTGATGAAGGCGTTTTTGCTGTACCGCACCTACCACGGCAGTGCCATGAGCCCGGTGGTGCAGGCGGCCAGCATTGCAGCCTGGGGCGATGAGCACCATGTGGAAGAAAACCGCATGCTCTACCGCAAGAAATTCGCGCAGGTCACGCCCCTGCTCGCCGGGGTGATGGATGTCTCCTTGCCCGACGCCGGTTTTTATCTCTGGGCCAAGGTCCCTGAGGCCCTGGGCATGACCGACACCGAGTTCGCCCGCGCCTTGCTGGCTCAATACAATGTCACCGTGCTGCCCGGAAGCTACCTGGCCCGCGAGGCCCAGGGCAGCAATCCCGGCGCGCAGCGTGTGCGCATGGCCCTTGTGGCCGACACTCAAGAATGCGTGGAAGCCGCGCTGCGCATCGTCCAATTCATCCAATCCCGTACTGCCTGATTCCATGACCCAACAACTCCAAACCCTCATCGACAACGCCTGGGACAACCGCGCCAGCCTCTCGCCCGCCGCCGCACCCAAAGAAATCGTTGACGCCGTCGACCATGTGATTTCCGAGCTGAACAACGGCACGCTGCGCGTGGCCACGCGCGAAGCCGTGGGCCAGTGGACGGTGCACCAATGGATCAAAAAGGCCGTGTTGCTGTCGTTCCGCCTTAAAGACAACGAACTCATCGAGGCGGGTGACCTGGGTTTCTACGACAAGGTGCCCACCAAGTTCGGCGGACTCAGCGCTGACGAAATGTCCGCCACTGGCGTGCGCGTGGTCCCCCCGGCCGTGGCGCGCCGTGGCAGCTTCATCGCCAAGGGCGCCATCCTGATGCCGTCCTATGTGAACATTGGCGCCTATGTCGATGAAGGCACCATGGTGGACACCTGGGCCACCGTGGGCAGCTGCGCGCAGGTGGGCAAGAACGTGCACCTGTCGGGCGGCGTGGGCCTGGGCGGCGTGCTCGAACCCCTGCAGGCCAACCCCACCATCATCGAGGACAACTGCTTCATCGGTGCGCGCTCCGAAGTGGTCGAAGGCGTGATCGTGGAAGAAAACTCGGTGATTTCCATGGGCGTGTACCTGGGCCAAAGCACCCCGATCTATGACCGCGCCACGGGCGAGATCAGCTATGGCCGCGTGCCTGCGGGCTCGGTCGTCATCAGCGGCAGCCTGCCCAAGGAAGGCGGCAAATACAGCATGTATGCCGCCATCATCGTCAAGAAAGTGGATGCCAAGACCCGCTCGACGACCAGCCTGAACGATCTGCTGCGCGACTGAGCGCGGTTGATCGACAACGCCAGCGCAATCCACGCCAAGACCGACACGAACAACGAGAGGGAGAAACCATGAGCACGATGGAAAGAATTCTTCGCCTGATGGCAGAGAAAAAGGCCTCCGACGTCTATCTGTCGGCCAACGCGCCGGCGCTGATCAAGATCAACGGCGAATGCGTGCCGATCAACAACCAGATCCTGCCGCCCGATGCCCCGCGCAACCTGCTGTCCGAGGTGGTGCCCCCGGACCGCATTGAAGAGCTGGAAGAAACCGGCGAGCTCAACATGGGCGTGCCCTTGAGCGGTGTGGGCCGATTTCGCGTCAGCGCCATGCGCCAGCGTGGCAGTTATGCGGTGGTGATCCGCTTCATCTCGCAGCACATCCCCGAACTCGACTCGCTGGGCCTGCCGCCCATCCTGCGCGAACTGATCATGGAAAAGCGCGGGCTCATCCTGGTGGTGGGCGCCACCGGCTCGGGCAAGAGCACCACGCTGGCCTCGATGATCGACAGCCGCAACGAGCAGCTCACCGGGCACATTCTCACGATCGAAGACCCGGTTGAATACCAGTTCAAGAACAAGAAATCGATCGTGAACCAGCGCGAGATCGGCAGTGACACGCAGTCGCTGCAGACCGCACTCAAGAACGCGCTGCGCCAGGCCCCCGATGTGATCCTTATCGGCGAAATCCGCGACCGTGAAACCATGTCGGCCGCCATTGCCTATGCGCAGTCGGGCCACCTTTGCCTGGCCACGCTGCACGGCAACAACAGCTACCACGCGCTCAACCGTATCCTGAGCTTCTACCCCGTCGAGGTGCGCCCCACCATGCTGGGTGATCTTGCTTCGGCGCTCAAGGCGGTGGTGTCCCAGCGGCTGGTGCGCACGGTCGAAGGCGGGCGCGTGCCCGCCGTGGAAATCATGCTCAACACCAAGCTGGTTTCCGAGCTGGTGGAAAAGGGCGACTTCTCGGGCGTGAAGGAGGCCATGGAAAAATCCATGGCCGAAGGCTCGCAGACCTTCGAGGAAGCACTGGCCCACCACATCATGGAAGGCAAGGTTGACCGCAAGGAAGGCCTGGCCCACGCCGACTCGCCCACCAACCTGATGTGGCGCCTGCAAAACGACTTCGCCCTGGCTGCCAACGCAGCCAAGGCCCAAAAAGAGGCGCGGGACACTCCCGACGACCAACCTTCTTTCACCGAAATCGTGCTGGACGTCAAATCCGCCTGACCCGGTTTCCCCTTCTTTTTCTGATGTCCCGCACCCTGCACCTGGCCGAACAGCTCATCTCCCTTCCCTCCATCACGCCCGAGGATGCAGGCTGCCTCGACCTGCTCGCGGCACGCCTGGCACCGCTGGGGTTTGTCTGCGAACGCCTGGACAGCGGGCCCGACAGCTTTCGCGTCAGCAACTTGTGGTCAAAAAGGCCTGCAGCCCATACGCAGCAAGCGCAAGCAGCTATTAAAACAATAGTATTTGCCGGGCACACCGACGTGGTACCCACCGGCCCGCTGGCGCAGTGGGGCAGTCACCCTTTCACGCCCACGCACAAGGACGGCAAGCTCTTTGGCCGCGGCGCCAGTGACATGAAAACCTCCATCGCCGCGTTCGTCGTGGCGGTGGAAGAATTTTTGGCCGCTCACCCAGACCCGCAGATTTCCATCGCCTTCCTGCTGACCAGCGACGAGGAAGGCCCTTCGATTGACGGCACCAAAGTGGTGGTGGAGCAACTCAAAGCCCGTGGCGAAACGCTGGACTACTGCATCGTGGGCGAACCCACATCGGTCAAACAAACGGGCGACATGATCAAGAACGGCCGTCGCGGCACGCTCAGCGGCAAGCTCACCGTGCGCGGCATCCAGGGCCACATCGCCTACCCGCAACTGGCGCGCAACCCCATCCACCAGGCCCTGCCGGCGCTGGCCGAAATGGCTGCCACCGAGTGGGACAGGGGCAACGCCTTCTTTCCGCCCACCAGCTGGCAGATCAGCAACATGCACGGCGGCACCGGCGCCAGCAATGTGATCCCGGGCGAGGTGGTGGTGGACTTCAATTTCCGCTTCTCCACCGAATCCACGGCCGAAGGGCTCAAGCAGCGCGTATACAGCCTGCTGGACCGCCACAGCCTCGAATACGACCTGCAGTGGACGCTGGGCGGCCAGCCCTTTCTGACCACGCCGGGCGACCTCGTCACGGCAGTGCAGCAGGCCATCCTGGCCGAAACCGGCATCACCACCGAGCTGTCCACCACCGGTGGCACCAGCGACGGCCGTTTCATCGCACAGATCTGCCCGCAGGTGATTGAACTGGGCCCGCCCAACGCCAGCATCCACAAGATCGACGAGCATGTGGTGGTGGCCGACATCGAGCCCCTCAAAAACATCTACCGCCGCACCCTCGAAAACCTGAACCGCCAGGCCAGCACGACACCAGCGGCCACACAGGCGGCCACCGCACAGGCGGCCACAGAATGACCGGCAACTCCGCCCTGCCCGCCCTGCAAGGCGGCACCGTGGCCGCGCTCGTGCAGTCCGGCGCCGATCTGCTCACCGCCGCTGGCGTTTCCTTCGGGCATGGCACCACCAATGCCCACGACGAGGCTGCCTGGCTGGTGCTGTGGCGACTGGGGTTGCCGCTGGACAGTGACCTGGGCGATCGCCCCGATTCAGTGGCAAAGAAGGCTGTAGCGCCCGATGAGCTTGCGCTGGTAGCTACACTTTTTGACGAGCGCATTCGCACCCGCAAACCCGCTGCCTACCTCACCCGCGAGGCATGGCTGCAAGGCGTGCCGTTTTACGTGGACGAGCGCGCCATCGTGCCGCGCAGCTTCATTGCCGAGTTGCTGGCCGATGGCAGCATCGATGATTTTCTGGGCGAGCACACGCGCCGCGTGCTCGATTTGTGTACCGGCAACGGCAGCCTGGCCGTTCTGGCGGCCATGGCCTGGCCTGACGTCGAAGTCACGGGCGCCGACATCTCGCCCGACGCACTGGCCGTGGCCCGCATCAATGTGGACCAGCATGGCCTTCAAGACCGCATCTCGCTGCAGTTGTCGGATGGCCTGGCCCAGCTACCCGGCCCATGGGACCTGATTCTTTGCAATCCGCCCTATGTGAACGCGGCCAGCATGGCGCAATTGCCCGCCGAATACCGGGCGGAACCCACCCTCGCGCTGGCGGGCGGTGCCGATGGCATGGACTTCATTCGCCAGCTGCTTCAGGACGCTCCCGCCCGCATGAGCGAAAATGCGGTGCTCGTTCTCGAAATCGGCAACGAGCGTTCCCACTTTGAAGCCGCCTTCGGGCAGCTGCCTGTGTACTGGATAGATACCAGCGCGGGCGAAGATCAGGTGCTTTTGGCAACACGCCAAGCCCTGGTTGCATTTTTCTCTTCCTGATGATCACTCTTAAAAATGTCACCTTGCGCCGCGGCGCCAAGGTGCTGCTCAATGGCGTCAACGCCACCATCAACCCCGGTGAAAAAGCCGGCCTGGTGGGCCGCAACGGTGCCGGAAAATCCAGCCTGTTTGCCCTGCTCAACGGCTCTCTGCACGAAGACGGCGGCGATTTCTACATCCCCACGCAGTGGCGCATGGCGCAGGTGGCGCAGAACATGCCCGAAACCGACGAGCCCGCGACCGCCTTCGTGGTGGCAGGCGACACGCGCCTGACCGATCTGCAGGCCGAGCTGGCCAAAGCCGAGGCCGCAGACGACGGCATGGCCATTGCCCACGCCTACACCGACCTGGCCGATGCCGGCGCACACGATGCCGAACCCCGCGCGCAGGCACTCATCCTGGGTCTGGGCTTCAAGGTGTCCGAGCTGGACAAGCCCGTCAACAGCTTCTCGGGTGGCTGGCGCATGCGCCTGCAGCTGGCCCGCGCGCTGATGTGCCCCTCCGATCTGCTGCTGCTCGACGAGCCCACCAACCACCTGGACCTCGATGCCCTGGTCTGGCTGGAAGCCTGGCTCAAGCGCTACGAAGGCACGATGATCGTCATCAGCCACGACCGCGAGTTCCTCGATGCCGTGACCAACGTCACCATGCACATCGACAACGCGCAGATCACGCGCTATGGCGGCAACTACAGCAAGTTTGAAGATCTGCGCGCCCAGCAGCTCGAACTGCAACAGGCCAGCTTTGCCAAACAACAGGAAAAAATCGCCCACCTCAAGAAGTTCATTGACCGCTTCAAGGCCAAGGCCAGCAAGGCCAAGCAGGCGCAAAGCCGCGTCAAGGCGCTTGACCGCATGGAAAAGATCGCGCCCGTGCTGGCCGACGCCGAATTCACCTTCGAATTCAAGGAGCCACAAAACCTGCCCAACCCGATGCTGGCCATCAGCGACGCATCGTTTGGCTACCGCAGCGAAGACGGTGCCGAAACCACCATCCTGCAAAACGTCAGCCGCAGCGTGCTGGCAGGCCAGCGCATCGGCATTCTGGGCGCCAACGGCCAGGGCAAGTCCACGCTGGTCAAGACCATTGCCCGCACCATGGCGCCGCTGGCCGGCACCGTGACCGAAGGCAAGGGCCTGTCGATCGGCTACTTTGCCCAGCAGGAGCTGGACGTGCTGCGCCCGCATGAGAACCCGCTGGAGCACATGATCCGCCTGGCGCGCGAGCTGGGCCCCAACAGCCGCGAATCGAGCCGCGAACAAGACCTGCGCAGCTATCTGGGCACATTCAACTTCACCGGCGACATGGTCAAGCAAAGCGTGGGCAGCATGAGCGGCGGCGAAAAAGCCCGCCTGGTGCTGGCCATGATCGTCTGGCAGCGCCCCAACCTGCTGCTGCTGGACGAGCCCACCAACCACCTCGATTTGGCCACGCGCGAGGCGCTGTCGATGGCGCTCAACGAGTTTGAAGGCACCGTCATGCTGGTCAGCCACGACCGCGCCCTGTTGCGCGCCGTGTGCGACGAGTTCTGGATGGTGGGTCGGGGCGCCGTGGGGCCGTTTGACGGCGACCTCGATGATTACCAGCGCTACCTGCTCGATGAAGCCAAGCGCCAGCGTGAGCTGGCCAAGCTGGAGGCCGCAGCCGAAAGCGCGGCGCTCAAGGCCGCAGCACCGGCGCCTGCCGTGGCCGCCGCCAAACCCGTGGCTATTGCTCCCGTTTCAATAGCTGCTAGCGCAGACCAGATAAGCGCTAGAGGCCAAAATGATGCCAAACCCGCAGTCGACGCGAAAGAGCAGCGCAAGCAGGATGCCCAGGCACGACAGCAGCTGGCAGAAAAAACACGCCCCCTGAAACGCGAGCTCGAACAGATCGACCAACGCCTGTCTGCCCTGGTTGCAGAGCGGGCCGACCTGGAGCAGCGGCTCACCCAGCCACTGCCGCCCGCCGAAATCGCAGACCTTGGCCGACGCCTGAAAGCCGGTCACGACGAGACCGCCCAGCTGGAAGAACGCTGGCTGGAAATTTCCGCCGGGCTGGAAGAACTGGGCGTGGGCACCAGCGCTTGAAACGTAAAACCTTGTAATCGAGTGCAATAGTTTTCTGGCCTTTCACCAATAAAGACCAGCGGTGAATGCTATTAATCTTGAAGCAACGATTTTTGTTGAGGCTAAGGCTCATCCGGTTGCATTTTTTTGCGTTTGCCGGTCAACCAAGCGCCAAGTGAGCGCGTTGTTGGTACATCACAGGAGTTTTCCAGTATGAATACCACCGCAATCTTGTCCGCTTGGCCCGAAGACGAACGCGACCGCAAGCGCGCACCGGCCCGCTTTTGAGGGCGTGGCAGCCGCCCATCACAATGGCGGCGGCAGCCCCTTCATTCATGTTCCTCTCAACAAAAAACCCCGCATTGCGGGGTTTTTTGTTGTCTGCACCGGCCGCTGCGTCAGCCCATGTGCAGGCCGCCATTGACCGAGAAGTCAGCTCCCGTGGCGTAGCCGCCCTCTTCCGAGGCCAGCCAGGCAATGATGGAGGCGATCTCGCTGGGCTCACCGAGCCGCTTGACGGGCACGGTGGCCACGATCTTTTCCAGCACATCGGGGCGAATGGCCTTGACCATGTCGGTGCCGATGTAGCCTGGGCTCACGGTGTTCACCGTCACGCCCTTGGTGGCCAGCTCTTGCGCCAGGGCCATGCTGAAGCCGTGCATGCCGGCCTTGGCGGCCGAGTAGTTGGTCTGCCCTGCCTGGCCTTTTTCGCCGTTGACCGAGCTGATGTTGATGATGCGGCCCCAGCCCTTTTCCACCATGTCGGCCACCACCTGCTTGGTGACGTTGAACATGCTGTTGAGGTTGGTCTCGATCACCTGGTCCCACTCCTCGCGGGTCATTTTGAGGAACATACGGTCGCGCGTGATGCCGGCGTTGTTGACCAGCACATCGATCGAACCGTGCTCGGCCTTGGTCTTGGTGAAGGCCTCGACGGTGGAATCCCAGTCGCCCACATTGCCCACTGAGGCGTGAAAGGTGTAGCCCAGCGCCTTTTGCTCGTCCAGCCATTTCGTGAAATCACGTGTGGGGCCGCAACCGGCGATGACGGTGAACCCTTCTTTGTGCAGACGCTGGCAAATGGCGGTGCCGATACCGCCCATGCCACCCGTGACATACGCTACTTTTTTGCTCAAGTGATTTCTCCTGGTTGTAAGGTGCTCAACGCCACTCTACCCAACAATTGATGCAATGTCGTGAGGGAAAACACTGAATCCGCTGTTTTTCCGCAGCGACGCATCTGGCACAGCCAAAACCCGTGTGTTCAGCCCTGCGTGCAGCCTCCGAGAGGAAGGCCGCAGGGTCATGCATCTGTTGTTGAAAGGGCCTTGAGCGTGCACTGGCTGCATCAAATGCCACCAACGGCCAGCGGCAAGGTTTCCCAGCCCGGTTTGGCAAACAGATAGCCCTGCTGGTAGTGGATGCCCGCCGCCAGCAGGTGCTCGGATTCTTGTGCCGTCTCGATGCCTTCGGCCACGATGTCGATGCCCAGGCGATCGCACACCAGCGCAATGCCCGACACGATGGCCTGGCGCACGGGATCCTGGTCGATATTGCGGATCAGCTCCATGTCTATCTTCAGCACATGGGGCTGGAACTGAACCAGCATGTTCAGCCCCGCATAACCCGCACCAAAATCGTCAATCGCGGTGATCAGCCCCTGGCGGCGGTATTCATTGAAGATGGCCTTGAGGTGGGCGCCGTTGGTCACCTGCTCGCCCTCGGTCACTTCAAACATGATGCGGTCGTGCGGAAAATGGAATTCCTTGGCCGCCTCCATGGTGGCGCGAATACAGGTTTCTGCACGGTACACCGCGTTGGGCAAGAAATTGATGCTGAGGCGGCACTGGGGCAATGCGGCCAGGCCCAGGCGCGAGGCCAATTCGATGGCTTTCACCCGGCATGCCTGGTCAAACCGATAGCGGTGGGCGTCATCCACCCACGACAGCACCGTGGCCGCAGACTGTCCGTCCACACCGCGCACCAGCGCTTCGTAGGCAAATGGGCGCCCGGAATGCAAATCCATGATGGGCTGGAACGCCATCGTGAAATCAAAGGGAAGCTGGGTCTTGTCGCGGCAGGCAGCACAGCCCAAGGGCTCAAACGGTTGGGCAAAAACAGTAGAAATCATGGGGTCATGATATCCAGCCAGAGGCGGTGATGGCGGGTTCACGCACCCCGCGACAGGGCAAATACCGCAACCACCTTGGCCAGCCGCTGGGCCTGCTCGGTCACGGTGCCTGCGGCGGCGGCAGATTCCTCCACCAGCGCGGCGTTCTGCTGCGTCATCTGGTCGAGCTGCCCTACCGACTGGTTGATCTGGGCAATGCCGGCCGATTGGTCGCGCGCAGCCGCATGGATCTCGCCCATCATGGCACTGACCTGCTGCACCGAGCCCACGATCTCCGACATGGTGCGGCCCGCTTCGTCGGCCAGTTGCCCCCCCGCCGACGCTTTTTGCACCGAGCTGTCAATGAGCACCTTGATCTCGCGGGCTGCCTGCGCAGAGCGCTGCGCCAGGCTGCGCACCTCGGTGGCCACCACAGCAAACCCGCGCCCCTGTTCGCCCGCACGGGCGGCTTCCACGGCGGCATTGAGCGCCAGGATGTTGGTCTGAAAGGCGATGGAATCGATGACCCCCGTGATATCCGCAATGCGGGCCGAGCCCTCATTGATCTCGCGCATGGTGTGGATCACCCGCCCCACCACTTCGCCCCCGTGCCGTGCCACGCCGGCAGCCGACACCGCCAGGGCATTGGCCTGCTCCGAAGCGCTGGCAGACTGGTGCACGGTGCCGGTAAGTTGCTCCATGCTGGCAGACGTTGCCTGCAGGTTGCCCGCGGTGTCTTCGGTGCGCACCGACAGGTCTTGTGCGCCCATGGCAATCTCCTGGCACGCCAGCGCCATGCTGGTGGCGGCTTCCTGAACCGTTGCAACGGTTTCATGCATGCGCTCCAGCGCCTGCTTGAGCGCCCTTCCACCCGGTGTTTCGACCACCATGTGAGAGACATCCAGGGCAATCTGGTCGCCCCGCACCAGGGCAGCAGACAGGCGCTGCAGCTCCAGCGACTCGCGGGCGGTGCGTCCCATGTTCACGGCCAAAATTACCTCCAGCACGGTCTGGATCACCACATATACCGCATGCAGCACCACCCGTCCAAAATCGGGGCTGGTCATGCAATACACACCGAAGCCCGCCGCCTGGAGACGGTCAAACAGCACATGGTGCACGGCAAACAGCAGTGCGGCCCACACAATGGGGCGCCAGTCGAGGTACACCAGCAGCAAGGCCAGCGTGACGAACACGCCAAAGTGAAACTCCAGCATGCCCTGCGCCAGCTGGATATGCAGCGCCACCAGACCCACCTGCACAAAAGCCAGCACCAAGCGCGAAGCCAGAGTGCCCCGTGCCGTGCCGTAGGCCACACCCGCAATCAAGACCAAGGCGCCCGAAGCCACCAGAGCCAGCACCGAATCCACAAACCGCAGCCCCAGGACCACCGCCGCGATGGCACTCAGTGCAATCGCGGCCAGCATCACGCGGTCACCCAGCAAGGCGCTGTCTACAGGGGTGGATACAGATTTTTCGGAAGCTGGGGAGAAGGATGACGAGGACATAAATTCGCAATTTGCACCAATATGTTTTTATTGTAACTTATTGGTATAAATCCATCCTTCGCATTCACCCATCCCATAGGGACAAAAAAAAGCCGCGTGTCACCGCGGCTTCTTCTGGTGCCTGGAAGCGCAGGAGTGCTCAGCGCTCCAGCGCCAGGGACACGCCCATGCCACCGCCAATGCACAGCGCAGCCAAGCCCTTCTTGGCATCGCGGCGCTGCATTTCATGCAGCAGCGTCACCAGAATGCGGCAACCGGACGCGCCAATGGGGTGACCAATGGCAATGGCACCCCCGTTCACGTTGACCTTGGCAGGGTCAATGCCCAGTTCTTTGTTGACCGCACAGGCCTGGGCAGCAAAAGCTTCATTCAACTCGAACAGGTCCACGTCGGCGGCGTTCCAGCCGGCGCGTTGCAAGGCCTTGCGAGAAGCAGGCACCGGGCCCATGCCCATGGTGGCCGGGTCGAGACCGCTGGTGCCAAAGGCGGCAATGCGCGCCAGCGGCTTGAGGCCCAGGGCTGCTGCTTTCTTGGCGGTCATCACCACCACGGCAGCGGCGCCGTCGTTGATGCCCGAGGCGTTGCCTGCCGTCACGGAGCCCGCCTTGTCGAAAGCCGGGCGCAGACCGGCCAGCACTTCGGCATTGGTTTTGCGGTTCAGGTATTCGTCGGCATTGAAGAGGATGGGGTCGCCCTTTTTCTGGGCCAGGCTCACACCCACGATTTCGTCGGCAAATTTGCCTGCGTCTTGCGCGGCAGCAGCCTTTTGCTGGCTACCCAGGGCCAGCGCGTCCTGCATATCACGGGTAATGCCATAGGCCTTGGCCACGTTTTCGGCCGTGATGCCCATGTGGTACTGGTTGTACACATCCCACAGGCCATCGACGATCATCGAGTCGACCATCTTCCAGTCGCCCATGCGCTGGCCATCACGCGAGCCGTTGAGCACGTGGGGCGAGAGGCTCATGTTTTCCTGGCCGCCGGCCACCACGATCTCGCTGTCGCCCCAGGCCACGGCCTGGGCGGCCAGCATGACCGATTTGAGTCCCGAGCCACACACTGCGTTGATGGTGAGGGCGGGCGTTTCCTTGGCCACGCCCGCCTTCATGGAGGCCTGGCGCGCGGGGTTTTGACCCACGCCTGCCGCCAGCACCTGGCCCATGATGACTTCACCGATCTGGTCGGATGAGAGCCCGGCGCGCGCGATGGCCTCGCGGATCACGATGGAGCCCAGTTCGGTGGCGGGGGTCTTGGCCAGTGCGCCACCAAATTTGCCCACGGCGGTGCGGGCGGCTGAAACAATGACGATGTCTTCCATGGATAGTCCTTTCGAGGTGGATTGGTGCGGGGCGGCGTTCGTGCCCCGGCGGGTGCTTTCAGATTCTCGCAGCCATTTTTAGCGCTTTGAAATCATGCCTTTTCCTTGACATAGCGGCCGGGCGCCGGCTCGATGGCCTTGAACCGTGCCCCTTTGCCGTAGCCCTTGGGCGCTGCAATCTGCTTGCCGGCATGGCCCTTGAGCCAGCCGGACCAGTCGGTCCACCAGCTGCCAGGGTGCTCGGTGGCGCCTTCCAGCCATTGGTCGAGGGTGGCGGGCAGCTTGCCGTCGGCGCGAATCCAGTGGCTGCGCTTGCCTTTGGCGGGCGGGTTGATGACCCCGGCGATATGGCCCGAGGCGCCCATCACAAAGCGTTTTTTGCCGGGTAGCACCTGGGTGGACGCGTAGGCGGCGTTGATGGGCACGATGTGGTCTTCGCGCGAGCCGTAGACATAAACCGGCAGCGTAAGATTGGAAAGATCCATCTTCTCGCCGCACACGGTGAGCTTGCCGGGCTTGACCAGGTTGTTTTCGAGGTAGAAGTTGCGCAGGTACCAGGCGTAGAACGGGCCCGGCAGGTTGGTGCTGTCGCTGTTCCAGTAAAGCAGGTCAAAGGGTGGCGGCGTTTCGCCCTTGAGGTAGTTGCCCACCACGTAGTTCCACACCAGATCATTGGGGCGCAAGAAGCTGAAGGTCGAGGCCAGGTCCTGCCCTTTCATGAGGCCGCCTTTGCCCAGCTGCATCTCGCGGTACTTCACCATCCCTTCGTCGATGAACACATCCAGGATGCCGGTGTCGGTGAAGTCGATCAGCGTGGTCAAAAAGGTGGCACTGGCCACGGGCTCATCGCCGCGCGCTGCCAGCACGGCCAGCGCATTGCTCAGGATGGTGCCGCCCACGCAAAAGCCCAGGGCATTGATCTGCTCGGCGCCGGTGATGTTTTGCACCACGTCGATGGCGGCCATCACGCCGTCTTCCACGTAGTCGTCCCAGGTTTTGTGGGCCAGGGAATCGTCGGGATTGCGCCAGCTCACCACAAAGGTGCGGTGGCCCTGTTCCACGGCATAGCGGATCAGCGAGTTTTCGGGCTGCAGATCGAGGATGTAGAACTTGTTGATGCACGGCGGCACCAGCAAAAACGGGCGCTCGAACACCTTGGTGGTGAGCGGCTTGTATTCGAGCAGCTGGAACAGCTCGTTTTCAAACACCACGGCGCCCTCGGTGGTGGCCACGTTGCGGCCCACCTCGAACAGGCTTTCATCGGTCATCGACACATGGCCCTGGGTGATGTCGTGCAACAAGTTCTGCATGCCTTTGGCAATGCTCTCGCCCTTGGTCTCAATGGCTTTCTTCTGTGCCTCGGCGTTGAAGGCCAAAAAATTGCTGGGCGCCATGGCGGCCATCCATTGCTCTACGCCAAAGCGGATACGAGCACGGGTCTTTGCGTCGGCCTCCACCGCGTCGGCCAGGCCCATCAGGGTGCGGGCGTTGAGCAGGTAGGCGGCGGCAGAGAAAGTGGCCACCGGGTTGGCAGCCCAGCCTTCGCCCGTGAAACGGCGGTCTTTGATTTCGGGGGCGGCCTGCAGGCCCTGGGCCCACAATTCCTTGGCATCGTGAAGATATTGCTGTTGCAGCGCCTGCAGCTTGGTCGACGAAAACTGCAGGGGCGCGGCCCCTGGCATGCCGCCCGCCACGTCGGCAGACTGAAAGGACTGCAATGCCTTTGTCCAGCTATCCCCGAAAATCTGCTGGAATTGCTGGGCGCCTTGAGCCCAGAGTGCTTCAGAATTCATGCTGCTTCCTCAATGGTTGGTCGATCGCACGGGATCTCGGCACCATTGTTGCCCACCTGCTGCCGCAAGGCAATGTTCACCAGCGTCTTTCGCTCTTTTGCTCCTTTGCTCATGTACCTTGTAATCATCACCTGGCTGTATGTCACCCTCATGATGGCGGTGGCCGAAGCCACCAGCAGCACCGGCAGCGTGCTGGGCGCTTTCTTCACGTTTGTGCTGTATGGGCTGCTGCCGATGGGCATCGTGGCGTATATCCTGGGCACGCCGTCGCGCAAGCGGGCCCTGCGGGCACGCGATCAGGCCGAGCAGGCCGCTTATGACGAGAAGCTGGCGGCGCAAACGCACAGCCAATCGCACGGGCAAACGCCCCAGCCACCGGTTGCGGGGACAACGCCAGGTGCAGAGACAGCCGATTCAGTCGCGCCAGATGCAGGCGGCCATGCGGCCGCTGCCGCCGAGAGCCAGCTGGTCGCGCCGGTACGAAAAGAACCGTGAGGCATTGCCCACGGTGCACCAGGGTGCTGTGCTGTCGTTGCCATAGATCTGCTTAACGCCCAGCGCGCGCAGTCGCAGACGCGCCAGCCCCGCCAGATCGGCCAGAAACTTGCCTTGGCCCAGTGGCACAAAGCACGCCAAGGCGGCCGGGTGATGGCTGCAAAAAGCCTCGCGCACCTCTGCGCCCACCTCAAACGCGGTGGGGCCAATGCAGGGCCCCAGCCATGCCATCGTGTGCGCTGCCAGCATTCCATTTGCTTCATTTTTGATAGCTGCTAGCGCTTTATCAGAAAGGGCTAGAGCCTTAAAACGCTCAAAAACCGCCTCCAGAACACCCACCCCGCCTTTTCCGGCCAGCCCGCGCCAGCCCGCGTGGGCCGCGCCCACCACCGCGCCCGAGCCATGGGCCAGCAGCACGGGCAGGCAATCGGCCACCATGATGGTGCAGACCGCGCCCGGCTGCGTGGCCACGCAGGCATCGGCCTCGGTGCCGTCGGGCGTGGCGGGGTTGATGGTGGCCACCGCCGTGCCGTGCACCTGGTTCAGAAACACGGCCCGGGCGCCCGGGGTGGCGCCCTGCACCACCGCCTGCAGCCGCTGCCGATTGGCCTGCACTGCCGACGGATCATCGCCCACATGGCTGCCCAGGTTCAGGCTGGCACAGGGGCCGGTGCTGACACCGCCCGCCCGCGTGGTGCACAGGGCGCGCACACCGGCAGGCGCCGGCCATTGCGGCTGCAGCCAGTCGTGGGGAATGCGGGGGGGCTGGGTCATGGCTTGGTCATGGCTTGGTCATGCCTTGTTCATGGCTGGTAGTCAGGGCAGGCCGAGGGCTGCGCCTGCTGGAATGCGGGCAGCGCCATGCAGGCAGCAAAGGCGGCCATGGTCAGCGGCAGGCCTTGCAAAGGGACGTTGAAACGCTGGCAATTGAACACATGCGGCACCAGGCAGCAGTCGGCCAGCGTGGGGGCAGCGCCCCAGCAATACACGGACGGTGCCAGGCCCTGCGCTGCGCGCTGCTGCGCCAGCAGCACCAACTGGCGCTCGAAGGCCTCCAGCCCGCTGCGGGCCCAGTGGCTGTACCAGGCGTTCTTGCCGGCTTCGTCCACCTTCAGCGTTTGCACCAGATAGTTCAGCACCCGCAGGTTGTTGGGTGGGTGCATTTCGCACGCCACCATCTGGGCCAAAGCCCGCACGTGGGCCCGGGCCAGCGGCTCGGCGGGCAGCAAGGGCGGCGACGGATGGGTTTCATCGAGGTATTCGATGATGGCCATGGACTGCGACAGCGCCACGCCGTCGTCGGTCAGCAAGGTGGGGACCAGCGCATCGCCTACCCGGCCCGTGTAGGCCGGGTCATGGTGCTCGCCGCGCACCAGGTGCACCGGGATGTAGTCGTAGCCAAGCCCCTTGAGCTGCAGCGCGATGCGCACGCGAAACGACGCCGACGAGCGAAAGTAGTTGAAAAGCTTCATGGGCTGGAGAGCGGGGGCGCAATAGAGGTCTGGCGGGACAGATGGGCATCGGCAGCTGCTGCCGGACTGAACACCAGCTTGGCCAGCAAGGCCTTGAGCTGCACTGCTTCGGCGTCAGACAACGGCGCCATGAGGCGCTCCTGGACCCGCTGGGCCGCGCCGCGCATCTGCAGTGCAGCGGCCTCGCCCGCGGGGGTGACCCACAACAGCTTGCGCCGCCGGTCACGCATGTCGGGCACACGCCGGACCCAGCCGCGCGCCTCCAGGCGGCCAATCACCGATCCCGATGTGGCGGCATCAAATGCCACCCGGGCCGCCAGGGTGACCTGGTCTTCGCCGGGCCGGTCGATCAATTCATTGAGGATGGCGAACTGCACCGGCGTCACGTCAAAACCGGCCGTTTCTTCCATGAAAAGTGCCACGGCGCGCTGGTGTGCGCGCCGGACAAGGTGGCCTGGCGCCTGATAGAAATCGAAGCTCTGTGCCATGGGCGCGAGTGTAGCCTCCCCCCAGCAGACACACCGGCCCCGTGGCACACTGCAGCAGAGCGAGGGCGCGCAGCGCGACGGTATCACCACAGCCCACCGCGCCAACGCCCCCGCACCATTGATAAGGTGTTGCAAGAAACGTGAGTATCAAGCTATCAAGCACAGAGCCGCAGAGACTGCTTTTGCACGGCAAGGCGCATCAACACCGTGACCGCGTGGATTGCAAACCACCAGGACCCATCTTGAAGCAGAAAGACTGACATGAGCTATGTTTTTTCTCCCGCGCCCGTGACCAGCGTGCCCGTTGTGGGCTCTGGCGACCGCTTCCCGGTGCACCGCATCTACTGCGTGGGCCGCAACTACGAAGAGCACGCCAAGGAAATGGGCTTCACCGGCCGCGAGCCGCCGTTCTTTTTCATGAAACCGGCCGACGCCATCGTGGTGGTCAATGCCGGCGAAACCGGCCTGCTGCCCTACCCCAGCCTCACGGCCAACCTGCACCACGAGATTGAACTGGTGGTGGCCATTGGCAAGGGCGGCAAAAACATCAAGGCGGCCGATGCGCTGCAGCACATCTACGGCTATGCCGTGGGCCTGGACATGACGCGCCGCGACCTGCAAAACGACATGAAAAAACAGGGCCGCCCCTGGTGCATTGGCAAGGGCTTTGACGCCAGCGCCCCCATTGGCCCCATCACTCCCATCGATCAGGCGGGTGACATCGCCAAGGCCGCCATCTGGCTGCAGGTCAATGGCGCCGACCGCCAGCGCAGCACCGTGGCCCAGCTCATCTGGAACATTGCCGAAACCATCGAGCACCTGTCGGCCGCCTGGGAGCTGGCCCCCGGCGACCTGATCTACACCGGCACCCCCGAAGGCGTGGGCGCCGTGGTGCGCGGCGACACACTGGAAGGCGGCGTGGACGGCCTCACCCCGCTGCGCCTGAGCGTGGTGTAGCCGCCCAGGCAGCGCCTGCATTCACTTCAACTCACTTCACTTCACTTTTAATAGCTGCCTGCGCTTTACCCATAAGCGCTAGCGGCCTATTTGACTTATATTTTTGGCATGACCTTTCGCAGCCCGATCAAACACTGCCGCGACTGCGGCACGGCCGTTGCCTACCGCCTGCCCGACGACGGCGACACCAAGCAGCGCGCCGTGTGCCCCGCCTGCCACACCGTTCACTACGAAAACCCGCTGAACGTGGTGGGCACCGTGCCCGAGTTCACCGATGGCCGGGTGCTGCTGTGCAAGCGCAACATCGAGCCGCGCTGGGGCAAGTGGACGCTGCCCGCCGGGTTCATGGAGCTCGATGAAACCACGGCACAGGGCGCAGCCCGCGAAACCGACGAGGAAGCCGGCGCCCAGATCGAGATGGGCCCGCTGTTCAGCCTGCTGAACGTGCGCCGCGTAGGCCAGGTGCACCTGTTTTACCGCGCCCGGCTGCTCAGCGACCAGTTCAACCCCGGCTATGAAACCATCGAGGCGCGCCTGTTCACCGAGGACGAAATCCCCTGGGACGAACTGGCCTTCCGCACCGTGCGCGAGACGCTGCTGCGCTTTTTTGCCGACCGCAAGGCCGGCGCCTTCGGCCTGCACTGCGTCGATATCGAATAGCGCAGCGGCACCTTCGCCCCCTCAAGGGCGCGATTCCACCCAGATCGGCACGTTGCCCTGCGCTGGAACCGGCGCTGGCACCACCACGCCGCGCTGCACCGGCGTTGTGACCACAATGCCCGACTGCGGCTGAGACTGCAGCGGAGGCGGCAGTGTGATCACCACGCCCGGCTGCGGCACAGGCGCCATCTCCGGGCTGGTGGCCTCAGGCTCTTCGTCGTAGGTGACGGGCGGCAAGGGCGGCACCCGGGGCATCGCGTTTTCCAGCGGCACCAGCGGGGCCTCGGTGATCTCGGGGCGTTCGGCTTCGGCCGGCGCGGTGCCGGGCACCGGCAAGGCGCCTGTGGTGCGCTCCGGGCCCTCCGGCCCGCCGGTGCGGCGGCCGAACAGGTCGTACACCCAGTTGCGCACGCCGGCCACGGCAGTGCCCACCCAGTTGCTCTCTTCCTCGTCGATGAAGCGCTGCTTGCCGTCGATCACCTTGGCGCGCAGCGCCTGCTGGAACACCTCGCCCACCATGGGCAGCGCGCTGTGCGCGCCCTGGCCCCAGTAGTCGCTGCGCAG
>ERZ724524.640-NODE-640-length-23023-cov-6.523250_pt1 | contig 23023 bp, 20 predicted proteins | sample MGYA00376057_ERZ724524 | MGnify/ENA primary metagenome ERZ724524 (study PRJEB28724, sample SAMN07190888) | wastewater metagenome | isolation source: influent of sewage treatment plant in Hong Hong | place: USA: Christiansburg, Virginia | collected 2016-03-01 ...
AACAGCATCACGCTGCAAGCCTGGGCCAGCATCGCTGGCGCTGAGCTGGCGCTGGTGCTGCGCGGCCAGACCTACACCGTCGCCTTCGACCACAGCAAACCCCCAGCGTTTGACAGCCGCCCCATCAACATCATCGTCAACCAGCCCGACGGTGATGTTGACGGTGACGACTGGCATGTACCCACCATCAAATTCTTGGCCCTGTAAATCAATGCCCATCCTTTCAGCAGACATCAAACTACTCAAGTCCGAGGTCATGGCCGACACCGATGATGGCGGCGGACAGATGACCGGCCATGATGTGATCGACGGCCAGTCCAACAACTTGTTCCCAGACACGAGCGCAATGGATCGTGGCTTCGGTCGCATCGCCATGCGCAAGGTGTTCGGCGTGGCACACACCGACGACACAGACACGCTTCTGGGCGCACACGCCGTCATCACGCAGGCTCCGTCTGATCCGCTGGTGCATTGCAGCTTGATCAAAACCGCAGGCTGGGCCGACACACGCACGAAGGCGCGCGATGCTATCGAGCGCTACGTGGTCAAGGGCTCCAAGCTGGCGGGGCGGCTGTACGACATGCACTACGCGGGCAGCCTGAGCGTGCGGCTGATGTCGTTTCTCACAGGCGTGGTGTGGCCGTCCGCTGGTGATTGCATCGTGCTGCGCACGCCACAAGGCGTGGAGCAATACGTGCGCTTGGTCAAAGTCTCTGTAGCAAGTGAGCAAGTTGCGGTGACAGAAAACGGCAGCGTGTCAGTCTTCACGGCGTCGGTGGCAACCTGCACGTTGGGGCAAGAGCTGCAATACGATTTCAATGGGCCACCCGCAGTCCGCGTCATCGTAGATTCTGAGTACACACAGGTGTACGGCACCAACCCGAGTGTCGGCGCTAAGTTCTACGGCGTGAAGGCGCTGGCGACATCCGGCTCCATTGGTGATTACACGATCAGCGTTGCAGGCGGCATCTACACCCCGGTGGTGCCCGCCGCTACGGTCGAGAGCCCCATCATCGACGTGTACCCGCTGACCGAGCGCATGTCGGTCAGCCGCACGGCGCTGGCTGCTGTCACGCTGCCTGCGGTCACACGCACGCTGGGGCCGGGCAGCATCATTAAAACTCCCACGCCCATCGAACCGGGATCGCTACTCGTGCAGCATGGCGGCGTGACGCTGACAGATGATGCAGGCGTGCTCAAGCAATCGGGCACAACAGTCGGCACGGTGAACTACAGCGCGGGCACGGCCACGCTGGGCGATGCAGCCCCGGTTTACGGCAATGCGTCCTGTGCCGTCACGTTGCGCCCGGCTTGTGCTGGTCAGCCTGCTACGCACAGCACCTCGCTGGCCATCACATCGGCGAATCAAGGCCTGTCGTTCGTGCAGGCGTTTGAGCCGCCGCCCGCGCCGGGCACTCTCAGCGTCAGCTACATGGCGCAAAACCGCTGGTATGACCTGAGCGACAACGCAGCTGGCAAAGTGAGCGGCACTGACACGAGCTACGGCGTGGGGCAAGTCAACTACACCACGGGCAGCCACAGCCTGACATTGGGAGCAATACCCGATGTGGGCAGCTTCATCTTGTTCAGTTGGGGTGACGCTGCATCAGCGGTGGCGCTTCCCGGCACCATGCCAACGCGGTTGACCGCTAATTTGGGGGACTTCTACCGCGCTCAACCCAGCACCATCACGGTGAGCTGGGCACGTGCAGGCACCAACTACACCGCCACGGCCAATAGCTCAGGCGCGCTGTCCGGTGGCGCTGGCACTTTGGCGGCATTTGCTCCGGCGGTGCTGCCCGATGGCCCGGTGAGCATCACGTATGAGGAGCTGGCGCAGGCGTACCAACAGGGGGTTGGCTACATCTCCGAGTCCGGTGGCTACATCAACTTCACACTTGGACACACGCCGGTCAGCCCGCAATCCGTGCGCTTCACGGCCCCCGTGGTTGATCAATCCGGGGTTGATCTGCCCAGTTCGTTGAGCGTGGTGGACGATGGCAGCGGAAACCTTGTCGGCACTGATTTGCGCAATGGACATACTGCCGCCGTCGGTACGATTGACTACGTCACCGGGGCAGTGGCATTGAGCAAATCTGCCGCTCTCGGCGCGTACAAAACGATAGTTCACCAAAGCGCATCTGGTGCGTATTACTTGTCACGTGAGTTTCAAAGTGTCGCTGTCGAGCTACGAACATCGGGCGGAGCCATTGACTATGCGGCGGGTGCATCCACCACGACTCAAACTGTGAACATCACGCCAATTTGGCAACTGCTGCTGCCTGTGAGCAGCGGCACATCGGTTATGGACAGCGGTCTGCTGTTCACTGTGGCCGGGGAGGTTTACAGCGCCGCAAGTGGCGTGCTGCGCAAGGGCTGGGATACCGCCGCAGGCACGGCCACCGTGGCCCATGCAGGCACAGCCAACTCGCTGGGTGTCATCACGCTGACTGCCTTGCCAACAGCCTCCGGCAACAACACCGTGGTGGTGTGCGGCGCGCCGCAAAACCGCGCCGCAGGCATGACGCTGGCGCAGGGCGTGTTTCGCGTGGCCTCAGCGCCGCTCAAACCGGCAGCTTTCCAGTTGCAAGTGGGTGCAGACATTGCCAATGCCAATGCTGACGGCATTCTGAGCGGCGGCGGCTTCAGTGGCACGGTGGATTTTGCGCGTGGCATCGTCCGCTGGAGCCGGGCGGCAGACATCACTACGACACCGGGATACCTTGCTTGGGTCAGTGGCGGCTATGGGATTGATCCTGCGGCACTGAGCTACAACGCCGTGTTTTTGCAGTACCTGCCGCTAGACCCCACGCTGCTGTCACTAGATACAGCGCGGTTGCCGCTGGACGGCAAGGTGGTCATCTACCGCCCAGGCGATTTGTGCTTGATCCACAACACCCAGACGCTGGTGCTGCCCAATCCGGTACCGCGTGACTCGGCCCACAGCTTTGGCCGGGTGCGCGTGGCCGCCGTGCGCGTGCTGGACGCGCTAGATGCTGTCGTGGCCGACACGCTCTACACCACGGACTTGGACGCGGGCACCATCACTTTCCCAGCATCATCTAACCTCACGGCCTACACCCAGCCGCTGCGGGCAGAACACCGCATTGAAGATTTACTGCTGATGAGCCAAGCTGACATCAGCGGCCAGCTCAAATTCACGCGCTCGATCACCCATGACTACCCTGCGGACACCTCGTTCGTGTCCAGCGTGTTGCCCATCGGCGATGTGTTTGCCCGAGCGCACAACGTGGTCGAGCAGCAAACATGGACTGGCGAGTGGTCGGACGACCGTATCGGGCCGGTCATCACTGCCAACTTCAACCAGTCGGCCTACCCCGTGGCCACAACCAATCGGGGAGCTATCACCGAGCGCTGGGCGCTGATCTTCACCGGCAGCACTGCATTCCGTGTGATCGGTGAGTCCGTTGGCGAGATTGCCACCGGCAACACCGCTGCCGACTGCGCACCGATCAACCCGGCCACGGGCAGCCCGTACTTCACTCTGCCGTCACTGGGCTTCGGCGCGGGCTGGAGCGCAGGCAACGTCTTGCGCTTCAACACCGATGCCTGCGGCGCGCCGTTTTGGGTCGTCCGCACTGTCTTGCAAGGCCCGGCCAGCGTGCTGAGTGACAAGTTCACCGTCGCGTTCCGGGGCGATGTAGACCGCCCGTAACACCAACTGCCCACAAGGACTCTTACCGTGATTTCCGTCAAATACTTCAACTCCGGCATGTCTGGTGCGCCGTCGCTGACCAACAACTGGGGCGACCTCATCGCCCTGCTAGATGCTTGCTTGGTCACCGGCTTTGCCCTCAAAACCGTCAACAGCTTGACCTGTGCCGACGGCGTGGCCACGGCCACCATCAGCTCCGGTCACAGCTACGCTGTCGGCCAAGTCGTCACGATTGCAGGCTGCAATGAGGCCGCGTACAACGGCGAGCAACGAGTGACCAACGTCACGTCCACCACGTTCCAGTTCGCTGTGGCTGGCACTCCGACAAGTCCAGCCACTACAACCAGCGCCATCAGTGCCAAGGTGGCCCCTTTGGGTTGGGATAAACCCTTCAGCGGCACGAACAAAGCGGCGTACCGCAGCGCCGATGTGCAAAGCAACCGGCACTACCTGCGCGTAGACGATGCGGTCAAAGTGGCTGGCGCTGGCGTAGCTGGCGGTGCCGACTACACAACAACCTGGGCGAAGTGGGCAAACGTTGGGATTTGCGAGTCCATGACCGACATCGACACCCCGGTAGGCGCGCAAGCTCCGTTTGATCCGGCGCGGCCCACCCGCAACTGGGCGCAAGTCGGGGCCAATCAATGGGGGTGGCACAAGTGGTATCACGCCCGGCAAGGCGGTTCTGATTTTGCTGGTGACGGTGGTGCTAGTGTCAAGTCTTGGGTTCTGATTGGCGATGGCCGCACCTTCTACCTGCTGATCAGTTACACCGGCGGTGGACGCAGTTTCTACTCCTTCGGTGACCCCATCGGCTTTAAAACGGCTGATGGCTACAGCACCATGTTGTGTGCCGACGACGTGGCCGACAGCAATAGCGGTTTGAGCTATGTCGGGCAGTTCAATGGCTACGGCCTTGTGGCCTCATTGGACTGCACGGGTAAGTTGCTGCTGCGCGACTACTCGCAACTGGGCAACCCGGTGCGCTGGGGCGCTACCAGCTTGCAATTGAGCAATGGTCAGAGTGTGAGCGGACGTGGGAGCATGCCGTTCCCCAATGGCCCGGACTACGCATTTTGGCTGCTGCCCATGTACATGATCCAAGAGTCGGCCCATGCTCGTGGCCTGTTGCCAGGGATTTTCTGGATGCCGCAAAACTTGCCGTACACCGATCTGACCATCGTAGACAACGTGGCCGGTTATGCAGGGCGCAAATTCATGCTGTTGCGCCAAGCCTATGTCGGCAACCAAGAGGCCATGATCGCCTTCGACATGACCGGCCCTTGGAGGTAACGATGGCTGATCCCTGTTATGACAATGTTGTCATCCAATTGCTGGGGGAGACTTGGGCTGGATTGCGTGACTCTAGCCGGTTTCCAAACGATCTGAATTGTTCAGGCGGTGTTGCGCTTTCCAGTGTTGACGGGGTGCCAAGCGTCCTGTTTACTGAGGGGGTAGCGTCAACTTCTTTGGATTTCAGCTTGGGCGGGGTAGATCAACTATGCATTGATGCATGGGTCTATCCGTTGAGTATGCACAGCCCATCCATCATTTTTTGGGGCAGAGGGGATTTGGCATCGCAAGCGGGTAACAGTGCGTACCTGATGGTTAGGCCGTCGTTGAGCAGTGAGGTCTGCGGAGTCAATTACAACGGATCTAACAATGTGATGGTCCTAGCCCCGGCCCCGCCAGTGGGTGTGTGGTCACATATCGCACTGACTATTGGAGATGGGTATGTGCGCACATGGCTTAATGGTAATCTGGTTGCAGCCACTGGATTTGCTGGGGTTGTGAACATAGGGTCATCAGTGTTCCCCACATCAATAGGTGCTCTCCCACATGACATCGGCGGTGATACCTACGCATTTGACGGGCACATCCGTCGTTTGAGGGTCACAAAGGGTGTATCGCGCTGGGCTGCTCAATTTGATCCGCCCCAAGATGTTGATTACAACGTGCTGACGCAACCTGGAGCGTCAGCGCCGGTAGTTCCAGCGCTATACAGCCCCCAAAACACCGCGTCTCAACAGCCCGGCCCGCCACCATCGGCATTAAAACCAGTGTCAGCGCTGCGGCGCGACATCTACTTTGGCGGCGCTGGCCGCGTAGCGGGGGTGACCACGGTCAATGGCGTGGCAGCATCGAAGCGGGTGTGGCTGCAAGAGAAGGCTAGCAAGCTGGTCATCGCGCAAACGTGGAGTACCGCCAATGGCACCTACGAGTTCAACAACGTCGATCTGACGCGCGAATACGTGGTGTTTGCCGATGACCACACCAAGGTCTACAACGCGGTCGTGTCAGACCGGGTGGTGCCAGCATGATCGAGTTCGCCCCATCAGTCATCGCCGACCGTCTCCAGGCCCTGACGCGTGCGCTGGATGCCCACGACACCTTGCCCGGCGCGCTGCAAGTGCTTGACAGCACGGGTGCAGTGCTGGCCACCGCCACATTCCCACGGCCTAGCTCTGCGGGAGTGGTGGGTAACACGCTCACGTTGGGTACACCAACGGCATCGACCGTGGGCACTACCGGCACTGCCAACGCCGCCAAATTTGTGGATGGTGCCGGTGTGCTGGTGGCCCGCATGTCCGTCGGTTTAGTGGGCAGCAACGCCCCGGTGCAGTTGTCTGCATTGCAGCTCTACGCCGGTGGTGAGTTCGCCGTGTCCGTTGCGACGCTGGCCGAGGCGTAGACCTATGCCCATCAACTCGACAGCGCTGGATTTTGCTGGGGCGTATCTCACGCCGACCGGCAGCGCTGTTGCGTTGAATTTTGGTGAAGCCACAGCGCCAGCTATTGCCGCCGCTGTGGGCATGGTCGTGCCCGCTCCTCGTGTCTATGTGCGAGTTACGACGCAGTCATACCCGGTGGCACTAGATTTTGCTGGGGTGTACACCTCACTACCCGGCAACGCGGTCAATCTCAATTTTGGTGAGTCCGTCACTATCCCCGCCGTCAGCGCTGCGCTGGCGCTAATGGTCGCTGCCCCACGCTTGCGTGTCGAAGCCCAGTGCGTTCCGGCCCCGGTAGATGGTCAGGTTCAGATCGTGATTGCTGCCCCCGTGTTCGTGGTCATTGCGGCTTACGACAACCGCGTGACTCGCTTTCAAGGTGCGTCTGCAAGTGCAGTGCACCAGGTTGGTCAGCGCTACGAATCCAGCAGCGCCAGCAACTGGGATGTGGGCCATCAGCACGCAGGGGGTCACGCTGCGCCGTGGCGCACGGCATCAGCTCAATACGCCGCTGCCAGCATGGCGACACAGCCTGCGCTGCCGCTGCCGCTGGCCGTCGAGCTGGCGTACAGCTCCGCAGATCAAATCAGCAAGTCCAGCGCCGCTCGCCACCAGCGCGCTGATCCAGAGCAGCAAGATCGTTCTGGCGTATTCGAGGTTGCGACAGACCGTGCGGTCGGAGCATCCATCGTCGGGCAAGTGGCGGTGGAACACCGTCGTGTGCTGGACTCAATCTGGCAGCGTCAAGGCATAGCCCGTGAGCGCCAGCAGCACGGACGCAGCGGGGCCAGCCCGCGACTGTCTGGTAAATCAGCATTCGCTCGCTGGCAGTTGGCCGGTGGCGCACCAGCAGGGCGTTCAGTTCGCCCAGTTGTGCCAGTCATTCCCGTGCGACCGGGCGGCACAACACTCAATTTTGTGTGCTCGCTGTCTGAACACCCACTGCCGCCCGCATGGGCTGTGCGCCTGAACTTCGGGGCTAACCCTTGTGGCCAAGTGCTGGCCCCTCTTTACATACTTCCTGCGAGGTTTTACATGGTTGTCCATGCGCTATCTGCCGTCCGCGTCAATGCCGATGGCAGTGCTACAGCCTTGCCGATCTACAACGCATCGTTGTCGGCTGACCGCAGTTCATTCGGATGGTCTGTCGGCATTACTGGCCACAGTGACTTGTTTGATGCGTTGCAGCCTGTTGATGGCACGCCTTGCATCGTGCGGGTCACGCTCGATGGCATCGACTGGGTGATGGCCGTGGACAAGGTGCGGCGCACATATGAGTTCGGCAAGCGTGGTGCCAGTGCCTCGGGGCGCAGCGTCACCTCGTTAATCAGTGCCCCGTTTGCGCGCAGCGTGGCCAGCACCAATACCAGCGCCATAACAGCGCAGCAGTTCGCAGCGGCGGCGCTGGACTTGACCGGCATCGGCCTAGATTGGGGCATTGACGACTGGCTGTTGCCTGCCGGGGCACTTAGCGTGCATGACACGCCGCTCAATACCGTGCGCGCCGTTGCCAGCGCCGCAGGTGGCTACCTTCAAAGCCACCGCAGTTTGCCCACTTTGCAAGTGCGCCACCCTTACCCAGTTGCGCCTTGGGACTGGGCCGATGCCGTGCCAGACGTGTCTCTGGCACCTGATGCCATCATCACCGGCTCATTCGAGCGGGCTGATGGCCCTGATGTGGATGCGGTTTACGTGAGCGGCACGACAGCGGGTGTGTTGGCGCTGGTCAGGCGCAGCGGCACGGCTGGGAGCAAGTTGGCGGATATGCAAACGATGGCGGGTGTCACCCATGTCACCGCAGCGCGCCAGCTCGGCATGTCGGTGCTGGGAGCCGCTGGGGCAAAACACTTGGTCGAGATCAGCTTGCCGGTGCTGACTGGATCATCGCAACCGGGTGTGCTTGACGTGGGGCAGCTCGTGGAGGTCACCGGCAGTAGCGGCTGGCGCGGTCGTGTGCGTGCTGTGACCGTCGAGACCCCATTGCCGAAGGTTCGGCAAACCGTCACGCTCGAAAGGCACCTGTCATGAACATCTACCAACAGCTTGTCGGCCTGCTGCCCCAGAACCCGCTCATGGTTGCAACCGTGACGACGGTGCATACCGCCGATGGAGCCAGCACAGTCACATGGCCAGGAGGGCAGCAACAGCGCGTGCGCGGCACCAGCGTGGCCGCTGGTCATCAAGCATTTGTACGGGCAGGGGTGATTGAAGGTGCAGCGCCCGATTTGCCACTGGTCGTCATCGAGGTTTAAAGACGGGCACTTGAGCCGATGCTGATTGCAATTCTTTTTCACTCAGCGAAACAACTTACACCCGTCAAATATCGCGCTTTTCAATGATCAAATATCGCAGCGCGCTTCAGCTGAACCTGAACGCAGCCGATGGCACGCCCGCCCCGGCCCCCAACGCCCCACCCGAAGCGGTGCTGGCCCACATCTTGGACAGCAACCCTGACTTGCTGGCCTCGCGCCTGAACGAACAACTGGCCGAGCGCCGTTTGCGCCAAGCCGGGGCTGACCACTGGCCCACGGTAGATGCCTTGGCCTCTTCCACGCGGGCCGAAAGCGATTCCACCAACACCTTGGGTTCGCGCTACCGCAACACCCAATTGGGCGTGCAAGTGGTGATTCCGCTGTATGCCGGGGGTGGCGTGAGTGCCGCCGAGCGCCAAGCCACCGCCGCGCTGACCGCCGCCAACGCCGACCGCGAAGCCTTGGCCCAGCGCATCGACACCCAATTCAGCGCAGACTGGAGCAGCGTGCAGGCGCTGCGCGCCAAACTGGCCGCCGCCCGCGAACTGGTGCTGGCCGCCAACCAAGCGCGCCAAGCCGCCGAACTGGGCATCAAAGGCGGTTTGCGCACCTGGGGCGATGTGAGCGCTGCCGCCATGCAACAGGCGCGCCGCCAAGCTGATGTGCTCAGCCTCAGCAACACGCTGCTCAAAACGCAGGTCAGGCTGTTGTCGCTGCTGCCCACCAACGACCCGGCTTGGCCGCAGTGGACGGCTGCGGCCTCGCGCTTGTCGCAAGCTGACAGCCGCTGAAGTTGCGCAACCGGCGTGCTACCGGCCCGCGACCAGCCCGCGTGCTCGGCGCAAGCGCCACAGCCGCACCCGCAGCCAAGCGGCACGCAAAGCCAAGTTGCAGCCCCAGATCATCAAGCCGCTGAACAGCACGTCGCTGGCAAAGTGACCGCCTTGGGCGATGCGGGCTAAGCCAATCACACTGCCGGCCAGCGCGCCAATCAGCAACCAGCGGCGGCGCGTGGCGGCGCTGCCCAGCAGGCCCACCGCTGCCAGCATGAAGCCCGTGCCCGCGTGGCCGCTGACAAACGAGCAGTTGGTGCGGCACTCGCGGGCGGGCCGCAGCGCCGGGGTGAAGGTCGCGCTGCCCCCGAACTCGGCCACGGCGTGCGGGCGCGCACGGCCCCAGTTTTCTTTGGCCACGCCGTGTACCAACAGCAGCAAACCCAACAGCAGCGACAAACCCAGCACCTGCCAGCGCCGCCACCAGCGCACACCCAAGCACCCCGGCCCGCGCCACCACACCAGCGAAATCACCAGCGCAATCAACGCCACCGCACGGCCCAACCACGGCACGCTTTCGTAAATCAGCAGCACCCAGCCCCAGTGCTCGCCCGCAAAGTCACCTGCCGGTTGGTAGAACCAGCCCGCAATGCGCAAGTCCAGCTCAGGCCAGACAGAAAACAGCACACTGGCAAAGGCCAGCGTGGCGGCAAACCAGCTGCATTCGCGCTCGCGCCAACGCCAGCCGGGATGCACATCGGGCGCTGATGCACAAGAAGTGATGGTGGTCATAAACAAGTCGCCACCAAAGCCGCCGCAGACAAGGGCGTCGCCACAGCTGGCGGATGCGGCGCACGCAGCAGTTGCAACGTGGAGTTCACGCGCCCCAAACGGCGCACGGGCACTTCGGCCACCAGCTCCAGCCCGCCCAAGGCGGCAGCCATGTCAGCGCCAGGCGCGCCTTCCGACAGCACCCACAGCGGGCCGGTGACGGCGGCGTTCAACCCAGGCTGCCACGGGCAAGTCAGTTGGTAATGGTGATCGGGCACGGCTTGGGGTGTCCAAGCGGCGCGACGCACATCGGCATGTCGCCAGTGGTAGGCGGCTTGCGCCAGCGCCAAGCGACTTTCTATCACCACCAAACCGCCGGGCTGGGCGCGCAGATGCGGCTCCAGTTCAGCGAAAGCGTCGTGCCAGCCGCGCATGCGCCGCCACGGGTCAATGGCGCTGGCCAGCTTGGGTTGCGTGTCTTGCAGCCACACCGGCGCGCTGCTGATGGCGCTGATCAAGCTCAGTTGCAGCACCAGCAACAGGGCCGCCCCCCGCAGTCGCGCCAAGCGCGGCACGGCATGGGCCAGCGCCAGCACAGCGGCCAAATGCACCGGGGCAATCCAGTTGATTTCTGCGTGGCCGCGTGCGGCTTGCAGCAGCCCCACCGCCAGCAGCGGCAGGCTCGTCCACAGCAGCAGGCCAGACACAGCGGTCTTCATGGGCGTTGCCGTCGGCAAGGATGCGGCCTTGGCCCCCTTGCGCCGCACCGCCCACACCAACGCGCCCAGCAGCACCAGCGGGCCCAACACAATCACTTGTCCGAGCACGAATTCAATCACCCGTTGCGGGGCCAACTGCCAGATGTTGCCGGGGGCCGTGGCGCGCACGGTGATGTCGGCGGTGTGGCGCAGCGTGGGCCAGTCGGCGGCGGCATTCCAGATCAGGTTTGGGGCCAGCAGCACCAGCGCCAGCAGCACTGCGCCCGCCAAGCGCAGCAGGTCACGCGGGCGGCCTTGGCGCAGCACCCAAACCGCCGCGCCGGGCAGCAGCGCAGCCATCGTGTACTTGTCCAGCAAGCCCACGCCGCAGACCAGCCCCAGCAACCACCACGCGCCACGGCGGCGCAAGATAACGGCGCGCCACAGCGCGTACAGCGCCAGCGCCCAACACAGCAGCAACGGCGTGTCGGTGGTGGCGACCATGCCCAGCAAGCCCGCCAGCGGGCTGCACAGCCACAGCAGCGCCGCCGCCACGCCGATTTGCACCGGGCGCAAGGCTGAATCTGAACTGGTTTGCGTCGCCTGCGCCAAGGTATTGCCCAGCACGGCCAGCACCCACGCCATCAAGGGCCAGCACAGCATGGCCAACAGCCGAATGCCCAACTCACTGTCGCCAAACAAGCTGGTGGAGGCGCGGATCAAGGCCGCAATCACCGGCGGCTTGGAGTAGTAGCCCCACTGCAATTGGCGCGACCAGTCCCAGTACTGGGCCTCATCGACATGCAGCGAGGCCTGCGAGCTCACCATCAGCACCACGCGCAAAGCGAACAAACCCGCCAGCGCGAGCAGCAGGCCACGCCACCACGAGCGGATGGCAGGATCAGACGCAGCGGCAGGAACAGCCCAAGCGGCAGGATCGGGAGGAACAGCAAAGGGGCGGGTCATGCGGACGGGCCTTGTGCAAAAAAGAGTCGAAAAGTGAACCGGGCCACCGCCGCGTCAGTGCCGACGCACCAGCACGAAGCCAGGAGCTTGGGCCAAGCGGTCGTACTGGCGCTGCTCGTCGGGCGGCAAGTCGGCGTAGTGGTCGCTGCGCATCAGGGCGGCTTCGCCGACTTCTGGGGCGCGGCGCGGGGCCGAGGCTTGGCGGTAGAACGCAGCGCTGGGCTGGTGCAAGCGCCATTGCACCAGCGGCAAGTTGTCGGCGCGGGCGCGCAAGGCCAGCTCGCGCACCGGGCCTTGCAGCGCATCGCCCCACCACGGCAGCATCAACGTAGACCACGCCACCGAGGCCACCAGCACCGCACCCAACAGCGCCAGCGGTGCTTGCTGCGGCCTGCGCCAGGCTTGCAAGGCCAAGCCCAACACCAGCAACGCGGCCAGCGCCAACCAGCCCGTCGCCGGAGCGGCTTTGGCAGCAGCGGCGGCCAGCAAGGTTTGCCAATGCGCGTCAGCGGTAGAGGCTTGCAGGCGCGCCGCCAACTGCGGCGCAGCCGCCGTCAAGCCCAGCAAGGCCAGCGCCGACAGTACCAGCAGCGCCGCACACACGCCCCAACCGCGCCAGCGTTCATGGGCCACATCGGCCCACAGCCGCGCCATCAGCAGCACCAGCGGGGCCATGCCGTACAGCACGTAATGCGGCAGCTTAGTGCCCGAGACCGAGAAAAACCCAATCACAAACCCCGCCCACAGCAGCAAAAAGCGCGAGGTGCGGTCAGCCCACAGGCGGCGCACGCGGGCCAGCAGTGGCACCAGCAACACTGACCAAGGCAGCAGCAAGAGCGGCATCACCACCACGTAGTACAGCGGACTGCCGCCGTGCCCTTCCAGCGGGCCGCTGAAGCGATCTAAGTTGTGCTTGAGCAAAAAGCCATCAATGAAGGCCATGCCGTGCCGGTTCAGCGCATAGGCGTACCACGGCACCGCGACCACCAGCGTGATCAGCCCAGCGCGGCCATCGGTCAGCAAGCGGCGCGCCAGCGGCCAGCGTTGCGCGGCCAGCGGTGACAGCAGCCACCACAAGCCCAGCGCCCCGCCCGGCACCACCACCGCCACCGGGCCTTTGTCCAGCAGACCCAGGCCCATCCACAGCGCGGCGCGGCGCAGCGGCCACGGGTTGGCCTCGCCTTGCTCCACCGCGCGCCACAAGTCCAGCAAGGTGAGTGTGAGCAGCAAATTCAGCATCGAATCTGCGGTGGCGGCGCGGCCGATCAGCATCGGGCCGACGCTGGTGGCCAACATGCCCGCCGCCAGCACCGCCACGCGCACGCCCCAGCGCGGCGCGGCAAACAGCGCCAGCGCCATGCACCAGCCCCAACCGGCCAGCGCCGACGGCAGGCGCGTGGCCCACTCATTCACGCCAAACACCGCCAAGCTGGCGGCTTGGAACCAGTAGATCAGGATCGGTTTGTCAAAGCGGTCGGTGCCGCTGAGTGTGGTGTGGCCCCAGTCGCCGCTGCTCAGCATTTCGCGGCTGGCTTCAGAGAAAGCGCCTTCGTCCACATCAAACAGCGGGGCCAGACCCAGCCCCGCCAGCCAAAACACCAGCAGCACCAGCGCCAGCCACAGCAGCGGGCGCTGCCAGCTTGGCGTGTCGGCGGCGCGGGCGGGCTCAGCGGCAGCAGGCATTGCGCTCATGGCCGCACTCACGTCCGTTCGGTGCCGTGCCAGCCCTCATCGGGCACCAACTCGGCCATCGGGCGGTGGTGGTAGGGCATGGCGTGGCGGCCATCGTAGTAGACGCGGATCAGCAATTCGGCCAGCACGCCGGTGGTCAAAAGCTGAATGCCGCCGATCACCAAAAAGAAGCCCAAGGCCAGCAGCGGGCGCGTGCCCACGTCCACGCCTTTGATGAATTTCTCCAGCGCCAGCCACAGCAAAATCAGCCCGCCAAGGCCCGACATGCCCAGCCCCGCGCCGCCAAAAAAGTGCCCAGGCCGGGTGCCAAAGCGCAAGAAGAAGTACATCGAGAACAAGTCCACGATCACGCGGAAGGTGCGCGACAGGCCGTACTTGGACTCGCCCAAGGTGCGGGCGCGGTGGTTGACCGGCTCCTCGGCCATGCGCGAGGGCGAAGTCACCGTCGCCAGCCACGCCGGGATGAAGCGGTGCATTTCGCCGTACAAGCGCACTTGCTTCAACACGCTGGCGCGAAACACCTTCAAGCTGCACCCGAGGTCGTGGAACGCCAGCCCGGTGGCATCGCGGATCACCTTGTTGGCAATCTTGGACGGGAAGCGGCGAATGGCGTCGTCTTGGCGATTGATGCGCCAACCGGCCACCAAATCCAAGTCTTCATTCAGCAGCCGGGCGACCAAGCGCGGGATGTCACGCGGGTCGTTTTGCAAGTCGCCGTCCATCGTGACGATGACGTCGCCACGTGCTGCGTCAATGCCCGCTTGCATGGCGGCGGTTTGGCGGAAGTTGCGCATCAGGCGCAGCACGCGAATGTGCGGGCCGACTTGCAGGGCGTAACGCTCCAGCGCCGCGCCGGTGCCGTCCAAGCTGCCGTCATCCACCACGATCAGCTCCCACGGATGGGGGTAGTCGCGCAGGGCGGCCTGCACGTCATCGACCATCGGTTGGACGTTGGCGATTTCGTTGTACATGGGCACCACCACCGACAAGCGGTGCGGCGGTGCGGTGATGGATTTGGCGATGGTTTCAGACATAACAACTTTGCAAAACAGATTCAACAAACGGGGCCGGGCCGCTCAGGGCGCGCTCGGGCGAGGGGTGGTGCTGGCGGGGGTGGGCGCAATCCAAGGGCTGGCGGCGGCGGCCAGCACACCGATCAGCAACGCAAAAATATGAGCGGTGAGCGCCGCGCCCAGCACGGTGGCGGCGCTGGCATCGCCGCCCAAGCTGTGCAGGCCCAGCCACACCCCGGCTTCGTAATTGCCAAAGCCCGCTGGCGGCGACACCGGCAGCGCGCTGGCGCCTTCTGCCGCCAAGGCACCACCAAAGGCGATCAACCACGGCTGCGCGCTCAAGCTGGCCACGATGACGGCCAAGCCGCCGATTTTGGCGCTCCAGTGGCCCAAGCTCCACAGCCAGCCGCGTGCCGGTGCCCGCGCTGCCGACAGCAGCAAGCTGCGCCCAATGTGCAGCAGCTTGTGCCAACGGCCCGCGTGCTCGGCAGGCCAGCGTGCCAGCAGCACCGCCGCCAAGCTTTTGCCGCCCAGCGCCAGCACCGCCAGCAGCACTGCCGCCAGCGCCACGCGAGCGCCCAAAACCAACGGCCCCACGCCCGGCCCAAACCACATCAGCGCCAGCAAGCACAGCACCAGCGCGTCTTGCACCCGCAGCCAAAACAAGCTGGACGATGCATCGATCAGCGACACCTGCCAGCCTTTGTGCAACAACCACGGGTAGCCCGCCTCGCCCGCACGCATCGGCAGCAAATTGATGGCCGCGCTGTGAACCACGGTGAGGTGCAGGCCATCAAGCCAGCGCATGTTCACCCGCGAGGCCCATTCATCGCGCATGCGCAGCGCCCGCAGCGAGTAGCTCACCGCCAGCCCCGCCGTGGCCCACAGCCAGACGGTGAGCGGCAAGGCCAGCACGTTGTTCCACAACTGCGGCCCCGGCGGCAGCACCCACCACAGCGCCAAACCCGTGATCAAAGCCAGCAAAGCCGACCACAGCGCGCGTTGCACACTGCGCTTCATGCGGCACCTCGGGCATCGTCAGCATGATTGAAATGATGGCTGGGATGCGCCCGCCACCACACCAGCGCCGCCCACAAACCCAGCAGACACAAACCCGCGTGCGTGATGGCAGCGGCGGGATAGTCGTAGTCGGCCACCCAAAACCCGCTAGCCAGCATCACCAGCGCCCCGGCCACCAGCCGCGAACCCGCACGGCTTTGCATGTGTACCGCGCACGCTTGGGCCGTGCGTACCGCCCACGGCCAGCGCACACCGGCCAACGCCAGCAGCAAGCCCAAACCCGCACCGGCCAGCACATCGCTAGGCCAATGCGCGCCCACGGCCATCCGCGACAAGCCCACCATCAGCGCGCCCAGCCAATAGACCCATGCGCCCCTGAAGTGCAACTGCGTCGCCAAAGCCGCCAAAGCAAAGCCGGTTGCGGAATGGCCTGAGGGCATGGAACTGCGCAGCAGCGCTGCGCCCACCACATGCACCCCGTCCGGCCCCAACACCGCCAACGGACGCAAACCACCAATGCCCAGCTTGGCCGCGTGCAACACCAGCCCACCCAACACCAGCACCAGCACCCACGTCACCAAAGCCTGAGCCCGCGCTGCGCCACCCGCCGCCAAGATCAGCAGCACCGACACGCCCAGCCCCACCACTGACCACGATGACCAAAACACCGGCGCTTGCGGCCCCCAAGCGTTGATGGCGTGAAACACCGTCAGCTCCAAGCTCGTGCCACGCAGCGCCCAGCCCAGCAGCGCCAGCACCACCGCCAACGCACCCGTTACAGACGCGCGGCTCATGCGCCGATCCCGGTCAAATTCAGCCACAGCGCCATGATCACCTTGGAAACAAAAGGACGCATTTTGCCGCAGCAGGGCTATCCCCTAGCCCAGCATGTCGCCATCCACGTAGCGCCAGCGCAGCACGCCGTCTACTAACTCGCGCACAAAGCGGCTGTTTTCATGCAGCCGAACCGCCCGACCAGCGATGCGGTGACGGGCCACAAACTCAACCTCTGCCGTGTCCGGCCCGGTCACGCGGTGGCGGCGCACCTCCAAACCCAGCCACTGCGCGCCGGGTTCAAAGTCCAGCGTGGCGGGTCGCTGGCTGGGGTGCCAAGTCGCCAGTAAATAGTCAGCGCGCAGTCGCACAAAGGCGCTGTAGCGCGAACGCATCAGCGACTCGGCATCGGGCACGGGCGTGGCGCTGTCCAAGTAGCGACCACAGCAATCGGCATCAGCCAGCGGGCGGCGCTTGGCATCAGTGCGGCCACAGGGGCAAGCGAGCGTCATCCTTGCACCTCGCACCTGCATGAACACGACTTGGGTGGAGTGATGGGCATAAGGGCTCCTCTGGGATGGGTGATTGGATGTGGGGCCGATTTTGACTGACAGCCCAAGAGCTGGCGGCCATTGAACGCGACTCGCGTAGAGTCCCAGCTCTTGTTCTGTTGTTCACGCCTGTTCGAGTTCCCGCCATGTCCCACCTGCCCACTGAATTCCAACGCCTGTACCTCTCGCCCGCTGCCGCTGCCTCGGGCCAGCTCATTGACGACCAGGGGTTGACCCGTGCGCTGGTGCTGGAGGTCGGTGGCCCGGCGGATTGGGACTTGCTGGGGCAAGTCTGGCGCGGGGTGCAGACGGATTTGGAGTTGCCCGCGCCGGGTATTGCCGCCTCGGGCACGGATGGGATGCAGCTGTGGTTTTCGCTGGTTGCGCCGGTCACGCTGGCGCAGGGGCACGCCTTTGTCGACTTGCTGCGCCGCCGCTATCTGCCCGAAGTGCCCGCCCGCCGGGTGCGGCTGTGGCCCCGCACGGACGGGCAACACGCCCAGAGCGTCCCCGCGTTGATTGAAGAGACGGGCAATTGGTCGGCCTTTGTCGCGCCCGATTTAGCCCCGCTGTTTGCTGAAACGCCGTGGCTCGACATTGCGCCCGGCAACGATGGGCAGGCGCAGCGGCTGGCCAGCCTCAAAAGCACTGCGCCGCACTTGCTGGATGCAGCCTCCGCGCAATTGATGGCGCTGCTGCAACCGGCCGCGCCCACGCCCACGCCAGCAATAGCCGCATCGCCGCTGGCGACTGCGCAGGCGGGCATGGACGCGCACCGCTTGAACACCAGCGCCTCAGCGGGCTACACCGAGCCGCGCGCCTTCTTGCTGGCGGTGATCAACGACGAAACCGCACCGCTGGCGCTGCGCATCGACGCCGCCAAAGCGCTGCTGGCGCACACGCCCTAAGCCCGCCCGGCCCACGCAAGCTGCGCCCCATCAACGCATGTGAAACAGCTCTTGGTGGAAGGCGCTGCGTGGCAAGCCGCTGGCCGCCATGTCGGCGCGCAGGGCTTGACCGAACGGCACCGGGCCGCAAAACCACACGCTGGCTTCTTGCCAACGGGGCACGGCGCGGCGTATGCGCTCGCCGTCTAAGTGGCCATCTCGGGCATCGACCAGCACATGCAAGCGAATGCCTGCGGCGCGCGCATCGGCTTGGAGTTTGGCCAGCGCGCCCTCGTCAGCCTGCGCGGTGGGGTGGAACAGGTCGATTTGCACGTCACGCGCACCGCTGGCCGCCAGTTGCTTCATCCGGGCGACGAAGGGCGTGATGCCGATGCCCGCGCCCACCCAAATTTGGCGCGGTTGGTCGTCTTCAAAGTTGAAGCGTCCGTAGGGGCCTTCCACCGTCACGGCCATGTCGGGTTGGAGCAAGGCGGGCAATTGCCGGGTGTGGTCGCCCAGCGCTTTGGTGATGAAGGTGAGCTGGCGCGTGTCCGCATTCCACGCTGACGCGATGGTGTACGGGTGCGCACCTTCCTTGCGGTTGATGGTGACGAAGGCGAATTGCCCCGCCGCGTGGCCGGGCCAGTGGGAGCCGGGGTTCAAGGTGATGTGGGTTTCCAGCGTGCCCAGCTTGGTGTACTGCGTCAGCGCCGTGACGGTGCCTTGCACTTTGCGCCGCGCACCCATGCGGCCCAGCAGCACCAACGCCGCCGCCACGGTGCCACCGGCCATCAGCGGGGCCAGCACCCAACCCACGGGCTGCCCCCAATACGCAAACTTGACCAGCACCGCCGAGTGAAACACCAGCGCCAAGTACGCCACCGCCAGCAATTGGTGCGTCTTGGCAAACCAGTGGTACGGAAAGCGTTTGACCAGTGCCAGCACCATCAGCAGCGCGGCGGCATAAAACGCCCACTCGCCCACGCTCTCAGCCAAATGGCGCTGGGTGTTGAACCAGGCTTCAATCCAGCTTTGATCGGGCGGCGCAGGGCGCGGGCCACGCGGCGGGCGCACCAGCCAGCCCCAGCCCACCATCCACTTGGTGCCTTGGCCCAGCCACCAGTGCAGCACCGAAGTCACCAGCGCGGTGATGCCCAACCACTTGTGCAGGCGGTACATTTTGTCCAGCCCGTCAAAGTGCGATTCCAACCATGTGGGGCGCAACGCCAGCAGCATGGCGATGCTCATCACCCCCATCGCAATCACGCCGCTGTACTGCATGTACACGGTGCGAAAGGCAAAGTAAGTCAGCGGCTGCGGCGATGCGGGCTCGGCCAGCCACCACAGCGCGGTCAAGAGCGCTAAAGCGCCCGTTAAAAAATGCTTGATTCGATTCATGCGGCCATGCTCACCGCAAAATGTGCAGGAAATTTGGAAGACCCCGCATGACAGGCTCTGCATGAAACGCCCCGGCATCACCATTCAACTCTTTTTGGCCGTGCTGGCCACGGCCACGCTGGTGGCGCTGGTCATGGGCGCGGCGGCGCAGTTGAACTTGAGCCGGGGCTTCATGGGCTACCTCAACGGCCAAGCCACGCAGCAAATGACAGCGGCGCTGCCGCGCTTGCAAACCGCCTACATAGAACACAACAACAGCTGGGAGTTTGTGCGCAATCACCCCGGCGTATGGTTTCGGCTGCTGGAGCCACCGCCACCGCTGGAGCGCGAAGGTGAAATCTCTTGGGAAAGCGAAGTGGCCTTGCGCTCGCCGCACCTGCTGGGCTTGGGGCGACGCATGACGCTGCTAGACCCGCAGCGCCAACTGGTCATCGGCTACCCGCACATCTTCGCCAACTCGGAGCAGCGCGAAGTCGTGGTGCAAGGCAACACCGTGGGCTGGATCATCTTGGCCCCGATTGAGTCTGTGACTGACGCCGCTGCGTTGAATTTTCAGGGCGACCAGCTGCGCGCCACCTTGGCAATGGGCGTGCTGGCGCTGCTGCTGGCCGCACTGGTGGCGTGGTGGGTGGCGCGCGCGCTGCTGGCCCCAGTGCGCCAAGTGGCCCGCGCCACGCACCAACTGGCCGCCGGGCACTACGACACCCGCGTCGCCGTCAGCAGCCAAGACGAAGTCGGCCAACTGGCGCACGACTTCAACCAACTGGCGCTGGCGCTGGAGCGCAACGAGCAAAGCCGCCGCGACTTCATGGCCGACATCTCGCACGAGCTGCGCACCCCGCTGGCCGTGCTGCGCGGCGAAATCGAAGCCATGCAAGACGGCATCCACCCCCTGACCCCGCAGGGCCTGCAAGTGCTGCACAACGAAGTCGCCACCCTGTCGCAACTGGTCGGCGACCTGCACGAACTGGCGCTGGCCGACGTGGGCGCGCTGCGCTACCGCACCCAGGCGCTGGACTTGGCCGCCCTGGTCGCCCAAGAAGCCGCCACCTTTGCCACCCGCTGCGCCGACGCCCGTTTGCACCTGGACGTGCAAACCCCGCCCACCACTATCCCCGTGCAAGCCGACCCGGCGCGCCTGGGCCAGTTGCTGCACAACCTGCTGGACAACGCCGTGCGCTACACCGACCCCGGCGGCAGCCTGCGCGTGCGGGTACAGCGCCAGGACGCGCAAGCCCTTATCGACCTGCAAGACTCGCACCCTGGGGCAGCGCCCGAGCTGTTACCGCGCCTGTTTGAACGTTTCTTCCGCGTCGAAGCCTCGCGCGGACGGGCCAGCGGCGGCAGCGGCCTGGGGCTGGCGATTTGCCGCAGCATCGTGCTAGCCCACGGCGGCCAGATCGACGCTCGCCCCTCACCCCTGGGCGGCCTGTGGATCCACATCCGCCTGCCCCTGGCCCTCGCCGCCGACTTGCCCGCACCCATCGCCCCAACCGCCAGCGCATAAAGCAAAGCTCACATGACTCCCGACACCATCTTGATCGTCGAAGACGAACCCCGCCTAGCCCAACTGGTCGCCGACTACTTAAGCGCCAGCGGCTACCTCACCCGCATCCTGAACCACGGCCTGGACGTGCTGCCCGCTGTGCGCCAACAGCCCCCGGCGCTGATCGTGCTGGACTTGATGCTGCCGGGGCAAGACGGCCTGAGCATCTGCCGCGAGCTGCGCCGCTTCAGCGACCTGCCCGTCATCATGCTCACCGCCAAAGTCGAAGAAGTTGACCGCCTGATCGGCCTGGACGCCGGGGCCGACGACTACATCTGCAAACCCTTCAGCCCGCGCGAAGTCGTGGCCCGCGTCAAAGCCGTGCTGCGCCGCCAGCGCCCCGCCGCGCCATTCGTCGTGCCACCCGCCACACAACCTGTCAGTCGAACTGTCATTCAGCCCGCCGCCTTCCTCCCGTACCCAGCCCCGTCAGCGACCCAAGCGCCCAGCGCCCCCGCCCACCCCCAAGGCCTGCACATCGACGAAAGCAGCTACAGCGCCAGTCTGTGCGGCCAGCCCCTAGACCTGACCCCCGTCGAATTCCGCCTGCTCGCCGCCCTGGCGCGCCAGCCGGGCCGCGTCTTCTCCCGCGACCAACTGCTCGACAAACTCCACCCCGACCAACGCACCCTAAGCGACCGCACCGTAGACAGCCACATCAAAAACCTGCGCCGCAAACTCGAACAGGCTTGCCCCGGCCAGGAGCCGATACGGTCGATTTATGGGGTGGGGTACAAGTTGGAAATCATCGAAGCCTGAGCATGAACACCCCCTACGCCTCCACCCTCCCCCCAGACAGCGCCATTCGCCATCTGATCGCCGGGGCGTATTTCCATGACGCCTGGAGCATCCGCCTGCGCGAGCCGCAGCGGTCGGTGTTTGAGCTGCTCATGCAGGTGTTTGCCCACGCGCCGAAATGGGTGGAGTTTTGTATGCGGCTGCGTAACCGCATCACCTCGGCCATCGGGCTCAAGGATTTGGGCAGCTTTGGCGATGTGGATGTCCACCGGCCTGCCAGCGATTACCAGATCGGGGATCGGATCGGAATCTTCACGCTGCTGCAAACCTCGCCCCACGAAATCATCATCGGCGACGACGACAAACACCTGCGCGTCACGCTGTCGATTTACAAAGGCGACGGCATCCTGACGGTGACCACCATCGTGCAAGTCAAAAATTGGCTGGGCCGCGTGTACATGCTGCCGGTGCGGCCCATGCACAAATTGATTGCTCCGGCGTCGCTCAGGCCGCTGGGTTAGCCGTTTGAATTGCCAAAATCCTGATCTATGAAACTTCGGCTCTGGGTTGCGCTGCTGATCGCCGTGGTGGGCGCGGCAACACTGGCTGTTTGCACCACCGACCACGGCGAGGCGCTAGCAGGTTATCTCTACGCCAAGGCGCGCGGCGGCTACAGCGTGGACGAGCGGCTGGCGGCGCTAAGCGCGCAGGTGCTGCCATCCTGGCAGGCTGACTTTGCGGCGGCGCAGGTGCCGTTTCCGCCTACCGAGGTCAGTTACGTGGCCTTCAAGGACAGCCGCAAGTTGGAGGTCTACGCCCGCGCCCAGCCCGACACGTCGTGGCACAGGATTCGCACCTACCCCATTCTGGGCCTCAGCGGCCAGCCCGGCCCCAAGCTGCGCGAGGGCGACGGCCAAGTGCCCGAGGGGCTGTACCGTGCGGAATTTCTCAACCCCAACGGGCGCTTTCATGTCTCGATCCGGCTCAACTACCCCAACGCTTTTGACCGCCGTCAGGCCCAAGCCGACGGACGCACGCAACTGGGCCGCGACATCATGATCCACGGCACCGCCTCGTCCGTCGGCTGTCTGGCCGTGGGCAACCGCGCAACCGAAGCGCTGTTTGCGCTGGCCGCGCTGGTTGGCAAAGAGCAAGTGCGCATCCTCATCAGCCCCACCGACTCGCGCCAATCCCCCATGCCCACTCGGCAGGCCGAGGAACCGGCGTGGCTGCCGGGGTTGTATGAGCAAATTCAGCGCGAGTTGCTCACTTACCCCGGCGCGCCCGCCTGAGATCGTTGCGCCTCACAGCCGTTCGTGGAAATCCGCCTGTCCGCGCTTCCAGTAGGCGGCGGCGTGCAGCGCGTCGCCGGGTTGGCGGTGGTCATCGACCAGGACTTGGCGCACGGTCTTCATGACGCTAGCCTCGCCTGCGGCCCAGGCGTAGCCGTCGCCCTTGGGCAAGCTCAAGCTGCGGGTGGTGGCGACCAGATCGCCGGGGCTGTAGACCCAATGCACTTGCAGATCGGCGCGGCTG
>ERZ724524.647-NODE-647-length-22919-cov-6.045443_pt1 | contig 22919 bp, 20 predicted proteins | sample MGYA00376057_ERZ724524 | MGnify/ENA primary metagenome ERZ724524 (study PRJEB28724, sample SAMN07190888) | wastewater metagenome | isolation source: influent of sewage treatment plant in Hong Hong | place: USA: Christiansburg, Virginia | collected 2016-03-01 ...
ATGGTGCCTACACTTTCGAAACTTTTGGTGTCGAAGGCGGTGTTTACAAGAATGCAAGCTGGAACTACGGTTTGTGGGACAGCGCGGGGGCTTACAATCTGGCCAATCCGGACAAGACGCATCCAACTTCCCTGAATGGCGGGGTGAAAATTGGTGATGCGCATTTGGCTTACACGACCACGGCGGAGAGCGGTTATGGCGTCAGCCAGAGCGACCCGCATTATTTCTATGAAATGAGCCTTGATCTCGGCTTGTTGCGTCAAGCCGGCTGGGATGGTTCTGCCTTCAATATTCAATGGACGGAGAACTGTGCTAACGACAGCATCATTGTCGACCCTGGCAAGTACGTTCCTGAGCCGGGTTCGCTGGCGCTGCTGGGGATTGGCTTGTTCGGCATGCTCGGCCTGCGGCGTCGGGCACGCACGAATTAAGCTGATAAAGCGGGGTATCATTGCCCCGCCAGAAATTCACGGCAAGGCCCCGGGTGTAAAACGCTCGGGGCCTCGCCAATTTTGCGACTGCCATGCCCGACTATTTTCAGATACCTAGCCCGTTCGAGGTTGAAACCGGCACCATCCTTTTGCTTGAGCCAAAATGGGCCCGGGAAAACGAGTTGCGCCAGCAGTTGCTCGATGAAACCTATCCCAAGCCTTTTGTTGTTGATAACGGCGAGCGGCGTTATCTGTACTTCAACGTACGGCTGATGCAGAGCGAGATGCTGACACGCACGCCGAACTCGCTTGAGTTACGGTACACGCAGAAAATGATGGGATTTTTGCTTTTTCATCCGCGTCCGAAACGGGTGGTTTTGATCGGGCTGGGCGGCGGTTCGTTGATCAAATTCTGCTATCAGCGTTTGCCAGGGGCGAAGTTGACGGCAGTCGAACTTGATCCCGATGTAATCGCCTGGCGTGATGCCTTCATGCTGCCGCCGGATGGTCCGCGCCTTGAGGTTTTGCAGGCGGATGGGGCGGAATATCTGCAAAATGTTGAAAAGGGCATTGATGCACTGCTGGTCGATGCTTTCGACAAGACCGGTTTTGCGCCCAGTCTGGCCAATCGGGAATTCTTCGAGGCCGCCTTCGCCAAGCTTTCGGGCAATGGGGTGTTGGTGATCAATCTGGCCGGTGAGAAGGAAAGCTATGCCGGATTGATCGGCGAGGCAATGCACGTTTTTGACGATCAGGTGATCGTCATTTCGGTGCCGGATGACGGCAACCACATTTTGTATGCCTTCAAGGAACATTACTTTGAGCCGCGCTGGCGTTGGCTGCACAGTTTTGCCAAGGAATTACGCGCCAATTACGGGCTGGATTTTCCGGCCTTTGTGCAGAAGATGGAGCGTTCTTCGAAGCTGGGCTTGGCGCGGCGTGAGGCGTTTCGTCGGTGTTAGACAAAAAATCAGGTTTGATACTGGCGCATGAAGCGTCTGTCGATCCAGTCTTTGAGTAACCATGCCCAGCCGCCGCCGGCGGAAAATGATCCCCAAGAAAGAATGGCTTCCTTGGGGCCGGTGGCTAGCAGGTAAAGACTGCGTTTTTGCGGTTGGTATGGAACTGGTGGCTGTTCGTTGAGGGCGCTTTGCAGGTTGATGGTCAGCACCGGTCCGGCGCGCACAGCATAGACGCCGGACTTGGCGTGTGGGAAATCGATGCGCGACGAGACATCGCCAGCGGCAAAGACATTGTGGTGCGAAGTGCTTTGCTGGCCATCACCAACGGCAATGAAACCTCGTTCGCACAGAGCGAGACCTGAACCTGCGAGCCAGGTTGGAGGCGCGACGCCGGTGGCGGCAATGATGCAGTCGCAGGCAATCAGCTCGCCGCTGTCGAGAATCAGGCCTTCGTCATGGCCGCTGGCGCGCCCTGAATGCTGCGTGATGCCGCGTGACTTGAGTAATTTATCCACCCGCCGGACGACTCCAGGCGAATGGCCACCAAGCAGCGCACCGCTACTGACCAGTGCGACAGCAACTTTGTCGGCCGGCAGACGTAGTCGTAGTGCGTAGTCGACCGCCAGGGCCAATTCGACGCCAGCCGCGCCACCACCGATGATGGCGAGGCGAGCCGCACCAGAGGCGATTAACGTGGTTTCGACGCTTTTCCAGCCGATAGCAAATTGTTCCAGTGGGCGAATGGGTAGTAGCGGTGCGCCGCTGTTGCTCAGCGCGCGGCTCTCGACACGGGCGCCGGTGTCGATAGAGATGACGTCATAGGAAATTTTTCCGGCATTTTGAGTGTTGACCGTAACAGTTTCGGCATCAAGTCCTATTATTGTGTCCTGAACCCAGTGAATACCGGCTTTTTCAACCAGCGCGGCAAGCGGTGCTGCGCATTGGTCCAGCGTGTAATGGCCGGCGATCCAGCCGGGGATCATGCCGGAGTAGATTTGTCGCGGATAAGGGCAGATCAGCGTGACTTCGACGCCAAGCCAAGGGTCGGAAGCCAGATTGCGGATGACGTTGAGGTGGGCGTGGCCGGCACCGGCGAGCAGGAGGTGTTTCATCTTTGTTTGAGCAGTTCCATGTGATGGAGGCGGGTGAGGTCGGCAGGTTCGTCGACGTCCCAAAGTGTGGGTAATTCTCGCCACGAGTAACCGATGTCACGCAGGCGTTGGCGGGTGCTGGCCAGGACTAGTGCCGTGCCCCAGTTGATGTCGGTAAATATCGCTGGCTCCGGTTGGCGCAAGCCGATCAATACGTAGCCGCCATCTTCGGCGGGGATCAGTACGGCGTCGTTCTCGTTTAGTGCGTTGGCAGCTTGCTGAAGATGCGTCTGGGTGAGGGCGGGGCAGTCGGTGCCGATGATCAGCGTTGGGGTGTCTATGGTGGCCAGCATGCGCAGGCCGAGATCGCCGACTACTTGCGGGCGTAGGGTAAGCGGGCCGAGTGCGGCGCAGGCAGTGAACTCGGGGTGGCTGGTGTCGGGCGTGCACCACAGGGTGACCGGGCCGAGATTGGCTTTCAGGGCAGTACGCACCGTGGCGTGTAGAAAACGGCGGTGGAGATCGGCGGCGCCCTCGGCGTCAAGCGCTGGAATCAGGCGCGTCTTGGTCTGGCCGGGAACGGGGGCTCGGGAGAGGATCGCAATGCTGACATGCAAGTGCTTACTACGCGTTTGGGGCATAGCCGTATTCAATTGCAAGTTGTTTCGGGTCGGCACCGAAGAAAAAACGCAGGCGCAGCGACCACATGGTGAGGATGGTCCGCAGGATGCCATGCTTCTCCCAGCGCCGGCCGGCGGTGACGACTTTTTGGCGCAGGCAGGCCGGGTGAGCGAGTTTTTTCAGGCGCTGTGAGAGGACGATATCTTCCATTAGTGGCAGATCGGGAAAGCCGCCAATCTGCTCGAAGGCGCTACGTTTGACGAAGATCGCCTGATCGCCGGTGGCGATGCCGGTTAGGCGGGAGCGCCAATTCATCATGGCGGCGATGACGGGAAACCATGCTGATTTTCCGGAAATCTCTACGTCGAAACGACCCCATAGCGCGCCGCTGGCAATGCTTTGCTTGATGATTTGATCGGCGGCTGGTGGCAGGCGGGTGTCGGCGTGCAGGAACAACAAAATGTCGCCCTGGGCTGCAGCTGCACCGGCATTCATCTGCCGCGCCCGGCCGCGGGCTGCGCTGAGCAGCAAGTTGGCATGCGGCGTTGCGCATTCAACGGTTTTGTCGCTACTGCCGCCGTCGACCGCAACAAGCTCGGCCTCCAGATCGCGCAGGGCGTGCAGAGCCTCGGCGATACCGGCTGCTTCGTTGAGCATCGGCACGATAATCGACAAACTCATGGCGTGGCGCAGGCTTCCTTGTCGGCGACAAAATGGAAGTCGGCAAAACCGGCATGGGCCGATTCACCCGTATTGTCGGTGTCACTGGCCAGCGCCAGCCCACTCAGGCGACCGGGGATGCCGGCAAAGGCACGTTTGAAATCGTCGGCGACATTGCGTCGTTCGCTAACCCAGCGCCCAGCTTTGGCTTCGCCCGATTCGACCACCAGCATTTGCGTGCGGTCGGTGTAGGCGTTGGGCTTCAGGGTGCCGACCGCGTGTTTGTTGTCCCAGATGTAATTGATCGCCGCATCCGGCACTTGCGGCCCCCAGATTGAACGGGCCAGCGACAGTTTGGTACGTGTCGCAAAGCCCAGCGCTTCCGGCGGCACGGAGAAGGTCAGGTAAACCCGGGCCGCATAGTCGTCGCCGGCCTTTGTGTTGAGGTCGGCGCTCACCAGCGGGGCGTCGATGCGCCAGCGCCAGCAGAGGACGGGGGTTTTCTCCAGATCAACCTCCAGCGTGCGGCCAAACAGCGCCATACTTTTGACCGCTGTCGCTTCGATGGCCGCGACGCCATCCCAGTTGCGTTGCTTGTACTCGGTGGCCGGGAATTTGTCGCTCAGGCGTTCCAATTTCCAGCCTGTTGGCAAAGCGCCGGCTTTGCCATCGAATTTGCCGACCCAAACCGGCTCGGCATGAACTGTTACGGTCGACGCCAAAAACACGGCAAAAAATATTGCGTGTTTCATGATCAACCTCGCCGCCAGTTGTGGAAACGTTCAACCCAAACCAGTAAGCCTTTAGGCGCATTCGCTTTTTTCCACACACCAGCGACATATTTGTTGGCTTCGGCCATGGTCGGGTAAATATGAATGGTGCCCAGAATCTTGTTGAGGCCGATGCCTTGTTTCATCGCCAGCACGTATTCGGCGATCAGGTCGCCGGCGTGTTCGCCGGCAATCGTCACGCCGAGGATGCGGTCGCTGCCGGGGGCGGTCAGGACTTTGACGAAGCCATGCGCCTCACCATCGGCAATGGCGCGGTCGAGATCATCGATGCCATAGACGCTGGCTTCGTAGGCGATGCCTTTCTCCTTGGCTTCCAGCTCGTTGAGGCCAACGCGCGCCACTTCCGGCTCGGTGAAGGTTGCCCACGGGATCACCGTGTAATCCGCTTTGAATTTCTTGAACGGGTCGAACAGCGCATTGACCGCTGCGTACCAGGCCTGATGGGCGGCGGTGTGGGTGAATTGGTAAGGCCCGGCAACATCGCCAGCGGCGTAGATGTTGGGGTAACGGGTTTGCAGGAACTCGTTGGTATCGACGGTTTTGCCGACCGGAATGCCCAGCTCCTCCAGCCCGTAGCCTTTGAGATTTGCTGCGCGGCCAACGGCGACCAGCACTTCATCGAAGGGAATGCGTATTTCCTGCCCTGCGTGTTCGGCGATCAGGATTTTCTCGTCGTTTTCAATTAAAAAGCGCTTGGCGGCATGGTTGACCGCAACGATTACACCGTCAGCGATGAAGCGCTGCCTGACCAGTTCGGAAACTTCGGGGTCTTCACGCCCCAGGATGCGCGGTGCCATTTCAACTTGTGTCACCTTGCTGCCAAGGCGGGCAAAGGTTTGTGAAAGTTCGCTACCAATCGGCCCGCCGCCGAGCACGACCAGACGCTTGGGCAATTGGCGCAGATTCCAGATGGTGTCGGAAGTCAGGCAGCCGACCTCGCTCAAGCCGGGGATCGGCGGCACAAAAGGCCGGGCGCCAGTCGCAATGACAATGCTGCGCGTGCTCAGGCGCTGGGTTTGGCCGTTGCTGTCGGTTATGTCGACTTCCCACGGCGAAACGATCTTTGCCGTGCCTTCCAGCACCTCAATGCCCAATCCGGTGTAGCGCGCGACGGAATCATGCGGCGCAATGTCCTGAATCACCCGCTGCACGCGCTCCATCGCTTCGGCAAAATCGAATTCAGCCTGGGCGCTGCGGATACCGTAGTGCCGGCTGTTGGCGATCTGCGAAAGCAACTTGGCCGAGCGGATCAGCGCCTTGGACGGCACGCAGCCGGTATTCAGGCAGTCGCCGCCCATCTTGTGTTTTTCGACCAGCGTTACTTTGGCTTTAACGGCGGCGGCGATGTAGGAAGTCACCAAACCAGCCGCGCCAGCACCGATCACCACCAGATTGCGGTCGAATTTGGCCGGCTTGTTCCAGCCCGCGTAAACCTTGCGTGCCTTAACCAGATCGACGATCTTCTTGGCGATCAGCGGGAAGATGCCAAGCAATACAAAGGATGCAAGCAGGCCAGGCGAGACGATGCCGGACAGTGATTCGATCTGCGCCAATTGTGTACCGGCATTCACATAGACTATGGTGCCGGCGAACATGCCAAGCTGACTGACCCAGAAGTAGGTGCTGACCTTCATGCGCGTCAGGCCCATCACCAGATTGATGATGAAGAAGGGGAAAGCTGGCACCAGACGCAGGGTGAACAGATAAAGCGCGCCTTCCTTTTCGACGCCGTCATTGATCGCCTTCAGGCGTTCGCCGAACCGCGTCTGCACGCTGTCACGCAGTAAAAAGCGGGCGATCAGGAAGGCCAGCGTCGCGCCTATGGTCGAGGCAAAACTGATCAGCACCGTGCCCCAAAGCAGGCCGAAAACGGCACCGCCAACCAGCGTCAGCAGAGCCGCGCCGGGGAAGGAGAGGGCGGTAACTGCGACATAAACGAGAAAGAAAATGGCGGCGGCCAGTAGCGGTTGTTGCGCCCGGTAACTTTCAATGGCTGCCTGTTGCGACTTGAAAAAGTCGAGGCTGAAATATTGCCCGAGGCCGAAGAAATAGTAGGCGGCTACCAGTGCAATGATCAGCCCGAGCAGGGCAAATTTTTTGCGGTTCATGCGGCGGCCGCTGTGGTTGCTGTCGCTTCGAGTGCGCCGCCGCAACTGCTGCCCTGCCCAGCGGTGCAGCCATAGCAGTGGTCTGCAATAAAAATCGGGCGATTTTCGAGGTTGACCGTAACCAGTTCGCGCAAGTGCTTCGCTTGCTTGCCACCCAACGGAAAGCCAAGCATCTGGTTGAAATCGCAATCGAAAACCTCGCCCTGCCAGCCGACTGAAATCAGCGAGCGGCACATCACGCCGTCCAGATTGTCGTCACGATGAGCGCTTTTGAGCAGCGCCATATAGTGTTCATATTGGCCGCTGGCCAGTAACTGGCTACCGAAGCGCTGAATCGGCATGTTGGCCAAGGCGAACAATTGGTTGAAGATAATGCCGTAGCGCGTCGCCAATTCAGTTTTGTAGGCGGCTTCAAGCTTGACCTGATCCGGAGGCAGGCTGGCGCCGCCGGGGTTGTAAACCAGATTCAGCACCCGTCCGCTGCCGGCCACGCCATAGCCCAGTGCGTTCAGTTTTTTCAATCCGGTGATGCTGCTTTCAAACACCCCGTCACCGCGTTGGCGATTGACGTTTTCTTCGAGATAGCAAGGCATGGAGGCAACCACTTCCACACCATTTTCAGCCAGAAAGTCAGCCAGATCTTCTTGGCCCGGTTCGTTGAGGATGGTCAGGTTGCAGCGGTCGATGACTTGAATTCCCTGAGCGCGGGCGGCAAGGACCAGGCGGCGAAAATTCGGGTTGAGTTCCGGCGCGCCGCCGGTCAGATCAAACTGGCGAATGCCCTGATGTTTGGCAAACTCGAGCATCAACAGCATCGTTTCCCACTCCATTTCCTCCGTCCGCTTCGGGCTGGCGGCGACATGGCAGTGCAGGCAGGCCTGGTTACAGCGGTAGCCAAGGTTGGCTTGCAGGGTACTGAGCCGGCCACGGCGCAGCGGCGGAAAGTTGGTTTTAAGCAGCAGGGGCAGGGTGTCGAGCATGTTGTTCTCCGTAGGTCTTGCCGATTAGTCGCGGACGGCATGACTTTCCTTACAGTTTTGTGTTTATCCGAGGTTTTCGATGACGCCAGATGTCAGAGTGTCCGGGCGGACTTTGGTTGCCTGGCTAAGCCTGATTGAGCCACTTGAAGAGTGTTTCAAACAGCACATCGGGGTCGACCGGCTTGGCGATATGGTCGTTCATCCCTGCTTCGGAACAGCGCTGGCGGTCTTCCTCAAAGGCGTTCGCCGTCATCGCCAGAATGGGTGTTTTCTCCCGGCCAGGATAAAGCCGAATCGCCCTGCAGGCTTCAACGCCGTCGAGTAAGGGCATCTCGATGTCCAGTAACACCAAGGCATAATTGGTGGCCTTGACCATGTCGACCGCTGTTATCCCGTCTTCAGCCAGATCGACGACCAGCCCAACTTCTTCAAGCAAGCCGCGTGAGATTTCCTGATTGATTGGCTCATCCTCGGCCAGCAACACGCGTGCGCCACGGTACAGCGCCTTGATGCGTGCTTCGGCTGAGGTTGCGGAGGGCAAAATGGGCGTCGCTGTCTGCTGCCCGGATTTTTTCAGTCGCGCAGTAAACCAGAAGTTGCTGCCAACACCGGGTTCGCTCTCGATGCCGATGCTGCCACCCATCATTTGCGCGAGCCGTTTACTAATCGCCAGCCCCAGCCCGGTCCCGCCATATTGGCGCGTAGTCGACCCATTGGCCTGTTCAAATGCAGTAAATAGGCGTTTCTGATCTTCGGCAGGGATGCCGATGCCGGTGTCTCTTATGTCAAAGCGCAGGAGCAGATCAGTCGAACGTTCCTCGCTTGCAGAAACACGGATGCTGACAGAGCCCTGGGTGGTGAATTTGATGGCATTGCCGGTTAAGTTGAGCAGAATCTGACCAAGGCGCAAAGGATCACCGCGCAGTGAGCAATTCGCCAGCTCAGGCGGCAAGTCGATCAGGAGTTTCAGTCCCTTTTCGCTGGCTTTCTGGCCCAGCAGGCTACGCAGATTTTCCAGTACGCTGCCTGGACGGAAGTCGATCTGCTCCAGCGTCAGCCGTTCGGCCTCAATTTTCGAGATGTCCAGAATGTTGTTGATGACCGATAGCAAGTGTTGTGACGCATTGGTCACCTTGCGCAACTGGTCGATCTGCTTGGTATCAGAGGCGCGACGCAGGGCGAGATCGGTCATGCCCATGATGGCATTCATCGGCGTGCGTAATTCATGGCTCATGTTGGCGAGGAAAGTACTCTTCGCCCGGTTGGCGGTTTCGGCGGCCTCTTTGGCAACGGAAAGCGCGGCGGTGCGCTCTTCAACCAGCGATTCAAGATGGTGGCGATGCTGATTCAACTCGGCCTCTCGCTCACCCAGCACTTTCAGCAGATGGTTGAACCCGCCCACCATCAGCCCGATTTCGTCCTCTTGGACAATGGGCAGCGCACGCAGCGGTTGCTTGGCGAGCGCCATGTCGGCCAGCGTTTCAGCGGTGGAGAACATCGGTTCAAGCTGACGGCGCAGCATCCACCAAGTCAGGCCACCGGCCAGCAAGGTCAGGAAAATAGTGGCAATCAGCATGCGCTGAAGCAAGTCATTGATCGGGGCATAGGCCTCAGATGTTGGCAACACGGCCGCCATCAGCCAATTGGCCAAGGGGATGTTTTTGTCCGAAGCGAGGATTTCGACGCCAAGCGGGTTGCTCATGACAACAGAACCCTCGTAGCCATCGATAAATCGGTCAATCGCCGGATTAATGCCGGGTGGCGGCAGCGTTTCAAGAACACGGCTGCGGTCGGTGGCGGTGACAATACGCCGGCTCTGCTTGGCGATAATCAGATAGCCACCGGTCTGCCCATATCGGTGTTCAGTGACCTGATTCAAAAAGTTCGGGTGGGCCAGATTGGTCAAACCCGCCAGCGCGCCGACAACTTTATCTTGGTCATCGCGGATCGGTGCCAGTATCCAGACAATGCCATCTTTCGATACTTTTCCGAGGATTGGTTGGCTAACTGTCGAAATGCCTTTGTTCAAGGCATCCGCAATTGCCTCGACTTCGATGTAATTGACGCCAAGTCGCCCGGCGCTCAACGGATAGTCGGCGATGGTTGTGCCGGTCAGGTCATAAACACTGAGGCCACCGTTGAACAGTGCCTGCAAGGTCGGGCGCTGTTCGATATACCTTTGTATAGCCGGCTGGCCACCGGCGAGCGCTTCGGTCATCAGAACGGCTGATTTTTCCAGTACCCTGATTCGAATATCGAGGTCACTATTGACCTGCGTAGCGAAGGCGGAAGCGGCAGAAAACTGCTGCTCGCCCAGCAAACGCGTCATGTCTTTGCGCAGCATCTGGCTGGCAAAAAAGGTCAAAGACCACAGACCGGCCACAAACAGGGCCAGCGTGGTCAATGTGATTCTGGTTTTGAGCGAATGACGTGACAGAACGTTCAAGCCATGCTCCTTGCTGAAACCCCCTGCTGTTTAGCGAGTGCCCAGCGGTGTAGTCGCTTTGGCAGTCTTCTTCGCATCTTTTGCAGCCTTTTTTTCTTTCGGCGACAAAAGTGGTTGCTTCTTGGTTTCTTTTTTGCTCTGTTGTTCCTTGCCCATGATTTTTCTCCTTGAGGCGCTTTCGCAAATGCCCGGCGCAATTAAAGTATAGGCCCAAGCGCGAGCAAGGGCAGGCGTTTATGCTTTTGGTTTCCTGATTAACTGTAGCGCAAAAGCCGCATCGTTTTTGGTAACGCGCTTGATTTCCTGCGGGCCGAGAGCATTCACGAAACGCACGAATTCATCCTGATCAAGAGCATCACAAATCTCTTTTTCAACCCCTTCGCTACGCTCACGCAGTTTGAAGAGGCCATTGCCAGTCAAGGCCATGACGTATTGGGGTCCTTCGCTGCGCCGGTTGAGCCGGGCAACTGCGGCGCTGGCTCGCGTCGAGCGCATTTATGCGGGGGCTGCAGCCGAGCCTGTGCCGCTTGCAGTCGTTTCAACCGCTTCACCATCTGGCTCACCATTTGTGCCTGCGGCTTTATTGGCCAGTTTTTGCTGACGTTTTTCTTCCTGCTTGCTCTTTTTGGCGAGATCGCGCTGACGTTTTTCAAATGAGTAGTTGGGTTTGGCCACAAAGCTTCCTTGATTGTTGGCGCAGAAAGGCTTGCCGCGCACGGGTTCACCATGATGCCCATTTTTTGACCGGCTGTCTTCTGATTGCCGGATCATCTCTGGCCTGCATGACGGTGTTGCCGTCCGCCGTTTTGCGCAGCAAGGCAGCGCGATCACGAAAGGCCTCAAGCAGCAACAGGGACCGATTGCTTACGGTCAACGCCAAAAAGCTGGCAAAAATTTACATTAAGGTGCCAACGACCTTCAATGCTGCTGCGCGGCCGTTAGCCATTTGTAGAGCTTGGCAAATAGCAGGTCTGGATTGATTGGTTTGGCAAGATAGTCGTTCATGCCTGCCTGCAGGCACAGCTCACGGTCTTCCTGCATGGCATTGCCGGTTACGGCGATGATCGGTACTTTGGCATAACCGGGCAAGCGCCGAATTTCTCGAGTGGCATCCAGTCCATCCATGCCTGGCATTTTCATGTCCATAAGGATCAGCGGATAGGGCTGCTGGATGGCTTTTTCAATGGCGACCAGGCCATCTTCTGCAAGATCATGGACTAGGCCGACATTGTTGAGCAGTTCGACGAGGAGTTCCTGATTGATCAGGTCGTCTTCGACAACTAGAACACGTGTTCCGGCAAAGCCACGTTGTAGCGCTGCTTTTGCATCAGCAACAGCGATTGTTTCCGGGGGCTGATCAACGTGCGCTTTCGCCAACGCCACGGTAACCCAGAAAGTGCTACCAACACAGGGCGTACTGACAAAGCCGACATCGCCACCCATCAGGCGGGCCTGGCTACGCACGATGTTGAGTCCGAGGCCGGTGCCGCCGAAGTTGCGGGTGGATGAGTTGTCGCCCTGTTCGAAGGCCTCGAAAACTCGTTCGCCAATTTCGGGTGGAATTCCGATTCCACTATCTTGCACTTCGAAACGCAGCATTACGTCCAATGCGCCTGCCTCGACCACTCGGCCACGAAAGAGAATCGAGCCGTGTTCGGTGAATTTGACGGCATTGGTAAGCAGTTTGCTCAGAATTTCACCCAGCCGGTTGGCGTCGCCGTGCAAGGTGCGTGGTATCAGACCCATTTCGAGATTGAAGGCAAGACCTTTGCTATTGGCCTTGATCTCGATCGGTTCAACGATGCTGCGTAGCAAGGCATCGAAATCGAAATCGGTGTTGTTCAGGGCCATCTTGCCAGAAACATCGGCTTGCGCAACCACCAACACGTCATTGAGAATTTCCAGCAACTGAGCTGATGCGGTACTGATTTTTTCCAACTTCTGTTTCTGCTCGGGCTGTGCGCCGCGCATTTTGAGAATAGAGGTGAAGCCCATAATGGCGTTGAGCGGCGTGCGGAACTCGTGGCTCATCGTGGCCAGGAATCGGCTTTTGGCATAGTTGGCTGCTTCGGCGGCCACGGCGCGCTTTTCCAGCTCGATATTGAGCGCTGAAATCTGCCGCTCCCGCGCCAACCGCTCGCTATCGTCGAAGAGAACACTGCGCATGGATACAAATTTGCCTTGCTCGTCACGCACTACGAACCCGTTGAGTGCGCCAGGAAAAATTGTCCCATCGCGACGCAGAAAATCGAGGCGCTGCTCATTGAGATGGCCTTGCTGCATCAGGCTTTGCCAGTGTTCCGCCAGAAGGTGTTGGCCATGCGGTGCGATAACGTCGCTCAGCTTCATCTTGCCGACTAGTTCTTGCGCGGTATACCCCAGCATCTGCTGTTCGGTGGTGTTGACCCGCTGGAACGTGCCGTCGGCGTCCAGCGAGTGATAGCCGCAGGGTGCCGTGTTGTAGAGCTCTTCGTACTCCTGCTTTTGGGCCCACAGTTCGACGTGGGCGGCGTCCAGTTGCAAGGTGCGGGTGTCGAGCAGTTGTTCGACCGTGCGTTTCGACTGGCGCAACTCATCTTCCAGTCGTAGGCGCTCGCCAAGCTCGTCGCGCAATGCTTGGCACAGGCGGGCATTTTCGAGTGACGATGAGGTTTGACCAGCAAAAAGTATGGCGACCTGGTGGGTATCCGGTGGAAAGTTGCTCGCCACAAAACGCAGGCCAAACAGGATGCCTTGCGGCCTGTCCTGATGCCTGATTGGCACCGCGAGCATGCTATGAACTGCACACTCCATAGGCATACTCAGGCTTGTTTTGATCAGCTCCGCCGCTAGGCTCGGGGTGGACAAAAACCAGTCTTTCGCTTGCGCACTGATCAGGTAAGCGTCGGTCAGGCGGCGCCAAATGGGGTCCAGGGACGGCGGCATTTGCCCGCGCTCGATCATGCCGGTTTGTCCGCTTTCGTCGGTGAGGACGAGCACAGCGGCATCGGCTCCGACGACGGAGGGGAAAATGCGGACGGCTTCGAAGGCGACTGAGGAGACATCCAGATGGCAGCCAATCTGCTGACCGGAGTGAGCCATGATTTCCATCTGGTCGCGGCGCTGGGCTTGTTCCAGAGCGATGCCCAGACGGTAGCCCATGGCAGTGAGCATGCCGACATCATCGCGCACAAAAGGGGCGGGCCGACAGCGGGCAAGAATGAGCACGCCGCGCGTGCCATGGCTACCGTTGACCGGCACCCAGACGATTGCCTCGGCACCCTGTTCGCGTAAATTGGCATCGATTGCCTGATCGGTGCCACCATCGGTGCGATTGATCGCCAGCCCTGTGCGCAAAACCTGCGCGACATAGCCGTATTCGGTATCGGCGAAGGCGTGTCCGAGAATATCTTCCGGCAGGCCGACGGCGGCAGTCGGTATGAAGCTGCCAGTGCCACCCGGATCGAGCAGAATCACGATGTCTGCGGCGAAGAGTTCGGAGAGCGTCGCCAATGCCCGGTCAAGCAGTGCATCGAGGGGAAGCGGTGTCCCAAGGATGGTAAGCAGACGCATCAGGCGTGTCGTGTCGCGCATGGCCAGCTGGGCAGCCAGGATTGCAGCATCGCGAGACGCCCGGAGTTGTTCAGGCGTTTCGTCTGTGCCGGCAAGGTAAGGTGTTACTGGTGACGGCATGGTGTGGCTAGAGAACGAAGGCGGTCAAGGTCGCGTTATGGGTACCGAGTACCCCAGAGGTGCGCGCGAACTCGCCGCAGCAATAAATGCCAAAGGTGGGAACATCGCCGGCGGCGGCTTGCAGTCCTTTGGGCTCCTCGCCGATGCGGGTCTTGCAAACCCCCATTCGGGCGGCGCAACTGAAGGCGATCAGTACGCCGGGTTCTGTCGCATTGGCCAGCGCCGTTGTGGCGACATCGGGGACAACGGCCAGTAAGGTATCGGCATCGCCACGCATGACTTGTACAGCGCTGCCGCCCGGGGGAACACAGCCTTGAATGCGCAGTGTGCCATCCTCGGTTTTTGAGCGGGCGACGCGGATGATCGTGCTGCCATCGGCTTGCAACAGACCGAAGGGGTGGGTGATCGACGTGGCCCAGAAGTCCTCGATGCTGAGTTGTCCGGGGGCGAGGCCAAGTTGTTCTTCGTAGGCCACGGCGGCAGGCCGACCGGCAATTTCGAGCAGCGTCGTGCCTTCGGCGCGGGTGACTAACATAGGCACACCAATCGGGTGCCAACCATGCCGGGTCACAATGGGAATCGGATGTTCGCTGGCAATCCACACCGCAACGGCGCCATGTTCGACCACCTTGTCATCATGAAAAACGAAGGTGGCGACGAATTTTTGCTCATCCCCGGCGGCGCCGCCAACAATGCCGATCTTGGGGCCGGTAACCCGGTAAATGCCTTGCACCAGTTGCTGGAGATCGCCGAGCAGCGCGTCGGCCAAAAGTAAAATGGCTGCGTGCGGGCTGCTGCCGGCCTTGGCACGGCTGCTGCGGGCCAGTTCTTGGCCGGCTTCGTCGAGCGCTCCCTGAATATTGCTGGCGGATGCGACACCAAAGCGATACGGGCCGGCCGAAAGGGCCAACACACCAACACCGGCGCCGAAACCCATGAATTCGCCCTGCACAAACTCCCCGGAGCCGGTTGCGCCGACAACTTGCGCATCACCGGTGACAGCGCAAATGGCGGTTAACAATTCGGCCAGATCATAACGCGGGGTCGTAAACACGAGGACAAGGGCCGGTGAGTCACCATTCAAGCCCTTGACGGCCGCCAAGGCCGCCTCTTTACCGGCATCGCTTGCCAGTTCAGCCCGGCTAACGCCGCTTCCTGCGCTGAGTTTCATGCTTTTTCCATGAGCGGTATTTTCGGATAATTCTATCATCAGCCGCTAATGAAGCGCTGATTGACAGGATGCCGATTGGTTCGAGAAATACAACCATCAATATGGCCCTCTGGCCGGTGGGCATTGTCTGATTAAGCTAGCCGCTGTGTTCACACACAATGCGCGGCGAGCGGGTGATCTGGCATTGCGCTATGGTGGCGTTGAATTCAGGGGATTGCCGGGTTAAGGCAATCGCACATACTCAACCAGGCAGTCACCGACACCCATTTCATAGTCTCGGCAAACACCGGGGCGCCGTTGGTAGATGGTGCAGAGCATGGTGTCCCGGTCGAGGGCGGCACACCAGCCGTCATCGAGGCGGCGCATGACAGTTCCGCCCCAACGATCTTCACGTGTTAAATAGCGCGGCACATCATCGTCGCCCATGAGCAGTACTTCAAGACGACAGCAGCGAGCGGCACAAGTGCTGCAGGTGATTTGAATACTCATGGGCGGATCGCTGAGTCGTGAATATTTTCGGGCACTTTTAGGCGTTGACCGTAACCGTCAGTCGCCGAAGCGGCGCAGGCCGTCGAGATCGATCACATTGATGCCGCCATACTCGCTGCGCACCAAGCCGGCGTCTTCCAGCACTTTTAAAGCCTGATTTGCCCGCTGGCGCGAAACTCCGGCCAGATAGCCAAGTTCTTCCTGCGAAATTTGCAGCAGCCGATTGGTGCCGGGGTAGAGCACCGGGTTGAACAACGCAGCGAGGCCACGGGCAATGCGGGCATCGGTGTCGAGCATTCGCTCATTTTCGATCATGCCGATAAATTGGCCGAGACGTTCGTTGATTTGCGCGACTAGGTAGCGGTTGAAGGGAATGCTGTGATCGAGCAACCACTCAAAAGTACTGCGGTTCATGAAGGCAACGCGGGTTTCGCGGATCGCCATGACATCGTAACGCCGTGGTTCTTTCTTGAGCAATGAGCCTTCGCCAAACCAGCCACCGGTGCTGATGCCCGTCAGTGAGGTGGTTTTGCCGGTGGTCCAGTGGCTGGCCATTTTGCCCAGACCGTCGATGATGCCCATCCAGTAATCGACCGGCTCGCCCTTCATGCAGATGAACGCGCCGGCAGCAAAGGACCGCTCGCAAGTGCCGGCCAGCGCCTTGAGCATTTCTTCTTCGGTCAGAGAGCGGCCCCAGAGAGAGGTGCGCAGTAGTTCCTCGGCGTTTTGCAAAATATTTTCCGGAATGTCCGTTGGATGACAATTATAAGCTCGCTTGCGGCATAGACTCTGCGCCAACTAAGAGTCATTGCGATGGTGCACTGCAAGGTTTACGCAGCCGTCAGCAATGGACACAATGCCTCAAACGAACGTTAGACCGTGCTCAATCATAAGTGCGGCGTGGAGGAGACAAAATGCCTGACCAGGCGAATTTCGGGTCGGTGGATGGTTTGCATACCTTCCCGCGACTGTTGTTCAATCATGCAAAAACCCGCGCCAATGCGCCGGCGATGCGTGAAAAGCATCTCGGCATCTGGCAGACCTGGAGCTGGGCTGATGTCGGCGAGCGTGTGCGCGCCCTGGCGTGTGGCCTCTCTGCGCTCGGCTTCAAGCGCGGCGATAACCTGGCAATCATTGGTGACAACCGGCCGCATCTCTACATGATGATGACCGCTGCCCAGTGTCTCGGCGGTGTGCCGGTGCCGCTCTATCAGGATGCCGTTGCCAGCGAAATGCTGTTCGTGCTACAGGATGCCGGCATCCGTTTTGTCGTTGTCGAGGATCAGGAGCAGGTCGACAAAATGCTCGAAGTCCGCGAGCAGTTGCCCGGACTCGAGCACGTCATCTACGACGACCCGCGTGGTATGCGGCATTACACCCAGACTTTCCTGCACGACATCCATGAGCTGATGGAAATGGGTAGGATTCACGACCGCAACCATCCCGACTTTCTAAATCAGGAAGTTGAGCAAGGCCATTTCGACGATGTGTCGGTCATGCTCTACACCTCGGGTACCACCGGCAAGCCGAAAGGCGTCTGTCAGACGCACGGCGCCTTTATCGCCGCAGCGCAAGGCGGTGTCGAAGTCGATCATATGGCTGCCGACGGCGACATTCTTTGTTATCTGCCGATGGCCTGGGTCGGTGATCACCTCTTCTCCTACGCGCAGGCGCTGGTCGCCGGTTTCACTATCAATTGCCCGGAATCAGGCGATACGGTAATGACCGATCTGCGCGAAATTGGCCCGACCTATTACTTTGCCCCGCCGCGTGTGTTTGAAAGCTTGCTGACCTCGGTGATGATCCGTATGGAAGATGCCGGTGCAGTCAAACGCAAGCTGTTCCATTACTTCATGGATGTCGCCAAGCGTTGCGGTGCTGAAATTCTCGATGGCAAACCGGTGTCCATGGGCGATCGCCTCAATTACGCGCTGGGCAACCTGATCGTTTATGGCCCGTTGCGCAACGTCCTGGGCCTGAGCCGGGTGCGCGTCGCCTACACGGCTGGCGCGGCGATTGGCCCGGAGTTGTTCCGCTTTTACCGTTCGATGGGCATCAATCTCAAGCAGTTTTACGGCCAGACTGAAACCTGCGCTTATGTCTGCATGCAGCCGGATGGGGCGATCAAGTTTGATTCCGTTGGTCAGCCGGCGCCAGGCGTTGAAATCAAGATTGCCGACAACGGCGAAGTGCTGGTCAAAGGGCCGATGCTGCTCAAGGAATACTACAAACGCCCGGAGGACACCGCCGAGTCGATCAATGCCGATGGCTACTTCATGACTGGTGATGCCGGCTTCCTCGACGAAGATGGTCACCTGAAGATCATCGACCGTGCCAAGGACGTCGGCAAGCTGTCGAACGGCGCAATGTTTGCTCCGAACTACATCGAGAACAAACTGAAGTTCTTCCAGCACATCAAGGAAGTGGTCTGTTTCGGTCACCAGCGCGACATGGTTTGCGCCTTTGTGAATATCGATGTCGGTGCCGTTGGTAACTGGGCCGAGCGGCGCGGTATTTCCTATTCCGGTTACGCCGATCTGGCGGGCAAACCGGAAGTGCTTGAACTGATCCGTGAATGTGTCGAGCAGATCAATGCCGGTTTGATTCACGACACGATGGTTGCTGATTCACAGATTCATCGCTTCCTGGTGTTGCACAAAGAGCTTGATCCGGATGATGACGAATTGACACGCACCCGCAAGGTGCGCCGGAATTTCGTCGCCGAAAAATACAAGGTGTTGATCGATGCGCTGTATAGCGGCAAGGCGAATCAGTTCATTGAAACCGAGGTCAAGTTCGAAGATGGTCGGCGCGGCAAGGTGTCTGCCGACCTCAAGATCATCGATGCCAAGACCTTCCCGATCGTGAAAAAGGCTGCCTGATATGTCCAAGAAAATAGGCGACGTCATTCTCGACCTGCAGAATATTTCCCTGCGCTTCGGCGGCGTCAAGGCGCTGACTGATATTTCCTTTGATGTGCGCCAGCACGAAATTCGCGCCATTATTGGCCCGAACGGTGCCGGCAAGAGCTCGATGCTGAACGTCATCAACGGCGTCTACCACCCGCAGGAAGGCAAGATCTTCTGGCACGGCAAAGAGCGCAAGAAAATGGAGCCGCACATGGCGGCGCAGCAGAATATCGCGCGTACCTTCCAGAATATTGCCTTGTTCAAGGGCATGAGCGTTCTCGACAACATCATGACTGGACGCATTACCAAGATGAAGTCCAACTTCATCGAGCATGCGCTGTGGTTTGGCCGGGCCAAGAATGAGGAGTTGGAGCACCGTAAGAAAGTGGAAGAGGTTATCGACTTTCTGGAAATCCAGCACATCCGTAAAACGCCGGTTGGCCGTCTGCCCTATGGCCTGCAAAAGCGGGTTGAGCTGGGCCGCGCGCTGGCTGCCGAGCCAACCATGCTGCTGCTTGATGAGCCGATGGCCGGCATGAATGTCGAAGAAAAACAGGATATGTGCCGCTTCATCCTCGACGTCAATGACCAGTTCGGGACGACGATAGTGCTGATCGAACACGATATGGGCGTGGTGATGGATATTTCCGACCGCGTTGTCGTGCTCGACTACGGCAAGAAGATCGGTGATGGCGTGCCGGATGTCGTGAAAAACAGTGAGGAGGTCATCAAGGCCTACCTCGGCGCCGGCCACTAGGAGACAGGGTTATGAATTTTTTCTTGGAAGTCCTGATTGGTGGCCTGCTTTCCGGCGTGATGTACGCCTTGGTGGCCCTCGGTTTCGTGATGATCTACAAAGCCTCTGGTGTTTTCAACTTTGCTCAGGGGGCGATGGTCTACCTGGCGGCACTGTCGGTTGTTGGCTGTATTGAACAAGGTGCGCCGCTCTGGCTGGCGATTATTCTCGCCTTTATTATCATGACCTTGTTCGGTATTGCTACCGAGAAATTTGTGTTGCGCAAGCTGGTCAATCAGCCGCCGATTGCACTGTTCATGGCGACGATTGGTCTGGCGTTTTTTATCGAAGGCATTGCTCCGATGGTTTTCGGCAGCGATCCGCGCGCGCTGGAATTGGGTATTGTCGATGAACCGCTGCCTTGGGTCATGGACAACTGGAACATGGTGATTTCAAAGTTTGATTTGGTCGCCGCCGGCGTGGCTGGCGTGCTGGTTGCCACGCTGGCCCTTTTCTTCCAATACACCCGGATCGGTCGCGCCTTGCGCGCCGTGGCCGATGACCATCAGGCCGCTTTGTCGATTGGTATTCCGCTGCAACACATCTGGGCGATTGTCTGGGGCGTTGCCGGTTTTGTCGCATTGGTTGCCGGCATGATGTGGGGGGCTCGTAATGGTGTGCAGTTTGCGCTTACTTTTACCGCACTCAAGGCGCTGCCGGTGCTGATCCTTGGCGGTTTTACCTCGGTGCCGGGGGCGATTATCGGCGGGTTGATCATCGGCGCCTCGGAGAAACTGGCTGAAATCTATATTCCGCCGGTTATGCAGGATCTGTTTGGCGGCAATTTTGGCGGTATCGAAGGTTGGTTTCCTTACGTGCTGGCGCTGTTGTTCCTGTTGGTTCGCCCCGAAGGTCTCTTCGGCGAAAAACACATCGACCGGGTTTAAGGGAGAAAACACATGCTTTACCGTGAAGCCGGTCAATTCAAAACGACCTACGCTGCTGATCAGCAACTCTTTCCGATTCGTCAGGACCGGATTGGGGTCATCACCTTGCTGCTTGTCGCTTTTCTGGGCGTGCCGCTCTTTGCCAGCGAATACTGGTTTTCGGCCATCCTGATTCCATTTCTTATTTTTGCTCTGGCTGCACTTGGGCTGAATGTGCTGACCGGTTATGCCGGCCAGCTTTCACTGGGTTCCGCCGCTTTCATGGCGGTTGGCGCCTACGCCGCCTACAACTTTCAGTTGCGTATCGAAGGTATCCCGATCCTGGTTTCCTTCGCTTTGGCAGGGTTGACCGCCGCCGGGGTTGGTATTCTGTTCGGCCTGCCATCGCTGCGTATCAAGGGCTTTTATCTGGCCGTGGCGACGCTGGCGGCACAGTTCTTTATTGTCTGGTGCCTGACCAAGTTTCCCTGGCTGTCGAACAATTCGTCTTCCGGCGTGATTTCGACGCAGAAGCTGATTATCTTCGGCCATGAGCTGACGACGCCAGTTGAAAAATATCTGCTGGTGCTCTCCATCGTTGTTGTTATGGCCCTGGCCGCCAAGAACATGGTGCGTTCATCGACCGGTCGTGCATGGATGGCGGTGCGCGACATGGACGTTGCTGCTTCGGTGATCGGTATCAAGCTGATGCCGACCAAGCTGCTCGCCTTTGCCGTCAGTTCCTTTTACTGCGGCGTTGCCGGTGCTTTGTATGCTTTCTGCTACCTCGGTTCGGTCGAGCCGGATGGCTTCTCGCTCGAAATGTCGTTCAAGATTTTGTTCATGATCATCATCGGCGGTGTCGGTTCGATCATGGGTAGCTTCCTTGGCGCGGCTTTCATCCTGCTACTGCCTATTTTCCTCGACGTTGCCCTGCCGTTTTTGGCCGGCTTGTTCGGGCTACCGTTTTCCAGCGCTACCGTGTCGCACATCCAGATTACGGTGTTTGGGGCGCTGATCATGTTCTTCCTCATCGTGGAGCCGCACGGGTTGGCCCGGCTGTGGCAAATCGCCAAGGAGAAACTGCGTTTGTGGCCTTTCCCTCACTAGGTTTGGTCGTGCTGGAAGCGGCGGCGGCCCCGTCGCTTATTTGTAATAAATGGAGGAGACATTCAATGATTAAAAATTTCAAACCCGCTATTGCCGCCGCTGCGGTTTCTCTGGCTATGCTCTCTTCTGCCGCGATGGCAGCTGAAGAGCAGTTCTTCCCGCTGATCGACTACCGGGTTGGCCCATACGGCTCCAATGGTCAGGCTTTCTACGGTGGTTTCATCGATTATCTCAACTACGTCAATCTGAAGGAAAAGGGCGTCAATGGCGTCCAGATGACTTACGAAGAGTGCGAAACCGAATACAACAACGCCAAGGGCGTCGAGTGTTACGAGCGTCTGAAGAGCAAGGCAGCCAAGTCGGCCGGCCCGCTGCACACGATGTCGACCGGCATTTCCTACGCGCTGATCGACAAGTCGGCCCAGGATAAATTGCCGCTGGCGATGATGGGTTATGGTCGTACCGATGCGGTCGATGGCTCGGTGTTCCCCTACGCCTTCCCGCTGGTGACGACTTACCAGATGCAGGCATCGGCCATCGTCAAGTTCATCAAGGACAAGAACGGCGGCAATCTGGCCGGCAAGAAGATTGTTTATCTCTATCATGACTCGGCTTATGGCAAGGAAGCGATCATCGCTTTGGAAGCTGAGGCTTCACTGAATAAATTTACGTTGGTGCAGATTCCGGTCGCCCATCCGGGTAACGAGCAGGGCGCGCAGTGGCTGAAGATTCGTCAGGAAAAACCAGACTTCGTTATTTTCTGGGGCTGGGGCGTGATGAACCAGACGGCGCTGAAGGCCGCGCAGAAAGTTGCTTTCCCGCGTGACAAGATGATCGGCTCGTGGTGGACCGGTTCTGAAGAAGACGTGGTGCCGGCTGGCGATGCCGCCAAGGGTTACATGGCTGCAACCTGGAACGTTTCTGGCAAGCAGGTGCCGGTGATTGCCGATATCGAAAATGTTGTTTATGGTGCTGGCAAGGGCAATCTGCAGGACAAGACCAAGATCGGCACCATCCTTTATAACCGTGGTGTTTCCGCTGCCGTCCTGTCGGTTGAAGCCATCCGCAAGGCGCAGGAAAAGTACGGCAAGGGCAAGGCAATGACCGGTGAACAGACGCGCTGGGCACTGGAAAACCTGAATATCACTGATGCTCGCTTGAAGGCCTTGGGCGCTACCGACTTGCTGCCGGAAATCAAAACCTCCTGCGACAACCACGAAGGTTCCGGCAAGGTGAAGATCCAGCAATGGGATGGCGCCAAGTGGGTGCCGGTATCCGGCTGGATCGAGGGCAACAAGGCGCTGATTCACCCGCTCTTCCAGGCATCTGCCAAGCAGTACGCCAAGGAAAAGGGCATCACGCCGCGTGACTGCTCGAAAGAGAAGTAAGTAATTTCCGCCTCCCCCTCCTCTTTCGAGGAGGGGGTTGAAGCAAGGATTGCCAATGAATACACAAACTGCGGCTGTTACGGTCGACTCGTATTTGAGCATCAAAAATATCGAGGTCATTTACGACCACGTTATTCTGGTGCTCAAGGGCGTTTCGCTGAATGTGCCGAAAGGCAAGATCGTTGCCTTGCTGGGCGCCAATGGTGCGGGCAAATCAACGACGCTGAAAGCCATTTCCAACCTGTTGCACGCTGAACGTGGCGATGTGACGAAGGGTTCTGTCGAATACAAGGGCCAGCGTATTGACCAGCTGACGCCGAACGAACTGGTCAAGCGTGGCGTCATTCAGGTCATGGAAGGGCGCCATTGCTTTGGCCACCTGACCATCGAGGAAAACCTGCTGACCGGTGCCTATACCCGCTCGATTT
>ERZ724524.651-NODE-651-length-22862-cov-9.038848_pt1 | contig 22862 bp, 18 predicted proteins | sample MGYA00376057_ERZ724524 | MGnify/ENA primary metagenome ERZ724524 (study PRJEB28724, sample SAMN07190888) | wastewater metagenome | isolation source: influent of sewage treatment plant in Hong Hong | place: USA: Christiansburg, Virginia | collected 2016-03-01 ...
CGCATGCCGCGCGTCTAACTCAACCGCCGTTTACACAAAATCCGGGACACCCTCCGATAACTTGAAATCAGTGCCGGGGCTTGACGTTGCCGGCGGCATGGCGCGATCACTAAACAATGCGCCCATCTACAAGAAAATGCTATTTGGTTTTCTTAAAGGTTCGTCAAATACCGTTCAGGTAGCCCACCAACTCTTGCTCAAAGATGACATCCTCGCAGTGGAGCGTGCGCTGCACACCTTAAAGGGAACTGCTGCAACCATCGGCGCAAACGACCTTGCCTCACTTGCAAGCGCGGGTGAACAGTTGGCGAAGCAAAAGGCACCGTCAGAAGAACTGGCGCAGGCGCTCACCAAACTCGATGCACCCCTTGTTCGTTTCACTGACGCGCTCAGCAAGGCACTCGCTCACCTAGAGGACGTTGCGCCACCACAGGCTAACAACGCCTCTGCACAAGGTGCCGCTTTGCAAAAGTTGGCTCAGTACTTGGTTGATGATGACCCAGAAGCAGTGACTTACTATTTGGACAATCAAGAAGTGCTTGATTCTGCACTTGGCGAAGGCGCTGCGGCGATAGCTTCTGCCTTGACTGAATATCGCCTAGATGATGCCCTTTTGGCTATGCTTGCACGAACCCAGTTTCCATTTCGTCAACTGGCAACCGAATGATGATCGGATCATTTCACCTCTTTAAGAATGACCACTATTGGCGATCGCCCAAATGATCATTGTTTCCGCCTTAAGGCGAACCTCGTGGTCCAATCCACAGCATTCCCCACACGGAATGCCCGCCCGCATCCCTAAGGCAACACAGCCTCAATCAAGAACGGCCCATTAGTCTTAATGGCCGCAGCCAGCAGTTGCGTGAACTGCTCAGCTGTCTCCGCACGCGCGGCTTCCACGCCCATGCCATTGGCCATTTGTAACCAGTTGAGAGACGGGTTGTCGATGTCCAACATGCGGCGCGCATTCACGCCGGGTAGGCCTGCGCCCACGTCTTTCAATTCTCCGTGCAGGATGTTGTAGCGGCGGTTGGCGAAGATGATGGTCACCACATTCAGCTTTTCGCGCGCTTGGGTCCACAGGGCTTGCACGGTGTACATGGCGCTGCCGTCGGCTTGCAGGGTGATCACTTTTCGGTTGGGTGCTGCAATGGCCGCACCGGTGGCCAGCGGCAGGCCCAGTCCGATGGCGCCACCGGTGAGCTGCAAGTAGTCGTGCGGGGCGGCGTGGTAGCTCATGGGGAAGAAGTCGCGGCCAGAGCTGACGCTTTCGTCGCAGATGATGGTCTGGTCAGGCATCAAGGCCACCACGCTTTGGGCGATGCTCTGGGCTGTGAGCTGACCTGTGGGCAGTGGCAAATCGCGCTGCTGGGCCAGCATGGATTGCACGGCTTGTGCCGCTTGTACGGCGGCAGGCGCAACGCCCGCTTGGGCGGCCAGCTCGCGCAATGCGGCGACCAGGTCATCACCCGGCTGGGCTGCGGTGATCACTTCGCACCCTTCGGGCAGCATGCTGCTGGGTTTGCCGGGGTAGGCAAAGAAGCCCACAGGGGCTTTGGCGCCGATCAGGATGATGCGCTGGGTGGTGGCAAACATTTGCAGGGCTTTGTCCACCACGTAGGGCACGCGGTCCAACATCAATCGCCCCAGGCCGCGCTCTACCCTGGCATTGGCCTGCTGTGTGAGCAGCCGCGCACCGGTGGTTTGCGCAATCTGGCTGGCCAGGGCCATGCCTTCATCGCGCAGCGCCTTGCCCGCCAGCAAGATCACGGTGTTGCTGGCGTTCGTTCCGCTTTGACGCAGGGCTTGGGCTGCTTGCGCAATGGCATCCGCTTGAGGCAGAGTGCCCCCGCCCTGCGGCGCGGCCATGACAGCGCCCGCTTGGGTAGGGCTCCAGGCATGGTCTGCCGCCAGGATCAGGTTGGCAATGCGCCCAGGCGCGATGCGAGCCTGGGTGATGGCCTCAGCGGTGGTATAGCCCAAAGTATCAGCACTTTGGCTGCGGCCCACCCAGTGCGACATGGGGCGTGCCAGGCTCTCGATGTCTGAGGTAAGCGGTGCGTCATAGGCCAGGTGGTGCGTGGCATGGTCGCCCACCACATTGATCATGGGCGTGTTGGCACGGCGGGCGTTGTGGATGTTGGCCAGACCATTGGCCAAGCCTGGGCCGGTGTGCAACAGGGTGCAGGCGGGTTTATCCGCCATGCGGGCGTAGCCGTCTGCCGCGCCTGTGACCACGCCTTCAAACAGGCCCAGCACGCAGCGCATCTTGGTTTGGCGGTCCAGCGCGGCCACAAAGTGCATCTCCGATGTGCCGGGGTTGGCAAAGCAGTGGTCTACGTCGTTGGCCAGCAGGGTTTCGCACAGCAGGTCGGCGCCGTTGCGCACATGGTCGGTGGTGGGTTCAGTCATGCCTGTTTCCTTGTCGAAGCGGTTTCAGCAAATCGCCCAAACCGTTGTGGTCAATCTCGTGCATCAGGGCCAGCAAGCGGCCGAGTTTGCCTGGTGGAAAGCCCTCGCGTGCAAACCAGTTCAGGTAGTTACCAGGCAGGTCGGCCAGCAGGCAGCCCTTGTGCTTGCCGTAAGGCATTTCGGTGGTGACAAGCTGGGTCAGCAGTTCAGCGTCCAAAGCGTCCATGGGGTGGCGTGGCGTTGAATCAGGCAGATGCTCAGTCAGGCGTGAAGCGCGTTTCAAACCGCGTGGCGTCGGCCTGCAGTTCAAAGGTGACCAACTGTCCCATCTTGCCGTCAGCCAGGCGGTGCGCCGCAAACAGGCTGGATTTGCCCTTCAGGTCAAAGCTGGGCAAGTCAACCAGCGCATAGGGGTACGGCACAAACACCTCAAACTCAAACAGCGTGCGGTACTTGTTGCGTGGGTTGGGAAACAGGTTGTACTTGGGCGTGTTGATGGTTTTTTCGGCCATGGTCTTATTCTGATTGGGCAAGCATGCGGGTGACCTCTTCGGCAATGGCCAAGCAACTGGTCAAGCCGGGCGATTCGATGCCAAACAGGTTGACCAGGCCCGGCACGCCGTGAACGCCAGGGCCTTGAATACAGAAGTCTTTGGCTTCTTCATGGGGGGCTTGGATCTTGGGGCGAATGCCAGCGTAGCCGGCTTGCAATGCGCCATCGGCCAGATCAGGCCAGTAGCGGCGCACTGCGGCATAAAAGCTGTCGCCACGGGCTGGATTGACGACCAAGTCATCAGGAGAATCCACCCATTCCACATCGGGGCCAAACTTGGCTTGGCCGCCCAGGTCCAGCGTCAGGTGCACACCCAGGCCCGCGGCCTCAGGCATGGGATAGATCAGGCGGCTGAAGGGCGCGCGGCCTGCCAAGGTGAAGTAATTGCCTTTGGCGTAGTAGGCGGTGGGCACGTGGCGCGGGTCCAAGCCCGCAAACTGGCGGGCCAGATCAGGTGCGTAGAGGCCAGCGGCATTGACCACGGTGCGTGCGGACAGCTCCGTGCCGTCTTCAGCTACTAATTCAATAGCATTCTTTGCACACCTGGCGTGCCGTAAGGGCGAATTTAATGCCAACATGCCGCCTGCATTCTCCATGTCGCCCTGCAAGCTGAGCATCAAACCGTGGCTGTCCACAATGCCGGTGCTGGGGCTGAGCACGGCAGCCACGCAGTTAAGTGCTGGCTCCAGCGCCAGGGCCTGCTCACGGCTCAGGTGCTGCAGATCATTCACGCCGTTGGCCTGCGCCTGCGCAATGCTGGCCTGCAGTTTGGGGAGCTGTTCTTCACTGGTGGCTACCAACAATTTGCCACAGCGTTTGTGGTCAATGCCACGTTCTGTGCAGTACGCGTAAAGCATGTCTTTGCCTTGCACGCACAGCTTGGCTTTGAGCGAGCCAGCGGGGTAATAAATGCCCGCGTGGATGACTTCGCTGTTGCGCGAACTGGTGCCTGTGCCAATGGCGTCCGCTGACTCCAGCACCATCACCTCACGCCCTTGCAGCGCCAGTGCACGCGCCACCGCTAAACCAACAACCCCTGCGCCGATAACGACGGCATCTACCTGATCCATAAATTGATCCTAATTGTGATTACCACTGCACCTTGAAGGGATCGGTGTCGTCACCCGATCCGATCAACGGCCCCTGCTTGAACACGCCGCTGACGCGCAGCGCGGGTTCACCGTCAGCAGAGACCAGGCCTTGCGCAAACAGCATATTGCGCGTGCGGCGCAGCACTTCGCCCTCGCCTTGTACCCAGGCGCCGAGCTTTGCACCGCCCAGGTAATCGATTTGCAGGCTGATGGTGGGCAAGAAGCGACGCTCACCAGCATCTTGATAGATTGCTACAGCAGGCATCAGCATGTCAGCAAAGCTGGCCAGCATGCCGCCGTGGCAACTCATCAAGGGGTTGCAGTGGCGCTCCTCAACCCGAAAGCCGAGTTGCAAGCGCGTACCGGTCCAGCGCGCAAACAAGGGCCCGTTGTGCCCGATAAAAGGCCCACCAATCTTGATGGGTTTGAAGCCTTCGGGCACGTGGGCCGAAGCAATGCGTGCCGGGTCAATGTCGTAACTGGTGTTGTAGTTGACGGCTTCCACATGCTTGGTCATGTGGTTGGTCATGTGTTGGCTCCCAAGGCCAGCTCTACAGCTAAAGCCACAGCGGCTAGGCGGGCATCATCTTGCGCGACCGATGCCAGCATCAGGCCCACTGGCAAATCCCCTGCCCTGTGACACGGCAAGCTGAACGCGCAGCCATCCAGGTAATTGAACGCAAAGGTGTTGCGCAGCAGCAAGCCGTTGGCCGCAAAGAAAGCGTCGCCAGATGCCAAAAGTGCATCAATCGCCGGGGCAACAATAGGCACCGTGGGGCAGATCACCGCATCAAACCCGGCCAACGCAGCACTGGTGCGAGCGATCCAGTCGCGTCGGTTGTCTTGCATGGCGATGTATTGCTGCGCGGTGACCTTTTCGCCCAGTGCGATGCGGGCACGCACGCGGTGGTCAAACGCGGCGCTGTCGCGGGCCAAGCGCTCGTGGTGCTCGGCGAATGCCTCGACCGCCGAAAAGCCACCGGGCGCATTCAGGCGTGGGATCTCGGCGAGTTCGGCCAGCGGAATATCCACGATCAGCGCGCCTGCTGCTGACAAGGTGGACAGCGCCCGACTGAAGGCGGCAGACACTTCGGGTGCCAGCGCGTCTAGCAGCACGGTTTGCGGCAAGGCCAGGCGCATACCCTGCAAGGGTCGGCGGCGAACTGGCAGCGGTGCCCCCGAGAGCACGGCGTCCACCGTGAGGCAGTCTTCCACTGAGCGGGTCATGGCGCAAACCGTGTCCAGGCTGCGTGAGAGTTCCAATGCACCCGTCAGCGGCACCCGAGACTGGGTACTTTTAAAGCCCACCACGCCGCACAGCGCCGCGGGAATGCGGATGGAGCCACCCGTATCTGACCCGAGCCCAGCCACCGCCAAGCCCAGCGCCACAGATACCGCCGCGCCAGAGGACGAGCCGCCAGGAATGCGTGCCACTGAGGCATCAGCCGGGTTGCGCGGTGTACCGTAGTGCGGATTGATGCCAATGCCAGAAAACGCAAACTCCGTCATATTGGTTTTGCCGATGATGGCGGCGCCGCTCCCACGAAGGCGGGATACGGCTACGGCGTCTTGCTGCGCCACAGGTTCGCCCACGCACACCTTGGAACCCGCCAACGTGGTTTCGCCAGCAACGTCGTACAGGTCTTTGATGGTGACGGGCAGACCTGCCAGGGGTGACTGCTGCACCCCGGCGGCTTGGTTGGCGTCGGCCAGCCGGGCAGCCGCCAACGCGGTGTCGCCGTACAAGCGGGTAAAGACGCTTGTTGCGGCGGTGGACTGCGCGTCGGCCAATGTCTGATGGACAAGGGCTTCGCGCGAGGTCTTGGTGTCAGCGAAGCGGGCGTTCCATCCCGAAATAGTGGTGGGTTCTGACTTGCTCATGCAGTGAGCTTATCAGGGCTTCACTGTCGTCCAAAACCCAGCGCAGCCGAGGCGACATGGGGGGTAGTCGTTCCCGTGAGCGTGCCCTGAAAAGACAAGCCGGCCGCATAGCCCACACCTGTGGCGCCCACAATGCGGCCATTGATCACGCCTGTGGCAGATCCAGTGCAGCCCACGCAACGCACGTTGCTGAGGGTTTGATTGGAAGGCGACAGCGCCCAAGACGTGCCCGTAGGAACGACATAGGCCACAGCGCCTGCGGTGCTGGTTCTGGCAAAGCTCATCCCCATGGGGTCGAGCGCCGTGACTTGCCGCGTCCCCAAATCCACCCCCAGGCGGCCGGCAGCGAGCGTGCCCGTTCGACCCAGGCTGTCGGTGGGCGTGGTCCCTCCGGCAAAGTTGTAGGTGGCGGAGCCCGAGGTGGGAAGCGCCACGCGCGGGGTATCGCCCCACGCAATGTGTGTACCCACCACGTTCCCACTGCTGGGGTCTGGCGAGCGGTAAGTCCAGTACACGCCCGCCCCCTGAGAGAAGTTCACCGGATAGGTTTTGTTCAGCTGAATTGCAAGCGATGCCGCGTCAAAGAAGAACAGGTCTTTAACTTCTTCCACCATGGCGTGCAGTTGGCGCACCGTGACATCTTCCGATACCGCACCCGCGCTAAGCACGCCGTTGGTGACACCACTGCGGCCTTGAACATAGGTAATGCGGTTGTTCTGTGCCGTCATAAAGTCCACCAAGCCCGGGTACTGGCCCGTGGCTGCAAGCGCCCGCAAAGCAACCGGGTCTGAGGCCAGCAGGCGCAGCAAGGTCAGTTTGGGCGAATTGGACACCTGGTCACTGGCACGCGATTCGGTTTTGGCGTCTACCGTGGCGCTGGCGTCACTTGCATTGGCGCTGCGAGCGCGCGCAACCAGTGCCCGGTCGATCAGAATGCCGGGCGGCGTGAGCAGCCGCTCTGGCACGGCATTGATGTCGGCCAGGTAGAAGTTCTCTTGTTGGTCAAACTCGGATTCGCCCGCGTTATTGCTGACAGATATGCGCCCGTCAGTGACGCCACCAAACAGCCCGTTGGGAACGGCAGTGCCATCCGGATTGGTGCAGTCGTTGGCACACGCTACCAACGTGAAGTGTGTGCCACGAATGCCCACGGTGGCAGTCGACGTCTGGATGCCATACGCCTTGGCATTGTTCTTGCCAATCAGGCCTGTGATGGTCCGCAAGCCTCCTTTGAGCAAAGCCATGATGGAGCGGTCGTTTTCCACATTGCGGGTATAGCGAAAATCTTCGATCTTGACTTGGGAGTTGGCCCGCAGCGCCACCACCGACTCATCCGCAAATCGCACCTGCAGTGCACTGCGGTCACCCACGGCGATGGTGTCACCGTTCTGGATATCGGCGCCATGTTGAATAGGCAGAGACTGGCCACCCCGGTCAATGCTGGCCGACCCCGCTACCGCGAGGACACGCCCCACAGGTTGCGCATGAATCGACCAAGGCAGCGCGCCCAAAAGACCAGCACACATGACGGTACGCAGAAAAACGGTTTTCATGGCGGAATCCTTCAAAGAGTGTCGTAGCGCAGCTTGACGGTGACTGCGTCGCGGGTGAGTTGGTACAGGCCGATGTTGGAGCGCTGGTCCAGATGCTGGTAGTCCATGCGCAGGCTCCACTGCCGCGATAGGGCGTAACTGGCGTTCACATCCAGCACGCCTGCGGAATCGCGCCGGGTCTCGAGGCCATCGGCAAAGGCGCCGCCGAAGCGCGAGCTGAGATAGCTTAGGCCTGCACCTAGCGTCCAGGCTTGGGCAGGTTGCGCGGTAACGCCAACACGTGTGCCCCAGAACTGCCGCGAGAGATCAGGGCGGTCTTTGACGTTGCGTTCCTGCCCGCCATTCAGGGTGAGAAGCAAAACCGGGCTCCAGCCACTTAGGAAGCTGCGGCGCCAATTTCCGGTCAGGTTCACAAGCTGACTGTCGCGCACATCGGCCCCCGAACTCACCACCGATGTTTTTGCGACATCCAGGTACGTGGTCATGTTCTGGTAGGCCTGTTTAGACCATTGCAACTGGCCGCCCAAGCGGTTAAACGCATCCGCCTGGTAGTTCCACTCTCCCATCACCGACACAGCACTCAGGTAGCGTTGCCGAAAGACATTGATAGACGTCACGTCCACGCCCGCGCGCATGGCATGACGCCCCAGGTTTTTGGAAACACCCGCGAAAGCTGAGATGCTTTCCTGGTCAAACACATCGTTGCTTCGATTGGCATGGCGACGCCCATTTACCACGGCACCGCCGTAGAGCGCCAAGCTGGCACGCAGGGGCACATTGCCCTGCAGACCCGCTTGCAAGGTGCCGAAGTTATCGCGGCGTTGCTCTGAGGTTTGCCCCGGAGCGACGACCAAGCCTTCGGGCAGACCCGCAATTTGGCCGCTGAGAACCCCGCTGTTGATATTGGTGTCTCGCCCTGCTCCCAATTCCACCCAGGCGGAGACATGGGGTTTGGAGGCAGCCTGGCGTGAATTGATCGCATCTAAAAAGCGGTTGATGCTGTAGAGCTCACCGCCTTGGGCCACCTTAGCGAGGGCATCAAATTCCTCCTTGGCACGACCATCGTCGCCCAAGGTGAAATAACCACGCGCCAAATGAAAGCGGGCCGACAGATTCTCAGGAAAATGCAGCAAATACCGCTCCAGTGCAAGCACGCCCTCGCCGGGTGAGCCTACATTGATCGCGGCAATGCCGAAATAGAAATCGAACAAGGGTTCGCCCAGGGCATCTGGGTTGCGCCGCCCCAGCTCAAACGCCTGCACATCTTGTGAGGCTTCAAGCATGCGCTTCAGATCATCGGCAGGGGCAGCAAGTGCCGCTAAGCCGCATAGCCCTAAGGCCACAGCTGCGATAGGCTTCTTCATGGCAATTCCTAGTCAGAAACAAGCCCCAAAAGCCTACCACAGACCTGAAATCACCTGATCATTTTGGTGATTACTTCACAAAACCAGAAGGTTTTACCTTCCCCGCTTTCAGCTCACCTTGCGATCAAACCGGAACTGCCCAGGCGCCACCACCGGGTCCACATCCACGGGGATGATGGACTTGGGTGGAAAGCGCCCTTCCAAGAGCAGCTTGGACAGCGGGTTCTCAATGCGTTGCTGGATCGCCCGTTTGAGCGGCCGCGCACCGAAGACCGGGTCGAAGCCGACCTTGGCGATTTCTGCCAGGGCCATGGCGGACACATCAAGCTGCAAGTCCATGTGGGCCAAACGATCTTGCAAGGCCTTGAGCTGGATCTTGGCAATCGACTCAATGTGCTTGGCATCCAGCGCGTGGAACACCACGGTCTCGTCAATGCGGTTCAAGAATTCGGGGCGGAAGTAGTTCTTCAGTTCGTCCCACACGGCGTCTTTGATCTCATCAGAATCGCGGCCGACCATGCTTTGGATGATGGGCGAGCCAATGTTGCTGGTCATCACGATCACGGTGTTCTTGAAGTCCACGGTGCGGCCTTGGCCATCGGTCAGGCGGCCATCGTCCAGCACCTGCAGCAGGATGTTGAACACGTCGGGGTGGGCTTTTTCCACCTCGTCCAGCAGCACCACGCTGTAAGGCTTGCGACGCACGGCTTCCGTCAGGTAGCCGCCTTCGTCATAGCCCACATAGCCGGGAGGCGCACCAATCATGCGGCTCACCGAATGCTTCTCCATGAACTCGCTCATGTCGATGCGGATCAGGTGGTCTTCGCTGTCAAACAAGAAGCCTGCCAGCGCCTTGCACAGCTCGGTCTTGCCCACACCCGTAGGGCCCAAGAACAGGAAGGAGCCTGTGGGGCGGCCTGGGTCAGACAGGCCGGAGCGCGAGCGGCGAATGGCGTTGGCAATGGCAGAGATGGCTTCGTTTTGGCCGACCACGCGCTCGTGCAGCTTGTCTTCCATCAGCAGCAATTTGTCGCGCTCACCTTGAAGCATTTTGGACACGGGGATGCCGGTGGCGCGGGCCACCACTTCGGCGATTTCGGCCACGCCCACCTGGGTGCGCAGCAAGCGGTTGGCAGGCACGTCTCCAGAGGCAGCTTTACCTTTGGAACGGTCTTCTTCCGCCTTCAGTCGCTTTTCCAGATCGGGCAAGCGGCCGTATTGCAACTCGGCGACCTTGTTGTAGTCGCCCTTGCGGGTGAGGTCTTCCATCTGCTTGCGGATTTTCTCGATCTCTTCCTTGATCTGGGCGCTGCCTTGAGCTTGTGCTTTTTCAGACTTCCAGATCTCGTCCAGATCGGCAATTTCTTTTTGCAACTGGATGATTTCTTCCTCGATCAGGCTCAGGCGCTTTTGCGAGGCCTCGTCGGTCTCACGCTTCACGGCCTCGCGCTCGATCTGCAACTGGATCAGGCGGCGGTCGAGCTTGTCCATGACCTCGGGTTTGGAATCAATCTCGATCTTGATTTTGCTGGCCGCTTCGTCGATCAGGTCGATCGCCTTGTCGGGCAGGAAGCGGTCGGTGATGTAGCGCTGGCTGAGTTCTGCGGCGGCCACGATGGCGGGGTCGGTGATCTCAACGCCATGGTGGACTTCGTAGCGCTCTTTTAGGCCGCGCAGGATTGCGATGGTGGCTTCCACCGTAGGTTCGCCCACCAGGATTTTCTGGAAGCGGCGCTCCAGGGCGGCGTCTTTTTCGATGTACTTGCGGTATTCGTCCAGGGTGGTGGCGCCCACGCAATGCAGTTCGCCACGGGCCAGGGCGGGCTTGAGCATGTTGCCCGCATCCATGGCACCTTCGGCCTTGCCTGCGCCGACCATGGTGTGCAGTTCGTCAATGAAGACAATGGTTTGGCCTTCGTCTTTGGCGAGTTCACTGAGCACGGTCTTCAGGCGCTCTTCAAATTCGCCCCGGAACTTGGCGCCCGCCAAGAGTGACGCCATGTCGAGCGACAGCACGCGCTTGCCTTTGAGCGAATCAGGCACCTCACCAGCGACGATACGCTGGGCCAAGCCTTCGACGATGGCTGTTTTGCCCACACCGGGTTCGCCAATCAACACAGGGTTATTCTTAGTGCGGCGCTGCAGCACCTGGATCGCTCGGCGGATTTCATCGTCGCGGCCAATCACAGGGTCAAGCTTGCCCATGCGGGCGCGCTCGGTCAGGTCCAGGCAATACTTTTTGAGGGCTTCGCGCTGGCCTTCGGCGTCGGCACTATTGACGTTTTGGCCGCCGCGCACGGCGTCAATAGCCGATTCCAGCGATTTGCGGCTCAGACCATTCTCACGTGCCAAGCGGCCAGCATCACCTTTGCTGTCACAAACCGCCAGCAAGAAGAGCTCTGCTGCGATGAACTGGTCGTCGCGCTTCATGGCTTCTTTTTCAGTCGCTTGCAGCAGGCTGACCAGGTCTCGGCCAACAGTCACCTGCTCTTGTCCCTGAACTTGCGGTAAACGCTTGACCGCGCTTTCAGCGGCAGCCAGCAGGCCTTGTGCATTGGCACCTGCTCGCTCCAGCAAGGCGCGCGGGCCATCAGTCTGCTTGATGAGCGCGACCAGCAAGTGCGCTGGCTCAATGTAAGCGTGATCGCTCCCAATGGCCAGCGACTGGGCGTCGGCCAAAGCTTCTTGGAATTTGGTAGTGAATTTGTCTGTACGCATGGTGTAGGGTGTGTCGTCAGTTGTTTTGCAAGTGCGAATGCGGGCAAAGCGGTGTCAGTCAAGGCGCGCGACGTAGAACAGACCGGGCGTCTGATCAAGGAGCGCAACGCTGAATGGCATCGCTTTGCCCACATTCCCGTAGGGTTGTGGTCAAAAATGCTGCCAACGGCGTTGCAAAGCCTTGTCGGGGCAACACCCCGACCGCGTTTTGCGCCTTGCTGGCGGCATTTTTGACCGCAACGCATCTTGCAAAACAGCTGACGTCACACCCTTACCCGTCCTTGCCATACACGTGGTCACGAACAACGCCATTTTCAAGGCTTAAACCGAGCGAACCAAAGAGTTATCTTGACTAAAATCAAGCTATGAACATCCACCAACTGTCGGTTAGCTACCTTCACGAGCAAGACAGGATTCTGGTACGCATCAATTCTGTTGATGCGCAAGAGATCCGCCTTTGGTTGACCCGCCGCCTTTGTCTAGGCTGGGCTCCGGTTCTTCGGGACACCTTGGACACCAAGCCGCCCAGCAAGACAACAAGCACCCACGCCAGCAGTGACGACTCAGACAGCAGCCCGTCCCCCGCCTGGGTCGGAGAGTTTCAGCGATTGCAGAACCTGAAAGACTCTGACTTCACCACGCCGTTCAAATCCGATGCGCAGTCCTGGCCACTGGGGTCCGAGCCCTTGCTGGTTACCACCGTTCACATCGCGCCCAGCAAAGATAGCGGCCTGGAGTTGCGGTTTGAGGAATCTTTGAGCGCCAACCCCGAGCAAGACAGAGGCTTTCAAGCTGCATTGGCGCCCAAACTGCTACATGGCTTCATGCATCTGTTGGAGCAAGCACTGGAAGTGTCCGAGTGGGAGCATCAGGGAACGCCATCTTCCGGCATCCATGCTGCGGCCACAGAGATGGATGAACTGATGCCGCGCGAGCAACACCATTACTTGCATTAAACGTTTCAAGGACTTTTCAGTGCATTCAGCGTGAACCCCGCGATCTGCTTGTAGTTTTCTGAAATGGCACGCAGTTCGTCTTGGCTGATCAAATCATCGATGAGATGAAAGGGTTTGCCACCGCTCAGTTCATCGACCTTGATGTTGATCAAGTCTGGCGGCACGGTTCGGTTTGATCGCACAACTTGCGCAGTAGGTTCTACACGTAAAGCTTCATACGCAAGCAATGCGGCCAGTGGATCGGTATGGGTCAGCAATTGATCCACCACGGTTCGCACATCAATCAAGCCTTGAGCCGCACCGTTGGATCCACGCGGGTACATGGGATGCGCGGCGTCCCCCAGCAAAGTGACCCGCCCAAAGGTCCAGCGATTGACCGGGTCTTTGTCCACCATGGGGTATTCCAGGATTTGCTCAGCCCCTTGGATGAGTGCGGGAACATCGAGCCAGTCGTAGCGCCAGTCTTTAAAGATATCCACAAAGTCCTGGGCTTGACCGGTCTTGTTCCAGTCGTTTTGAGCCGCGCCTTCGCGTCGTATCTCTGCCACCCAGTTGATGAGTTGATTGCCCTTGCCGTCGACGTTGTCCACGATGGGATAAATCACCATCTTGCCTGTCTCGATTGAGCCGATGCGCATATAGCTCTTGCCGCTCAAAATGGGCTTGTGAACCGTGACACCGCGCCAAGTGTTGATGCCCGCGAAGGCCATTTTCTCGAAGGGATAAAACTGGCGGCGAATAGCGGAATTGACGCCGTCGCAGGCCAGCACAATATCGCAGGGGACAGAAGGCAAGCGCTGATGGCTGGTGCTGCTTTCAAAATGAAGCAAGGCTTCGCTGTCAGACTGCTCCACGCCTGTGCAGCGATGGTCAGTGTGCAAGGCATCTGGCCCTAAGCGCTCCAGTGCCGCCTCATACAAAATACGATGCAGCTTGCCACGGTGCAAACCGATTTCTGGTTGTGCATAGCCTGCATGGCGGCCGCGAGGCTCACGGTAGATGTATTGACCGTAGCGATTGAAAAACACGCTCTCCTCGTTTTCAATCCCCACGGCCTCCAGTGCTGACTGCAGCCCAAGAGACGCCAGTTCGCGCATGGCATGTGGCAGCAAGGTGATGCCAACGCCCAGTTCTTTGACCTGTGGCACCGATTCATAGACCTGACAGGCTATGCCCTTTTGGTGCAAAGCGAGCGCAAGGCTTAAGCCCACCACGCCACCGCCCACAATGGCGATGCGGGTGGTGCTGTGAGGTCCGTTGGAGGAGGCGGTTGGCATAGTCATTCTGAAGTAATGTTCTGGGTCTTGATCAGCTTCGCCCAGCGCAAGGCATCGGCCTCGACGACACGCTGAAACTCTTCAGGTGTGCTGCTGGCGGGGTCCATGCCTTGGGTCTCAAAAGCGGTACGCACATCCGGTGCAGACAGGATGTCTTTCAGCTCGCGGTTCAGGCGTTGAACCATGTCGTTCGGTGTGCCAGGGGGCGCAAAGATGCCGTACCACATGGCCACATTGACCTCACCAGCCTTGGCCTCTGCCAAGGTCGGGACCGCTGGCAGCAAGCTGTGTCGCTTGTCGCTGCCTATGCCCAAGGCCACCAGTTTTCCGGCTCGAACATGCGGTAGCGCAACATGGATGGGTAAAAACATCACGTCCACCTGCCCTCCCAGCAAATCCGTCAGCGCGGGAGCGGTGCCACGGTAAGGGATGTGAGTAAGAAACACTCCATTGGCATTCTTGAACAGCTCCATCGACAGATGGTGCGGCGTGCCAACGCCTGGCGACGCATAGTTGATCTGCCCGGGCTTTTGTTTGGCTGACTGGATCAATGCTGTAGCTGTCTTCCAACCCGTGTGCGGCCCAGCCACCAGCAAAAGCTGCCCCCAACTGGTCAAGGAGACAGGCACCAAGTCTTTGACCGGGTCAAAAGGCAATTTGGGGAACAGGCTGCGGTTCATCACCAGGGTATTGACCGAGACTAAAAGCGTAGTGCCGTTGGGCGGTGAGCGCACCACGGCTTCGGTCCCGATATTGCCGGACGCGCCGACCCGGTTATCCACCACCACGCTGCGCCCCAGGCGCTCGCCAAGCTTGGGGCCAACAGTGCGGGCAATCAGGTCAATGCCTGTACCCGGCGTAAACGGCACGATCAGGCGCAAGCTGGGCGCAGACGAATTGGTATTGGCATTTGCATTGGGCGGTGCCGACGTTTGAGATTGCGCATTTGCCAGGCCATGCAGGGATAGCGTGACGTAGATGAACGCTTTTAGACCAATAACTCTCAGCATGGGGACGACCTGACCTTAAGATAAACACACACGGCGAAAATACCTGCCGCAGTTTGCATGCTAACCATTGTGCGGTATGGTTGCACTAACCCAATCCAGGGAATGTCCTGAGTAAAAACCGTAGAAACGCCTCCTCCGTGCCTGAAATTGCCAGTTTGTCCCGACTCTATGCCCGCCCTGGCTTCTTGCTACGGCGCGCCCATCAAATATCGACGGCCGTTTTTGAAGCTGAATGCAATAGCCTGAATCTGACGCCTGCCCAGTTTGGCGTCTTAACCGTGCTCAGCGCCTACCCAGGCTTGGACCAATCCAGCTTGGCCCGGGCGCTGGGCTTTGACAAGGTCACCATGTTGCGTGTGTTGCGCGTACTGGAGCCGCGTGGTTTGGTCACACGGGTGGCGTCGCCCAACAATCGGCGGAACTTGTCCATATCGTTGACGCCAGAAGGGCAAAAGCTGCTGAAGGCGGCCAAAGCACCTGCAGAGCGCGCCTATCACCGCCTGCTATCCCCTCTGGACAAAACGCAACAAGAGCAGTTGCTGAGCCTGCTGCAGCAACTCTCTGACGGTCTGGATGGCATGGCGCGCGCGCCCTTTGTACCACCAGCATGATTTGCCGCCAGCCTGAAATCTCAGGCCGGTTCGCTTTGCAAGTTAAAGGCCATTGCTGGCGTCAATGCCCCAGCGTTGAAGAGCGGCGTCGTCGGTAACGCGGGCATCTACCCAATGTGCGCCCTGTGGGGTTTGCTCTTTCTTCCAAAACGGGGCCTGAGTTTTCAGGTAGTCCATCAAAAATTCGCAGGCCTGAAAACTGACGCCTCGGTGGCGCGAGGTGACTGCCACCAAAACGATTTGGTCAAGCGGCATGAGCAGGCCGACGCGGTGGATCACGCGCGCGCCGTAAATGTCAAAGCGCTGGTGGGCCTGATCCATCATGGCCAGGATGGATTTTTCGGTCATACCGGGGTAATGCTCCAGCTCCATGCTCAGAACCGGTGGGCTATTGCTGGCCTCCGTATAAGTTTGATGAGAGCCGCGCACCGTGCCGACAAAGCTGCATACGGCGCCCACACGTTTGTCGTGTGCACGCAATGCGGCCAGCTCCGCGCTGACATCAAAGTCCTGGGTTTGAATGCTGACGCTCGAATGGTGCATGCAATGCTCTTTGAATCAAGGGCCTTAGCCGCCTGTCACTGGCGGAAAGAACGCGACCTCTGCCGTTGGCTGCAGAAGTGTCGCATCGTCACCCATCACTTGATTGATCGCCATGCGTACCGCTTTGCCGGGGCCCAAACACTCAGCCGACGGGTTGCCACGCGCAACCAGTTCTGCGCGAAGTTCCCCCAAAGTGCTGGCGTTCGATGTGAACTGTTCAGTAGAGCAGCCCATCGTCTCGCGAATGCTGGCGAAATAGCGGATGGTGATGGCCTTGCTCATAGCAACTCCGCAAACGGCAGATAAGGCACCGTGTCGCCACTGCTGATGACTTGTCCTGGTGCGACATCGACCAACCCGTCGCCCCAAACTGACGAGGTCAGCACGCCTGAACTCTGGTTGTCGAAGAGCTCCAAAGCCCCGGAAGCATTGCGCCGCACACGCAGGAATTCGCGTCGGCGGTCTGGCTTGCGCCAATCAAAGTTTGCCAGCGCGGGAATCGCCATGCGGTCTAAGGCCGTTGCCCCCTGCAGTTTGAGCAGAGCTGGCCGCACGAGCAACATGAAGGTGACAAAACTGGACACCGGATTACCCGGCAGGCCAATGAAGTGGGCGTTGCCTACCCGGCCATGGGCAAAGGGCTTGCCAGGTTTGATGGCAATCTGCCACAGGTCCAGGCTGCCTAAGGCTTGCACGGCTGGCTTGATATGGTCTTCCTCGCCAACCGAAACGCCACCACTAGTGAGGATCAGGTCGTGCGACTGAGATGCGCTAGACAAAGCTTGTTCGGTGGCGGCACGCTGATCAGGCACGATGCCGCAATCTGTCACCTCGCAACCCAAGCGCATCAGCATGGCACGCAGAAAAAATCGGTTGGAGTTGTAGATTGCGCCAGGGCGCATTTGTGATGGCGCCACTTCGCCCGGCATGACGAGCTCGTCGCCTGTTGAAAACAAGGCGACTTTAGGACGAGCGGATACCGAAAGCTGGTCAAAGCCAATGCTTGCAGCCAAACCCAAAGACGCTGGATTAAGACGTTCGCCCAGATGCAAAACGATCGAGCCCAGTCGGACATCTTCACCCGCACGGCGAATCCATTGCCCTGCAGTGGGAAGTTGCTGAATCCGCACATGCCCTTCAGGCTCGGCCAAGATTTCGCACTCTTCTTGCGGCACCACGGCATCTGCACCGGGCGGGATGGGTGCACCAGTGAAGATGCGCGCAACAGTTCCGGCAGACAGTGCATGACCCACACTCGCTTCCTGGCTGCCCGCGGCGATGCGTTGCGACACTTTGAAGACTTGGCCGGCTTTCGTCACGTCCGCGCTACGCATGGCGTAGCCGTCCATGGAGCTGTTGTCCAGTGCGGGCACCTGCAGTGAAGAAACCAAGTCTTGCGCAAGAACCCGCCCGTCGGCAGTAAACGTATCTACGCTCTCTACGCGTCCAAGCGGCACCACTGCGCCTAACAATTGAACCAAGGCATCATCCAGCGGTAGCAGCGGCGAACGGGGGGGGCGTGACGAGGCCTGGGGAATGGATGCTTGCAAATCAGCGGGTGGAGTGGAAACAGGCTTGCTCATGCGTAGTTCTCGGCGACATACTCAAAACGGTCTTGGTTTGCCACAAGCCATGCCGCAATTTCTTGAGGCTGGTTCAAATCAAAGACCGGGCGCTGGGTGGGCTCGGGCAATTTGTCCGCTGAGTCGGTGGCAATGGCCACAATAAAGTCATCATCGTGGTAACGCGCTGGATGCTGGGTTGACGCCCGCCAGACCTCAATTTTTTGCAAGTCGGAATGCTTAAAGCCTTCCACCAACACCCAATCCACGCCGTCGTAAACCTCGGCTAACAAGTGATGCACGCTGAGCTCGGTTGACTGCTCAAACTCACGCACCAGCATCAGGCGTTTGCTAGAGGCCGCAACCACTTCAAACGCGCCCGCTTCGCGGTGCCGGAAAGTGTCTTTACCGGGATGATCCAAATCAAACCGATGGTGCGCATGTTTGACCACCGACACGCGCATGCCCAGGGCTTTGAGCGCGGGGATCAAATGCTCGACGAGTGTGGTCTTCCCGGAGCCCGAAAACCCCGAGAACCCAATCACTTTCATACGCAGACCTGTTCGATATAAGTCTTGATGGCGTTGACATCAGCGGACATCACTTTGACGCGCTTAGGTAAAGCCTCAATGCCCGCAAACTTGGCCGGGCGCTCTGGCTCGTGGCCTAAAGCTTCCACGATGGTGGCGGCAAACTTAATGGGCAAAGCCGTTTCCAACACGATCATGGGAATGCCTGCCTGAATATGTTCGCCAGCAACCTTCAAGGCATCCGCCGTATGGGTATCAATGACCACACCGTAGGCCTGATTTGTGGCTTGAATAGTGGCCAGCCGCTGACTGTGCGTGCTTTTCCCGCTCTGAAAACCATAGCGATTTGCAGTTTCAGCGAAGCGAGGTTCAGCGCTCAGATCAAACTTGCCATGGGTCTGAAGGCTTTCACCAAACAGATGACGCGTTTGTGTGCCATCGCGGCCCAACATGTCAAACACAAAGCGTTCGAAATTGCTGGCCTTGGAAATATCCATGGACGGGCTAGAGGTTTCATAGGTATCGGCGCTGCCGCGTACGCGGTACACGCCAGTGCGGAAGAACTCGTCGAGCACATCGTTCTCATTGGTGGCAACCACCAAATGAGCAATCGGCAATCCCATCATGCGAGCCACGTGACCCGCACAGACGTTGCCGAAGTTGCCGGAAGGCACCGTGAAACTGACCTTTTCTACATTGGATTGTGTTGCCTGGAAGTAGCCCGCAAAGTAATACACCACCTGAGCCAACAAACGCGCCCAATTGATGGAATTAACGGTGCCAATCTTGTACTTGCGCTTGAAGTCCAAATCATTAGACACAGCCTTGACCATGTCCTGGCAATCATCGAACACACCTTCAACCGCGATGTTGTGGATGTTCTCATCCATCAAGCTGAACATCTGTGCCTGCTGAAACGGACTCATGCGGCCATGGGGCGAGGTCATGAAAACCCGAACGCCCTTTTTGCCCCGCATGGCGTATTCAGCGGCACTGCCTGTATCTCCAGACGTGGCGCCCAAAATATTGAGCGACTCGTTGCGGCGGGCAAGCTCATATTCAAACAGGTTGCCCAGCAATTGCATGGCCATGTCTTTAAAGGCCAAGGTAGGCCCGTTGGACAAGCCTTGCAGATACAAACCGTCTTTAAGTTGGGTCAGCGGTGTGATCTGCGGTGTGCCATAGACCGCTTCGGTATATGTCTTGTCACACAGTGCCTTGAGGTCGGCAGCAGGAATGTCGTCGATGTACATCGACAAAATCTCAAACGCCAAAGCGGCATAACCACCCGTTGCACCGCCGTTGAAGGCTGTGCGCAAATTTGCCAAGCGCTCTGCACTGACTTGGGGATAGCTTTGCGGCAAATACAGGCCGCCATCGGGCGCCAAGCCCTCAAGCAAGATTTCACAAAATTTGCGTGGCGTGGCATCACCACGGGTAGAAAGGTAGTTCATTCAGACAGGGCAAACAAAAGCTTGCAGAAGTAGAGATTCGCCTGTCCATTGTAATAAGGCGACTCGATGCAGAAAATTATTTGAAATAATTTTGCCCACCATCCAAAACAGAGCAAATTTGCACGCTATAATTTGAGTCTTCGCGGGAATAGCTCAGTTGGTAGAGCGATACCTTGCCAAGGTATAGGTCGAGAGTTCGAGCCTCTTTTCCCGCTCCAAACGCGAATCAAAAAAGGAACCTTAGGGTTCCTTTTTTGTTGCCTGCTTCCTTTTCAATTTGAATTGACGCAAGCCACAAAAAAGCCCGCCATCGACGAATCGATGGCGGGCTTTTTGGATGGTGCCGTATCAGGCCAGCTGTGCGTGCATTTCCTGGATAGAGATCACACCCAGGTTGTCCATGTATTTCATGCCTTCCACCGCAGCTTCTGCGCCTGCGATGGTGGTGAATGTCGTCACCCGCGCCAGCAATGACGACGTACGAATTTGACGGCTGTCCGCAATGGCATTGCGGCGCTCTTCCACGGTGTTGATCACCAGGCTGATGTCGCCGTTCTTGATCATGTCCACCACATGTGGGCGGCCTTCGGTGACCTTGTTGACCAGTTTGCACTCAATGCCCGCCGCCGTGATAGCGGCAGCCGTGCCACGTGTGGCCACCAGCTCAAACCCCTGAGCTGCCAAGGCACGCGCCACTTCCACGGCTCGGGCCTTGTCGTTGTTCTTGACGGTCAGGAAAGCCTTGCCGCCGCGTGGCAGCTTGGTGCCCGCGCCGAGCTGGCTCTTGACGAAGGCTTCGCCAAAGGTCTTGCCCACGCCCATCACCTCGCCCGTGGACTTCATCTCTGGGCCAAGAATGGTGTCGACACCGGGGAACTTCACAAACGGGAACACAGCCTCTTTCACGCTGAAATAAGGCGGCGTCACCTCTTTGGTGATGCCCTGGCTTGCCAGCGATTGGCCCGCCATGCACCGCGCTGCCACTTTGGCCAACTGAATGCCTGTCGCCTTACTCACATAAGGCACGGTACGGCTGGCGCGAGGGTTCACCTCCAGCACATAAATGACATCCTTGCCATCCACATGTTGGATCGCAAACTGCACGTTCATCAAGCCGATCACATTCAGCGCAGCAGCCATCGCAGCCGACTGACGCTTGAGTTCGTCAACGGTCTCCTTGGACAGTGAATACGGCGGCAACGAACAAGCAGAGTCACCGCTGTGCACGCCCGCTTGCTCGATGTGCTCCATCACGCCGCCAATGAAGGTCTTGCCTTCCGGGTCGCGCAAGCAATCCACATCACATTCAATGGCGTCGTTCAGGAATCGATCCAACAGCACAGGCGAGTCGTGGCTGACCTTGACGGCCTCACGCATGTAGCGCTCCAGGTCACGCTGCTCGTGCACGATTTCCATCGCACGTCCACCCAGCACGTAACTGGGGCGCACCACCAGGGGGTAGCCAAGCGTTGCGGCTTTTTCAAGAGCCTCTGGCTCGGTACGTGCCGTCGCGTTGGGTGGCTGCTTGAGGTTCAATTCACGCAGCAAGGCCGAGAAACGCTCGCGGTCTTCGGCCGCGTCGATCATGTCGGGGCTGGTGCCGATGATGGGTACACCATTGGCTTCCAGGTCCAGCGCCAGCTTCAAAGGCGTTTGGCCGCCGTATTGCACGATCACGCCGGTGGGCTTTTCTTTGTCCACAATTTCCAACACGTCTTCGAGCGTGAGTGGCTCAAAGTACAGGCGATCCGACGTGTCGTAGTCGGTGGACACCGTCTCGGGGTTGCAGTTGACCATGATGGTCTCGTAACCGTCTTCGCGCATGGCCAAAGCGGCGTGCACGCAGCAGTAGTCAAACTCGATACCCTGGCCGATGCGGTTGGGTCCACCGCCTAACACCATGATCTTCTTGTTGTTGGTGGGTTCGGCCTCGCACTCTTCCTCGTAGGTGGAGTACATGTAGGCGGTGTTGGTGGCGAATTCTGCGGCGCAGGTGTCCACGCGCTTGTACACCGGGCGCACATTCAGCGCACGGCGGCGCTCGCGCAAAGCCTTGTCGGTGGTCTTGAGCAACTTGGCCAAACGGCGGTCTGAGAAGCCCTTTTTCTTGAGGCCACGCAGCGTGGGCTCATCGAGCTTTTCCAGCGCAGCAGCGCCGTGCTGTTCTGTGAACTTGTCCAACGACAACTCGAGCTTGATGATTTCTTCGATCTGAATCAAGAACCACTTGTCGATTTTGGTCAGGTCATAGACACGGTCAATCGACCAGCCTGCCGCAAAGGCGTCGCCCACGTACCAGATGCGGTCAGGACCTGGCTCGCCAAGTTCTTTTTCCAATATCTCGGGGTCTTGGGTTTTCTCGTTCATGCCATCCACGCCGACTTCCAGACCGCGCAAGGCTTTTTGGAACGACTCCTGGAAGGTGCGGCCCATGGCCATTACCTCGCCCACGCTCTTCATTTGCGTAGTCAGGCGGCTGTCGGCTGTCGGAAATTTTTCAAACGCAAAACGCGGAATCTTGGTGACCACGTAGTCGATGCTGGGCTCAAACGATGCTGGTGTTGCACCGCCCGTGATTTCGTTACGCAGCTCGTCCAGCGTATAGCCAATGGCCAGCTTGGCGGCCACCTTGGCAATCGGGAATCCTGTGGCTTTGGAGGCCAATGCGCTTGAGCGGCTCACGCGCGGGTTCATCTCAATCACCACCATGCGGCCATCAGCCGGGTTGATGGAGAACTGCACGTTCGAGCCGCCTGTGTCCACGCCAATCTCACGCAGCACTGCCAATGAGGCGTTGCGCATGATCTGGTATTCCTTGTCGGTCAGCGTTTGTGCAGGGGCTACGGTGATGGAGTCGCCCGTGTGCACACCCATCGGGTCCAGGTTTTCGATGGAACAGATGATGATGCAGTTGTCCGCTTTGTCGCGCACCACTTCCATCTCGTATTCTTTCCAGCCAAGCAGCGATTCTTCAATCAGCAGTTCGTTGGTAGGAGAGGCCTCCAGGCCGCGCTTGCAGATGGTCTCAAATTCTTCGGGGTTGTAGGCAATGCCGCCACCCGTGCCGCCGAGCGTAAAGCTGGGGCGAATGACCGTGGGAAAGCCCAAGGTCTTTTGCACAGCCCAGGCCTCGTCCATGCTGTGGGCAATGCCAGAGCGAGCAGATCCCAAGCCAATCTTGGTCATCGCGTCTTTGAACTTCAGGCGGTCTTCAGCCTTGTCGATGGCCTCTGGTGTGGCACCGATCAGCTCTACCTTGTATTTCTCCAATACGCCGTTGTGCCACAGGTCCAGCGCGCAGTTCAGCGCGGTCTGGCCACCCATGGTCGGCAGAATCGCGTCAGGGC
>ERZ724524.654-NODE-654-length-22844-cov-4.945368_pt1 | contig 22844 bp, 18 predicted proteins | sample MGYA00376057_ERZ724524 | MGnify/ENA primary metagenome ERZ724524 (study PRJEB28724, sample SAMN07190888) | wastewater metagenome | isolation source: influent of sewage treatment plant in Hong Hong | place: USA: Christiansburg, Virginia | collected 2016-03-01 ...
AATTACGATCAGGCCCTGCGGATCAAGCCCAACTATGCCGAGGCATACAGCAACCGCGGCAATGCCCTGCGGGAATTGAAGCGCTTGGACGAGGCCTTGGCGAGTTACGATCAGGCCCTGCGGATCAAGCCCAACTATGCCGAGGCACACTGGAATGAAAGCCTTTGTCGTCTGCTCAAGGGGGAATTTGAGGCGGGATGGCAGAAGTATGAATGGCGCTGGCTCCGTAGAGATCGTACGGAACTTCCTCGAAGTTACCCACAACCGTTGTGGCTTGGCAAGGAAGATCTCGCTGGCAAGACTGTCCTGCTCTATGGTGAGCAGGGCTTTGGGGACACCCTGCAATTCAGTCGCTATGTTCGGCATGTGGCCGCACTCGGTGCCGAAATCGTGCTGGAAGTTCCTGGCGCTCTCCTGCCTTTGTTTTCTGAATTGGAAGGCAAGCCGACGCTGGTGACCAAAAGAAGTTCGCTGCCGGCATTTGATTTCCATTGTCCGTTGATGAGCCTGCCACTTGCGTTCAAGACCGGCCTTGCCGACATCGATGGCGCGCCCCATTTACGAGTGCCTGAGGACCGGTTAACCGCATGGAAGACCCGCATTTCTGCTGCAGGTACGCCCCGGGTGGGACTCGTCTGGAGCGGAAGTGCCGTCCATAAAAACGATAGCAATCGATCAATTTCGTTGGGTGAATTCAAACATCTGCTCGTCAATGGCCCTGCGTTTTTTTGCTTGCAGAAAGAGATCCGCGAAAGTGACCAGATCGCCCTGAAGTCACTCCCAATGGTGCGAACGTTCGCATCTGATCTGACCGACTTTGCCGACACGGCGGCCTTGGTCTCTCTCATGGATGTCGTGATCACGGTGGACACTAGCGTCGCGCACCTGGCGGGGGCGCTTGGGAAGAAGGTATGGATTTTGTTACCTTATGTACCTGATTGGCGATGGCTGCTGGATCGATCCGATTCACCGTGGTACGACTCGGCGACCCTGTTCAGGCAACCCAAGATCGGTGATTGGGCAAGCGTGATCGACACCGTGAGGCAACGCCTACAGGACAGAGCTATTTAAAGTTAGCCGCCTCTGAGGACAACGGCACTTTTTACGACAGCAGATACGAGCATCTGCGAGCCAATGATTGGAAACACTCCTGCTGGGTGTTGGTTGTCGATCCAAGAAGCGGATGCATACTGGCAGCAGCAATTCACTATCTATGAGATGGGCGCTACGCTGGAAGATGTGGCCGGTACCATCCGCGCCCACCCGACGCTGGGAGAGGCCGTGCAAGAGTCGCCGCCGCGGGGGCTGGGGCACACGCTGCATATTTAGGTGCCACAGATGGACTCGGCGACCGTGGTCCAGTTGCTGCACCAAAGCTGGCTGCCCAAGGCACCGAGACGGCTGAAGTGCGAATTCGCCTTGTTGTAGAAACCTCATTCAGCGACTGTTCCCTGGTTCTTTGCATCGATCCGACCTTTGTCTTCGTTGCTGTTCCCCGACGTCCATGCGGCGCTGCTTGTGTGCGGTAGTTAACGGACGAGAGCCATCTTTCTCTCTATCGTGCCCTGAAGGCGAAAATTTGATTTCGCCGAGGCTCACGGCCAAGGAAGCAAAGATGAAACGCAATCTGTACTATTTTCAGCCTCATATGTGGTTCGTGTCCTTGTTGCTGGTACTCACGGCGATGTTCACCACACAGGCAATGGCCGCTCCAACAGCCAGCTTTTCCGCAGTCGCCAGCGGACCGACCAGTAACCTGACTCTGACCGGCAATATCAAAGTAGCCGACGCCGACCTAGGCAAAAACGGGAACTACTATCTCGGGGTCAATTTCCAGCAGATGTGGTTCTTCAATGATGGCGCCCATTGGGTGCCGTATCTGTCCGGGGCAGTGCCAGTTTACGCAAATGCGGCACTGGTAGACCGCAGTATTGAGGTGGTGCGCAATCTGGACGTGACCAGCTTGATCGGCGCCGACATCTATGTTGCCTATGGCTTGAATGACACCGACATGGCAGCCAATAACAAGTACGCCAAGGTCTACACAATCATCGCAAACACGACGCCAACGGTTAGCACAACCACCATCCACAATGGCGGCGTTGACATCTCCACCAACGCAACAGTGGGCGCCACCTTTAGTGAGCCGATGGACTCCGCCACTATCACCAGCGCGACCATCACCCTGATGCAGGGATCAACACCAGTGCCGGGGACCGTGGGGTATTCTGGCAACAGCGTGGTTTTTAACCCAAGCAACCCACTCGCCAACAACACCCGCTACACCGCCACGATCAAGGGCGGGAGCAACGGCGCCAAAAGCGTGGTTGGCATGACTATGGCCAATGACTTCAGCTGGAGTTGGACCACCGCCGCCACTGTGATACCCCCCGTGATGGGGCCAGCCCCCGTACTGCTGGGAACGGCTGGCAATTTTCTGATCCTGGCCAAGACCGGCATCTCCAGCGTGCCGGCTTCCATATTGACGGGCGACATTGGCGTCAGTCCTGCCGCTGCGAGTTTTGTCACCGGCTTCTCGCTGACGGCTGACTCCACCAATGTATTTTCCACCTCGACCCAGGTGGTAGGTGGTGGCAAGGTCTATGCCGCCAATATGGCAGGTCCAACGCCAAGCAACCTGACGACGGCGATCCTGGATATGCAGACGGCCTACACCGATGCCGCTGGTCGGCCTACGCCCGACTTTTTGAACCTCAACAGCGGCAACATCGGGGGCTTGACCCTGGTCCCCGCTCTGTACAAATTTGGAAGCGCAGTCACCATACCGTCTGATGTGGTCCTCTCGGGTGGCGCCAATGATGTGTGGATCTTCCAGATGACGGGCGATTTGATCATGGGCAATGGCAAACGCATGACCTTGAGCGGTGGTGCACAGGCCAAAAACATCTTCTGGCAAGTGGCTGGCCAGGTGACGATTGGTACCACGGCGCATTTTGAAGGAAACATCCTGTCGCAGACCGGAATCACGCTGCAGACCGGTGCGAGCATGACGGGCCGGGCTCTGGCGCAGACCTTGGTCGCGTTGGATAGCGCCACGATGACCAAGCCGGCGCCGTGACGTTCCGAAATCAGGAGTGTTCGAAAGGGAAGCCAGGCAAGGGTAGCGTGGGGGCCTGACGCACCCGGAGGGGTGAGCGGGACTGTTCGGCGCGCAAAATTCAGAATATGCTTCGCAAGCCAACGTCAGGCGAACCGGAGTTACAGCATGATTCGAATCGAGGGCAAACAGTCTTTAGCGGCGTGCGCGCTGGTCGGTTTTTCGTTTCTGGCACCTGCGGCGGTTACCGCCGCCGATGTGAGTTACGTCTTTTCCACGTTGGCGGGTGTAGCTGGCACACTTGTCAGCAGCGCTGATGGCACTGGCAGTGCCGCGCAGTTCAGCGCCCCGCGGGGCGTGGCCGTGGACACTAGTGGCAATGTCTACGTGGCCGACAGTACCAACCACAGCATTCGCAAGATTACCGCAGCAGGTGTTGTCACCACACTGGCGGGTACGGCAGGCAGTAGTGGCAATACGAACGGCACCGGCACGGCGGCCAAATTCAACGAACCTTTCGCGGTCGCCGTAGACAGTGTGGGCAACGTCTTTGTGGCCGACACCAACAACAATGCGATCCGCAAGATCACGCCCGCCGGCGTTGTTACCACGCTGGCCGGTGGCAGCGGCAGTGGCACCACGGATGGCACGGGCACGGCGGCCAAATTCCATGAGCCGCGTGGTATTGCCATCGACAGTGCAGGCACTCTCTATGTGGCAGACTATGAGAACCATATGGTGCGCAAAGTCACCCCGGCTGGTGTTGTCACCACACTGGCGGGCGGCACCGATGTCATGGGCTACGTCGATGGCCAGGGCACCGCGGCACGTTTTAGGTCATTGCAGGGCATAGCGGTGGACAGCGCGGGCAATGTGTACGTGACCGAAGGTGGAAATCGCGATGTGCGCAAGATATCGGCATCGGGCCTGGTCACCACTTTGGCGAGTGGTACCGACAAGTTCAGTGAGCCCCGAGGCATTGCGATTGACAGCACCGGCGTTTTCTATGTGGGCGACTACGGTGCCAATGTGGTGCGCAGGGTGACATCCACCGGCGTTGTCAGTACCTATTCGGGAACCGCCCCCGTGGCTGGCAGCAACGACGGAACCATCAGCACCGCGCTGTTCAATGGCCCATCGGGCATCGCCATCGACACTGCCGGCAACATCTATGTCGCCGATACGCTGAACAACACCGTGCGCAAAATCACCACCACTGGGACGGTCACCACGCTGGCAGGCGCGCCAGGGCGCACCAGCAGCCTCGACGGCAGCGCCACCAGCGCCCGCTTCGAGGACCCCTATGCCGTGGCTGTGGACGGTTCCGGCAACCTGTATGTGGCCGACGCCACTGACCACAGCATCCGCAAGATCACCAGTGACGGCACCGTCACCACGCTGGCCGGCAAAGGCGGCAGCTTTGGCAGTACCGATGGCACCAGTGTTGCTGCGCGTTTTAAAGCACCGCAGGGTATTGCCGCCGACAGTGCTGGCAACGTCTATGTCGCGGACACAGGCAATTCGACCGTGCGAAAGATCACATCGACCGGTGTCGTTACCACACTGGCGGGTAGTGCCGGATTGAGCGGCAGCAATGACGGCACGGGCTCAGCGGCACGGTTCTCTGGTCCCTATGGCATTGCGGTGGACAACATCTCCGGCAATCTCTATGTCGTGGAGTCCAGTGCAGTGGTGCGAAGAGTTACCGCTGCGGGCGTGGTCACCACGGTGGCCGGCACCTCGGGCACCAATGGTTTTACCAATGGTACGGGAACGGCCGCCCGCTTCTCGGTGCCGTTTGACATTGCCGTCGATGGCGCAGGCAACCTGTACGTTTGTGACCATGGCAACCATGCAGTGCGCATGGTCACGCCGGCAGGTGTAGTGACCACGCTGGCCGGTTCGGGCAGCGCCGGCAAGACGGATTCCACGGGCACTGCAGCCAGCTTCAAGTTTCCATCCGGTATCGCTGCGGACAGCTCTGGTACGGTTTATCTGGCGGACACCGACAACCAGGTAATCCGCAAAATCACCAGCGCCGGCGTCGTGACCACCATCGCGGGCACGGGCGTCCTCGGCTCAGCGGATGGCACCGGCACTTCGGCCAGTTTTTACAACCCCAAGGATGTGGCAGTCGACAGCAGCGGCAATCTGTACGTCGTGGACCGCGGCAATCACACCATCCGCAAGGGTACGCTACAGAGTGTGACCCAGGCGGTCATTAGCGCCAGCATTTCCGCAAATGCCACCAGTGGCACGGCGCCATTGACCGTGGCCTTCACGGGGACCGGCAGCAGCACCGTCACCAGTGATGTACTGAGTTATCTGTGGACCTTTGGCGACGGTGCAACCTCGACCGAAAAGAATCCCAGCCATGTATTCACGGCGGCAGGCTCCTACAGCGTCACGCTCAGCGTGTCCAATACCACCGGCCAAAGCGCCAGTGCATCGGCACAGCCCATCACGGTCACCACGGGTGTCTCAAACCTGATCGCCGATGCCGACAAGGTGTTTGTGTGGGCCGAGAAAACCTATGCGAGTATTTTTGGCCGGGGCCAAGCCACCCAGACGATCACCGGCTATCGCTACCGCAGTTATGCCAACGGTCACTTCTTGGCCGTCAATGACACCGGGACGCCGCATTTGTATTACCTCGGCCCCTTGAGCAACAACGCCGTGTTGGACTTGGGCCTGCTCTCCGGCTGGGTGACCCAGGCCGGCATGTAGAGCGGCCGCTTCGAGCAGCCAATTGCCGTTGTTTAGCGCACCAATTGGTTGAGCTGGATGATGGGTAACAAAACCGCCAGCACAATCAACATCACCACCAGCCCCATGGTCACGATCAACAGCGGCTCCAGCAGGGTTGCCAGTTGCAATGAGCGCCGTTGCACCTCGGTGCTGATCTGGCGCGCGGCGCGTTCCAGCATCAGTGGCAACTGGCCGGTTTGTTCACCCAGGCGCGCAAACATGGCCAGTAGTCCGGGAAAACGTTTCTTTTGCGCCATGGCCGATGCCAACGGTGCGCCTTCACGCACCAGCACCAGAGCATCCAGTGCGTCCGCCCGCATGGCGCGGTTGGACAAGGTATCGGCCGCCGCCTGCAGGGCTTTTAAAATCGGCACGCCCGCTCCGGCCAGCATGGCCAAGGTGCTGGCAAAACGCGCCGTGTTGTAGCCTCGGGAGAGTTTGCCCAGCACCGGAACGGTCAGCCACGCAGCATCAAATCTTTCACGAAATGAGGCGCTAGCCCACGCCAAACGGGCGCAAGCAGCTATCAAAAAAAGAGCAATCAGCATCAGCCAGCCCTGGTGTTTCACAAAATTGCCCAAGCCCAGCATGATCACCGTCAGCATGGGCAGGGCCCGTTTGCTGCCGGCAAACACCTCCGCCACCTGCGGCACCACATAACCTAGCAGGAACATCACGATGGTGATGGCCACCAGGGTCACAATGGCGGGGTAGAGCGCGGCGCCCACCAGCTTGGATTTGAGCTCCTGGCTTTGCTCCAGGTCATCGGCCAGGCGTTCCAACACCAAGCCGAGGTGGCCGCTGTGTTCACCGGCCCCCACCACCGCGCAGTAGGTTGCGGAGAACTCGCGGGGGTGCTGGGCCAATGCGGTGGCAAAGGCGGTGCCACCATTCACTTCGGCCCGCAACGCGGCCACCAAATTGCGCTGGCGTTCATCGTCGGACTCGTCAGACAAGGCGGTCAGTGCGCGCTCCAAAGGCAAGCCAGAGGCCACCAGACCCGCGATCTGCCGGGTCCAGATGGCCAGCGCGGTGGCGTTGAACACCCGCGAACTCCAGAGCGTGGTTGACGCGATGGACGTACCGTTTTCGGCGGCGTTATTGGCCTGACCACTGACTGGCTGCAGCACCATGGGAACCAGCAGCTGGGCCCGCAGCAAACCCCGTGCCGCCTTGGCGGTATCGGCTTCAATGACTCCCTTGCGGGTACTGCCGTTGGCGTCCAGGGCTTCAAATGTGTAGGCGGGCATGGGGTGATGTTAGCGGTTGAAGTCGTGCCGTTGTATCGGCGTGTTGGTGTGAGCGCAAAGGTGGCAGGCGGCAGGTCGTAGCCTTGGCACCACATTCAGTGATTTTCCGGCTAAATTCGGGTAAACCCTGATTTGGATCAATCCGTTCATTTATTGAAGTAGTTCAATGCGTTTTGGGAATTTTCCCTGTACCAAACGATTTATTGACTATGAAAAAGCAAGTCCTTGCCGCTGCCGTGGTGTGCTCCCTGATGTCAGGTGCCGTTTTTGCCCAGCAATCCAAAGAAGGCCCGTGGATGGTGCGTGCCCGTGCAGTGAGCCTGCAAAGCGCCAACACTGACGACACCGGTTTGGGTTTGTCCATCAATGACAAGTGGATTCCCGAAGTAGACATCAGCTACTTCTTTAACAAGAACTTCGCCATGGAATTGATTTTGACGGTTCCCCAAAAGCAGGAACTCAGCTCTTCGAAGCTGGGCAAACAAATCGGTACCCTGGACCATCTTCCTCCGACTCTTCTGGCGCAATACCATTTTGACACCAATGGTGGCATCAAGCCTTATATAGGCGCTGGGATCAACTACACCATTTTCTCCAATGTGGACGTTCTGGCCGGAGCTGCATCGATTGACAAGAGCAGTTGGGGCGGCGCGCTGCAACTGGGTGTTGACATCCCTCTGAGCGGGAATATGGTTCTGAACTTCGACGTGAAGAAGGTTTATATCAAGACCGACGTGTATGTTGGCGCTGCGAACCAGGGTAGCTTCAAGGTCGACCCCGTTCTCTTCGGCATAGGCTTAGGCTGGCGTTTCTAAATTCACCGGGTTTCTCACTTGATGCCCTACCGCGTGATGCGCGGTAGGGCTTTTTTTTCGGTTCTTTTCGGACCGTTGGCTCACTTCACTTCAACTAGAGAATTCACGTCATCCGGGTTTACCAGCATGACAAAACAGGATCACCGCCTTACCATTGCGAAAACGCACGATCGTGCTTTTTTAGACCCCGACCGGTTGGTACAAATAACCGGGACCAGGTCACCCAGCGACAGCGCCCGCACCCCAGAGGTCGCACTGAGGTAAGAGATGGATTCCTATCAACCCTTGGGCGTTGTCGCCCTTTCTGGAGACTAGTGTGAAGAAAATTGTGATGACCTGGTTGGGTGCCTGTTTATTGGCGCTGTCCCTGCTTCCCGCGTCCGCTCTGGCGGCCGGTTATACGCAGACCAAATACCCCATCGTGCTGGTGCACGGTCTGTTTGGCTTTGACAATATCGGACCGGTGGAATATTGGTACGGCATACCCTCCGCTTTGCGCGCTGACGGCGCCAGGGTCTACGTGACCCAGGTCTCGGCTGCGAACAGCACGGAAGTGCGTGGCGAACAATTGCTGACCCAGGTCAAGCAGATCCTGGCTGCCACCGGTGCCGCCAAAGTTAACCTGATTGGCCATAGCCATGGCGGCCCGACCATTCGTTATGTGGCCTCGGTGCGCCCGGACCTGGTGGCCTCTGCCACCTCGGTGGGCGGGGTGCACAAAGGCTCGTCGGTCGCCGATGTGCTGTTGGGCGTGGCACCTCCCGGATCGATTTCCAATACCATCATCGTGTCGGTCACCAATGGCCTGGCTTCGGTGATCAACTTTCTGTCGGGCGGCTCAGGTATGACTCAAAACGCTTTGGCAGCGGCCAAGTCCTTGAGCACGGCCGGTTCTTTGAAGTTCAACCAGGCCCACCCCGGAGGCGTGCCGACCACTGCGTGTGGCGAAGGTGCCTACACTTCTCGCGGAGTGTCCTATTTCTCGTGGAGCGGTGCCAGGTCTTACACCAACGTGTTTGACCCCCTCGATCCAGCGCTGGCGCTGACCTCGCTGGCTTTTGGTGGCGCCAAGAACGACGGCCTGGTGGCAAGCTGTTCCACCCACCTGGGTCGTGTCATCCGCGACGACTACGCCATGAACCACATGGACGAAGTGAACCAGACCGTTGGCCTGATCAATCTGTTTGAAACCAATCCGGTCACTATCTACCGCCAGCACGCCAATCGGCTGCGCAACCTGGGCCTTTAAGCCCGCCATGCAGGTCCGCACGCGCCCACTCGTTTGGGGGCTGGCAACGCTAGCTCTGCTGATCGGTGGGCTGGTGCTCTGGCAGAGCAACAGCCCCTCAGCGCCGGATCTTGCCCCGCCTATTGCTACAGCGGCAGTTGGCACAAAACCTTTTGTCCGCTCCATGCAGGATACGGTGCCCGATGGCAACCTGCAGGGGTTGCAAGCGGGCGCTACCGATGCCAGTAGCGGGCCGCTGGCCTATGGCGAACTCAAGCGCCTGTTTGACTACTACCTCAGTGCCGTCGGTGAACAGAGCATTGAGGGCATCACCGTCCATTTGCGCGGAGAGCTGGAACGCCGTCTGCCCCCAGCTCAGGCCAAAAGAGCCCAGCGTTTGCTGGACCTGTACATCGCTTTCAAGCGCGAATTGCTGGTATTGGAAGGCAAGCCCGAGCTCAGCGGCAACGCGGTGCAGGCGATCCGTGCACGCATGTTGGCCATGCAGGACCTGCGCGCACGCTACTTCAGCGTCGAGGAAACCCAGGGCATGTTTGGCTTTGATGATGCCTATGACATGGACGCCGTGGCCCGGCTGGAGGTCAGCCAAAACCCGGCTTTGAATGCCGAGCAAAAGAAGCAGCAACTCGCCGCTCTGGACACCGCCATGTCACCCGTTCTACGTGAGGCGCGCGAGGCTAGTCTGGTGGTGGTGCGGGTGGAGCAACAAGCGCAGGAGTTACGCGCCAAAGGCGCTAGCGAAGACGACATCTACCGCATGCGGGCCAAGGCCTTTGATCCCGAGGCCGCTGCCCGGCTTGCCGACGTGGACCGGGAAGAAACAATCTGGAAAGCCCGCATCGTCCAATACCAGGAACAGCGCAGCAAAGTGCTGCAAAGCAACGCCCAGGCGTCGGAGTCGGAGCGCCAGGCCGCCGTACTCCAGCTTCAGCAAAGCTTGTTTTCACAGCCAGAACTGCCCCGTCTGGTGGCCTACGACTAGCAGGCGGCACATAACTCCTTCCGAGCAATGAAATTCATTGCCACTGTCAGTTTTACCCTCGAAAGACGGGTTGGGCATTCCAAATGCCCAGTTGCTCAGTGAGCGGCTAAGTTGGGGCCTGACGCCTCCAATTTTTTCAGTTTGCTGGCCAGCGTTGCCGACGACAACGCGCCGAGATGGGTGTCAACCAACCGGCCGTTCATGTCAAAGAACAATGTGGTGGGCAGTGCGGTTGAGCCGAGCTGCTGCCCCAACTTCTTCCCATGATCCAGAACCACGTTGGCAAGAGTCAGCCCACTCGCAGCAAGGTACCGCTGCACGGTGACTTGGTTCTCGCCTTGGTTCGCGAATATGAAACTGACACCTGGCAATTGCTGCTGCGCCGCAGCCAGCACGGGCATCTCCCGGCGGCATGGCGGACACCAGGTGGCCCACAAGTTGACAACCAGGGGTTTGCCCTGCGTCAGCTTTGCCAGGCTGACCGGCGTTCCTTGCATCGTGACAAACGACATCGCGTCCAGATCGGACAGTGCCGGACCACTGCCCAAGCGCAGAACCGCGGGCGACACGAACCACATCACGGTAGCCGCCAAAAGCCCCGCCAACAACGGACCCCGCAGTGTTGCACGTCGCCAGCCCTGCCACAGCGCGACAAGAACTGCGGCAAGCACACCTGCCCAAGACGTGAAGCCGCCGTCGCGGATATCGAGCATGCTCCATGGCGCGCTGCGGTAGTTTTCGAACCACGACACAACAAAGACAACACGGGCGGCGACACCTGCTGCCAATACCATGTCGGTTAAGGTGCTGCTGATGCCGACTTTTTGACTTCGCCCGACCAAATGGCCGACGGTTGCAGCTACAGCGGCACAAAATAGCAGGATGAGCAGTTGGGTTGGAAGTGCAATAGGCCCGATGCTGATGGCCGTTGCACTCATGCGTTTCCTTGAGTCAACGGTGTCATCCCAGCAGACGGGCGGCGTCGCGGGCGGCCACACGACCTTCGTCGGTTGGCACCACCCATACTTCTACCGCGCTGCTGCTTGCGTGCACGGCCAAGGTGTCACTGCCCACGGCGGCCAGGTTGCGCGCGGAGTCGATCTCCACCCCCAGATAGGCCAGGCTGGCGCAGACCTCTTGGCGCAGTACGGCATCGTGCTCGCCAATGCCGCCGCTGAAGGCCAGCACGTCCAGGCCGCTCATGCAGGCGGTCAGGGCCCCACTCTCACGCACCACGCGGTGGGTGAACAGGGCAATCGCCTTTTGCGCTGCAGCCGAGCCGTCAGACCGCAGGCGGCGCATATCGGCCGAGATGCCGGACACACCCAAAAGACCGCTCTGCTTGTACAGCAGCGTCTGCAAGCGCTGGTGGTCCCAGCCTTGCTCCAATAGGTACAGCATGACACCGGGGTCCAGCGAGCCCGTGCGCGTGCCCATCATCAGGCCGTCCAGCGCCGAAAAACCCATGGTGGTCGCACAGCTTCTGCCCTCGCGTGCGGCGCACAGGCTGGCGCCGTTGCCCAGGTGCGCCATCAGCACGCGACCACGGGCACGCGGGCTGGCGCGCAGCAGCGTGTCCATGATGAACTGGTAGGACAGGCCGTGAAAGCCATAGCGGCGCACACCTTGTTCAGTCAAGGCCTGGGGCAGCGCAAACGTGTAATCTACCTCGGCCAGGGTGGAGTGGAAGGCCGTATCAAAACAGGCAATCTGCGGCAGCTCGGGGAAGGCCTCGCGGAAGGCGCGTACGCCCTCCAGGTTGTGCGGCTGGTGCAGGGGAGCCAGCGAGTTCAGCTTGGTGAGACTTTGCAGCACGGCATCGGTGACGATGACGCTGGTCCGGAACTCGGCACCGCCGTGCACTACACGGTGCGCCACGGCCGCGATGCGCGGCACGCCCGGCTCAAGGGCCAGCAGGCTGCGTAGCGCCGCCAGCGCGCGGGCGAACGAACTGCCGGCACCGTCGGCCAGCGCTTGCTGGTGTGAGGCGCCGTTGAAAGACCAGCCCATCTCGGGCGTGCCGCCGGGCTCCAGTCCCTGTATGTTGCCGGTGAGCACACTGGGGCCTACCTCTTCGCCGTAGCGTGGGTGTAGGGAAAACTTCAGGCTCGATGACCCGGCGTTGACAGCGAGAATGGCCATGGGTGAATTTCTTACTTAGGGCAGGCTGTTCCAGTTCTTGCGGGCATGGTTGCGCCGCGCATTGTGCGCAGCCAGCAGGGCCAGCAGGGCCGAGGCCACGCGGTTGGTCGGCCCGTCGGCACGGCTGGTCAGTGCAATTGGAATGCGCGCGCCCAGCACCAGGCCGGAGCCCGAAGCGCCGGCCAGGTATTCGAGCTGCTTGGCCAGCATGTTGCCGCTTTCCAGGTCGGGCACGGCCAGGATGTCGGCATGACCGGCCACCGGTGAGTCGATGTTCTTGATGTGGGCCGCCTCACTGGAAATGGCGTTGTCAAAGGCCAGCGGGCCATCGAGCTGGCCGCCGGTGATCTGGCCGCGCTCGGCCATCTTGCACAAAGCCGCTGCGTCCAGCGTGGACGGAATGCTGGGGTTGACCGTTTCCACCGCCGACAGAATGGCGACCTTGGGGGTGTGAACACCCAGAATGCGGGCAAAGTCAATGGCGTTCTGGATGATGTCCACCTTCTCCATCAGGGTCGGGCGGATGTTCAGCGCGGCATCGGTGATCAGCAGCGGCTTGCTGTACAGCGGCACATCAAACCGGAACACATGGGACATGCGCCGCTCGGTGCGCAATCCCGGGTGCTTGAGTACCGCGTGGATCAGCTCGTCGGTGTGCAAGCTGCCCTTCATCAGCACCTCGACCTCGCCATTGGCCGCCATGTCGGCGGCAGCTCCCGCCGCCGCGTGGCTGTGGGGCACGGAGACAATTTCCACATCCTTCAGGTCGATGCCGCCTTCCTGCGCCACGTGGCGGATACGCACCTCAGGGCCGACCAGCACCGGGATGATCAGGCCGTAGCGGGCCGCGTCCATGGCACCGCTGAGCGAACCGAAGTCGCACGGGTGCACCACCGCGCAGCGCACGGCCTCCAGGTCCTTGCCCAGCGCCAGCAGGTCCTTAAAGCGGGCCTCGGGGTCAAAAAGCTGGATTTGTGGTCCGGCAATCTTGGCCAGGCGCACTTTTTTGGTGGGTGCCAGCACGCGGGCGGTGCCATGCAATACCCGCTCGCCTTTCTGGTTAACCACCTGGCAGTCCATCTCCACTGCCTTCTTGGCGTCGTCTTTGGTCAAAACGGTGACTGTCACCGCCAGCGTGTCGCCCACCCGCACCGGCTTGACGAAATGCAACACCTGCTCCAGATAGATGGTGCCAGCGCCAGGAAAACGGGTGCCCAGCAGGGCAGAAATCAACGCGCCGCCCCACATGCCATGGGCAATCACGCCGTGGAACAAGGTGTCGTTGGCGTATTCGGCATCCAGGTGGGCCGGATTGGTATCCCCCGACACGGCGGCAAAAGCCTGGATGTCGGCCACACTCAGCGTGCGCAACAGGCGCGCACTGCGCCCGATGGTGAGTTCGTCGTAGGTGACGTTTTCGACAAATTCTTGAGTGGGAATCATGTTCATGGTGGCGGTATCCGATGGGTGGGGGGCAGGCAAATGATTACCAACCCTTAAGCGGGCGTCAAATGCCCAAGGCCAGCTCAAACGCCGGTCGTCTAGCGACCATTGTGCCGTTAATTTATGCGGGTAAACCCTAGGTTTGAAAGCATTGGGGGCAATCCTCTACAAAAACAATGGATGCAAATGAGATTGAACGCCCCATGTCCTGGTCTTTCGCATTGTTGTGTCCTGGCGCACACTGGATTCTGGAAATTGAAGGTATCCTTTTCGGCATGAAGCCAGTTAATCGATGCCGCAGTTGTGGTGCAGCCAGTTACAAGCCAGTCATTAGTCGGGATGAGGCGGGAGGCATGCGACCGTCCGGTCAATACCGGTGCGTTGGCTGCAATTTGGTCTTCAATAGCATCGATGAATGGCGAACGGGCATTGATTCGCAGGGCTTAAGTCTCTCGGCCTTCAACGGTCGGCCATTGCATGCTGCTTCAACCAGCTTGGCAAGTGGTTCGACAAAAGCAGAATACTGACGCTAGCAAGGTCCTCATCAGGCCTGCACCAGGGTCGTCACCTTTCGCCGCGTGCGTTCACGCAATGAGCATTCGCGCAAGGTGTCTGCCAGTATTTCCAGCTCCGCAACGCCGTAGAGGGCAATATTTGTAAAGTTGGTGTCCGAGGAGCTCAAATCCAGCAGGCACTGGCCAAGCAAGCGCATGCCCAGGGGCTTGTGTACATCAAAGTGGTCAATGCGGAAAAGCTCGACACTCTCCTTGGACTTCGAAAAAACACCCTTTTCAACTCGAACCCGCTGCGTGGTGATTTCGAAATGGGTGCCCAAGCTCAGCACCCAATAGTAGATGTAGGCAATACCCAGCGTCAGAACCACGGCGAACCATTGCCAGGCAGAAAAGATAACGGCAGGGTGGCCAGTGAACAACACACGTTCCGTTTGCGCCTCCTGCGCGGCAGCAAAACTGGCCAGGTCCGTATTGCAGAAACGGCATTTGATGGCCGCTGCCTTGATGGTTTCAGCACATACCGGACAGGATTTTTCGTCAGTGTTCATAGTCACCCAAAGTTTTTGGCCGCCACACTCTTGAATTCATAGCAATAAACCTATGTTCCACGTGGGCTATAGCCTGATTTGGTTCACAACAATCGGTACCAGCCCGCAGTGTGCCAAAAAGGCGCGGCTACCGATGGTACCGACAGTTAGGCGCCTCAGGCAACCGTGATGGTCACCTCGATATTGCCACGGGTGGCATTGGAGTAGGGGCACACGGCGTGGGCCTTGTCCACCAAAGCCTGGGCGGCGGCTCGCTCCATGCCGGGAATGCTCACCACCAATTGGACTTCAATTCCAAAACCGGCCGGGATCTGGCCGATGCCCACGGTTGCGTCAATGCTGGTGTCGGCTGGCAAGGCAATTTTTTGCATGCCCGCAACAAACTTCATGGCACCGATGAAACAGGCACTGTAGCCTGCGGCAAACAACTGCTCGGGGTTGACGCCATTGCCGGGGCCGCCCATTTCCTTGGGCACGGCCAGTTTCAGGTCCAGCAGGCCGTCCGATGTGCGGGTGGTACCGTCACGCCCGCCAGTGGACTTGGCGTGGGCTTGGTAAATGACTTTTTCAACTTTGGTTGCCATGGTGGTGTGCTTTCTTGGGTAAATGCTCCAGCTCGGAGCGGGTGGGTGAGAGAAATAGGGCAAATCGCCGGGGGGGGAATCAGAAAAGGCTCTTGAACCAGCCAACGGTGGCGCCGATGGTGACCAGTGCGCGCAACTTCAGCAGCGCCATCGTGTCGCCGGCTTCTGGCACCGCCGGGCCGCAACGCGGGTCGGAGCGTTGCAGAGCACCGGTCATCGTGTGGTCGATCGGTATGGCGTCACAACCATGGTTGCTTTCGCAGATAAAGTCCCAGGGCTCACGGGCCGGTGCGTGGCACGCAAAGCAGTTCTTGCCAAAGCGGTTGTTGACCTCGGCAAAACCACGTTTGCCAATCTTGGCACCTTTTTCATTGACGTCAAGTTCGAAGAACTCCCAGTCGCCAGTGGCCGGGCTAAAGCCAGCTTCGCGTTTCACCATCACCTCGGTGGGAACCAACTGCACCACGGAGCCCGCAGGGTAGGGTGCGCCCTTGGGCGCGTTGGCTGCGGCCAGGGTGCCGGCAATGTCACCCGTCAAATTGTCCACAAAGAAGTGGCGCACCGGCGTCATTTGGCGCATGCAACGAAAGCTGTTGTCGTCCACCTTCACTGCAGCGGCGGCCGTGTCTGCCGCCTGGCTGATGGCGGCCAGGCCCAAGCTGAGAGTCATGGCCATTGCGAACAGACGTGCGTGTGAAAGCAGCGCCCTGAGCATGTGTTGGAGGGACTTTCTGGAGGCGGTGGCGCGACTGTTTTTCATGGGGGATGTCATGGTTGTGTGGTGATGGTGAATGGCTTGGCCGCCGCGCCCGGCGCATGCATCGCGCTACGCAGCTTCTTGATTTGCTGGTTCAGCCCTATCAAATCGGCCAATGACAGGCCGCTTTGCGCCAACACACAGCCTGGGATATGCGCCGCTTGGCTTTGCAGCTGGTGCCCGGCCGGTGTCAGCCAGACGTGCACCCGCCGCTCGTCTTCGCTGGAGCGTTGGCGAGTCAGCCAGCCGGCCGACTCCATCCGTTTGAGTAACGGCGTCAGCGTGCCCGAATCCAGCGACAGGCGCTCACCCATGGCCGATACCGTCGGCCCGTCGGATTCCCACAACACCAGCATCACCAGGTATTGCGGGTAGGTCAGGGCCAGTGCATCCAGCAAGGGTTTGTACAGCTTGGTCATTGCCAGTGACGCCGAATACAGCGAAAAGCACAGTTGGTTGTCCAGCAGCAGGGCGGGATCCAGGCGCTTGGGTGTTGATGTGTTGTGCATGGAATGAATTATTGCACACAATTAAATTGCGTGCAATTTATAAGACAAACCAGTTCGACAAAGCCGCAGTTGGATTCAGGCCGAAAGAGTGGCAGGGTTGGCGCAGCAAGAATGCAAATTCGGTGGCCAAGGCGACTATGGCGTCCTTTTTGCTGTCATGGGCAATTCAGCCCACCACGACCAAACGGCCGCGCCCTTCGTGCTTGGCACGGTACAGCGCCGTATCCGCCCTGACCATAAACGCGGTCAGGGACGCATCGTTTGCATTCAACATGGCCAGCCCGCTGCTGTAGTCAACGTTCAACGACGGATGCAGTTCACATGCGTCATGCAGGGAGACGCGCAAACGCTGCTCAATCTGAATGGCACCCACCCGGTCGGTGTATGGCAGCAACAGTGCGAACTCTTCGCCTCCCACGCGGGCCGCCAGATCGCCGCTGCGCCGGTGGTACAGCAACACGTCGCTGAACAGGCGCAAAACCTGATCTCCCACCTCATGCCCACGGGTGTCATTGATGCGTTTGAAGTGGTCCAGGTCCAACATGATCAGGGCCAAAGCGGTGCGGTGGCGGCGGGCCTGGTCAAACAGAATCGGTGCGCGTTCATTCCAGCCATGGCGGTTCAACAGGCCGGTCAGACCGTCGGTGTAAGCCTGCTCGCGCAGCCTGGCGTCGGCCTCCTCGCGCCAGGCCACCAGCACGGCGACTGCGGTCAGGACCAGCGCGACGTTGGCGGTCAGTTGCGCCACCACATTGACTGGATGGGAAGCCTGGAAGTTGGGGTAAAGCTCCGGGTAGAAGCCACCCAGGATGCCGCGACCCACGGTGACCAGGGCCACCGCGCTGTAACACAGGGTAATCAGTGCGCGCCAGGGCAAAGTGGCGCCGCGTTTACTGCGATCGGGCCACAAGGCCGCCCGCGCCACCACCAGCAATTGCGCCGCAAAGACAAAATTGGCAAAACCCACACGTACCGGGTAGTTTGAAAAACTCAGTGCGTACCCCACAGGCATCAACACCGTGAGCAATAGCAGGGTGCGCCGCAACGGGCGTGCTCCCAGCCAATCCTGAAGGGCCAAGAACATCAGGTAATTGGCAAGCGATGCGCTGGCCATGCTACAGGTGGACAAAACCGGGTCCAGCCAGTGCCCGTTCCACTGGTCCGACGCAATGATGAACACCCAGCCCAGGGTCTGGAAGATCAGGCTGCCCTGCGCCATGCGTGCCGCATGGCTGATGTCACGGCCCATGATCAGCGGCAAGGCGATCGACACCGTGGCGAGGTTGATCGCCGTCAGCACCAGGATCGTGTAAATGTCAATGCGGCCCATACAGACGTCTGGCGCGTGTTACTGGAACGCCACTTCCGAAAAACTACGCAGTTTGCGGCTGTGCAATTGTTCGGTGCCCTGGGCGCGCAGCAGCTCAATGGCGCGCATGCCGATACGCAGATGCTGGTCGACCCGTTCGCGGTAAAAGTGGTTGGCCATGCCGGGCAGCTTGATCTCGCCATGCAGCGGTTTGTCACTGACACACAGCAAGGTGCCGTAGGGCACCCGGAAGCGGAATCCATTGGCGGCAATGGTGGCGCTCTCCATGTCCAGCGCAATCGCGCGGCTTTGGCTGAAGCGGCGCTGGGGCTGGTTATCGGGCAATAACTCCCAGTTGCGGTTGTCGGTGCTGGCCACGGTGCCGGTGCGCATGATGCTTTTCAACTCCGGACCTTTGAGTTGCGTGACTTCGGACACGGCCGACTCCAGTGCGACCTGGATTTCGGCCAGCGCGGGGATAGGCACCCACAGCGGCAGTTCTTCGTCCAGCACATGGTCTTCCCGCACGTAACCATGGGCCAGCACGTAGTCACCCAGTTGCTGGCTGTTGCGCAGGCCGGCGCAGTGGCCCAGCATGATCCAGGCATGCGGCCGTAACACGGCAATGTGGTCAGTGATGTTCTTGGCATTGGCCGGCCCGACGCCGATATTGACCATGCTGATGCCGGCGCGGTCCGCGCGCACCAGGTGGTAACCCGGCATTTGTGGCATGCGGGGCGGCTCCTTGCCCAGCGCATCGATGGCTTGCGCTGGCAAACCGGCACGGCGGGTGATCATGTTGCCGGGTTCCACAAACGCGATGTACTCGCTGTTGGGGTCGCGCATGGCGGCATGACCCAGTGCGATGAACTCGTCGATGTAAAACTGGTAATTGGTAAACAGCACAAAGTTTTGAAAGTGCTCCGGGCCGGTGCCGGTGTAGTGGCGCAACCGGTGCAGGGAATAGTCAACCCGGGGCGCGGTGAACAGGGCCAGCGGCTGGGGCTCGCCGGCGCGGGGCTGGTAAGTGCCGTTGGCAATGCCGTCGTCCATAGCCGCCAGGTCGGGCAGGTCGAACACGTCGCGCATCAGCGTGCGCCGCTGCGGCGTCATATTGCCTTCCACATGGTCGTTCTCGGCAAATGAGAAGTGCACCGGAATCGGCTGCGAACTGGTGCCTACCTCCAGTTCGACGCCATGGTTTTGCAACAGCAGATTGAACTGGTCCAGGTAGTAGTCGTGGTACAGGTCGGGGCGGGTCAGCGTGGTCTCGAAACGGCCGGGCCCGGCCACAAAACCGTAACTCAGGTGGGCACTCTCAGGTGTGATGGTGCGCGACACGGTGTCGGTGTGGATGCGCACCAGCGGGTAACAGGCACGTACGTGGCCAGTGCTGTCGTCGCCAGCCACAAAACGTTGCATGGCCTGGCGCAGGTGCGCAATGCTGCCGTCATAGATGCGCATCACTTGATTAAAGGCGGCGTCGGCGTCGGTAAACCGTTCGGGGGCAATAAAGGGAGGTAGGTTTGACATCCTCCTATTGTGCCGTGCGGCCGCGCCTGCCCCTACTTGCGGAATAATACGCGTTGGCGTCAAATCCATACCGCAGGAAATTCCCCTCGTGCCTGATCCCAACGATTCACGATTTCATGAGACCGGATTCCCCTCGTTGCAGTGGGAGGAAGACGACTTGCCGACGCGCCCCATGCCCCTGCATGAGCGTCCCTTGCAAGCCCGTATCGACAACGAAATGGCCGTTATTGCCCAGCACCACGTGCGGATTGCGTCGGCCATCGAGAAGTTCTGGGGCCACCGCGACTGTATTGAATACCTGCAAAAACTGATCATGAGTGGTGGTCACCAGGACGGCCAGACGCGTGTTGGTTTCAAGTCAGACGTGCTGTCGGCGCTGATCAATCTGGCTGCACTGCACAAAATGGAGTGACATGGCACGTTTGACGCCTCGCGGGGCAGGGTTGGGGGCAGCGGTTTTGCTGGCGGTCGGACTGGCGGTGTTGTTCACTGTGCCCAGTGTGGTCGATGGACGCATGAACCAGGTGATCCACCCCGCACCGTATGCGGCCGACGCGGCGGCGCAGGCCCTGCACAAAACCCTGTTTGTGGCCGACCTGCACGACGACGCACTGTTGTGGAACCGTGACCTGTTGCAGCGGTATGACCGTGGCCACTCCGATCTGCCGCGCCTGCTGGAAGGGCCGGTGGCCCTGCAGGTGTTTGCCACCGTGACCAAAACGCCCAAGGGCCTGAACTACGAACGCAACAGCGCCGACAGCGACAGCATTACCCTGCTGGCCATGGCCCAGCGCTGGCCGGTGGCCACCTGGGACAGCTTGCTGGAACGTGCCCTGTACCAGGGAGAAAAACTGCACCAGGCCGCCCGCGACAGTGAAGGTCGCCTGGTGGTGGTCAAAAACCAGAAGGACCTGGCCCAGTTCACGCAGACCTGGGCCAAAGACCCCCGGCGTGTGGCCGCGGTCTTGGCCACCGAAGGCCTGCACCCGCTGCAAGGCAAGCTGGAGAACGTGGACCGGCTGTTTGATGCAGGCTTTCGCATGACCGGCCTGACGCATTTTTTCGACAACGAAGTGGGCGGCTCGGCCCATGGGCTGGAGAAAGGTGGCATCACGCCTTTTGGTCGCCAAGTGGTTGCGCGCCTGGAAGCCCGGGGCATGTTGATTGACCTGGCCCACGCCTCCAAGCCATTGATCGACGATGTGCTGGTGTTGGCCAAACGCCCGGTACTGGTATCACACACCGGTGTAGCGGGAACCTGCCCCGGGCCGCGCAACCTGAGCGACGATCACCTCAAACGTATTGCCGCCACCGGCGGGGTGGTTGGCATTGGTTACTGGGAAGGGGCCGTGTGTGACGCTGCCGTTCCCAGCATTGTTCGGGCCATCCGGTATGCCGTCGACAAAGTGGGGGTGGACCATGTGGCCCTCGGTTCTGATTTCAATGGCGCCACCCGCACCCCCTTTGATGTGACCGGCCTGCCGCAGTTGACCCAGGGCCTGCTGCAAGCCGGGTTCAGTCCCAGTGATATCCAGGCCATCATGGGTGGTAATGTGCAGCGTCTGTTGTTGAGCAGTCTGCCGCCGGGCTAGGCTCAAAAAGCCTTGCATCAAATTGGCCTTTAGCCCGCGAAAACACTGCGTAAGCAGCTATCAAAACAATAGCAACTGAATGACCACCTCACCCCAGACCTTGCAACACACGTTCGACGTCCTGATCGTCGGCAGCGGCTTGGCCGGCCTGTCGGCCGCGCTGCACCTGGCCCCTACGCACCGCGTGGCCGTGCTGACCAAACGTTCCATGAGCGACGGCTCCAGCGGTTGGGCCCAGGGTGGCATCGCCGCCGTCCTGGCGGATGGGGATAGTTTTGACGCCCATGTGCAAGACACCCTGGTGGCTGGCGCTGGCTTGTCGGACCCCGCCGCCACGCGTTTTGTGGTGGAGCATTCGCCCGAAAGCATCAATTGGCTGCGCGAGCTGGGCGTGCCGTTCTCGGAAGAAGATGGGCATTTGCACCTGACCCGCGAAGGCGGCCACAGCGCCCGGCGCATCGTGCATGTGACCGACGCCACCGGTGCGGCCGTGCAAAAAACGCTGATCGCAACCGTGCGCCGCACGCCGAATATCACGCTGTTCGAGAACCACACGTTGGTGGATCTGATCACCCGCAACAAGCTGGAACATGCGGTGGACAGCCCCCCCACGGCCAACCAGTGCCTGGGTCTGTACGCGCTGGATGAGTCCACCGACGAGGTGCACACCTTCAGCGCCCCGCACACTATTTTGGCCACCGGCGGCGCCGGCAAGGTCTACCTGTACACCACCAACCCCGACACCGCCACCGGCGACGGCATTGCCGCCGCCTGGCGCGCCGGTTGCCGGGTCACGAACATGGAGTTCATCCAGTTCCACCCCACCTGCCTGTACCACCCGCACGCCAAATCGTTTTTGATCTCGGAAGCCGTGCGCGGCGAGGGGGGGCGTTTGTTGCTGCCGGACGGCACACGTTTCATGCCCCAGCACGACGAACGTGCCGAGCTGGCACCGCGTGATGTGGTGGCCCGCGCCATTGACTTCGAGATGAAGAAGGGCGGCTTTGACTGCGTGTATTTGGACATCTCGCACCAGCCACTGGCCTTTTTGCTGGAACACTTTCCCAACATCCATGCGCGTTGCCTGGAGCTGGGCATCGACATCAGCAAGCAGCCCATTCCCGTGGTGCCCGCCGCCCACTACACCTGCGGCGGCATCCACACCGACCTGACGGGCGCCACCGACCTGGCCGGCCTGCACGCCGTCGGCGAGACCGCCTACACCGGCCTGCACGGTGCCAACCGGCTGGCCAGCAACTCGCTGGTGGAATGTATGGTGTTTGCCCGCGCCGCCGCCACGCACATTCTGGCCACACCCCTGGCCGCGCCCGCTGCGCTGCCCGCCTGGGACGACAGCCGTGTGACCGATGCCGACGAGGCGGTGGTCATCTCCCACAACTGGGACGAACTGCGCCGCTTCATGTGGGACTACGTGGGCATTGTGCGCACCAACAAACGTCTGGAGCGCGCCTCGCACCGCATTGCGCTGCTGCAGGGCGAGATCCAGGAGTTTTATGCCCACTTCCATGTCACGCGTGATTTGCTGGAGCTGCGCAACCTGGTACAGGTGGCCGAGCTGATTGTGCGCTCGGCCCACTCGCGGCACGAGAGCCGGGGGCTGCACTTCAGCCGGGACTATCCGGACATGATGGCCAAGGCGGTGCCGACTACATTGATTCCTGATTGAGTTTTCGGGCTGGTCGCGGTTTCTGCTGCAACGGGTGTTGCCCTTGTCTGTTGTGTGCCTACGTTTGTGCGGGGCTGGCGGACCGGGCATCCCTTCCCTGGCCTCAGTCGCAGGCGAACATTT
>ERZ724524.663-NODE-663-length-22748-cov-5.921033_pt1 | contig 22748 bp, 31 predicted proteins | sample MGYA00376057_ERZ724524 | MGnify/ENA primary metagenome ERZ724524 (study PRJEB28724, sample SAMN07190888) | wastewater metagenome | isolation source: influent of sewage treatment plant in Hong Hong | place: USA: Christiansburg, Virginia | collected 2016-03-01 ...
CGCATGCCCTAAGCCGGAATGGGAAAATCCGGGAATGGGAATGCCTGCTTTGGTAGGGAAGTCGGTGGCTATGATGTGTCCGAAATGCTTCAGCGCTTCGCCAGGGCCGTGATTGGCGAAGGTTGAGGGCACGTCTAGTAACAGATCATGACCAGCCCTATAGCGATGCCCCATCCCGCTCGCACAGTCTGCAATGGGGTTTTTTGCCAATCCGGGAAGAAGGCTGTCAGCGAAATTGCGCAGTTCGCTAGCAGGTATATGCATGTAGACCATCTGGCCCGGGGATACGAGCAATTCTGTGGCCAGCGATGCTGCATGGCCGCTGTCTGTTTGAGCGATGCCATAAGAAGCATCGCCCAAGACATCACCAAGATCTTTACGACGCTGATTCACTGTCCAGAACCTTTACTAAGGCAACCTCGTATTCTGGCCAGATGACTTCGACCGCACGACCGGTCGAACTCTTCAGAACATTCAGGAATCGTTCAGTGTCTTTAGCTTCATTGCTGGTCGTTGCAAAATACGCCGCAATTCCGGCAAGTGTGATGCCTGCGATTGCCCAACCAGCTGGTCCGGCGAGAGATGTGCCAACGAAGAATGCAGAAACGCTGGCAATGACTCCGGCACCCCATCCCAGCGCCCCACCGATTCCGGCAATGATCATGCCGATTCCGGCAGCGCCGCCACCAATACCGACTGCGCCTTTAATCAATTGCTCACGCTCCAGGGCGGAAGGGGCGAGGATGGCTTCGCTAAGTTTGCAGGCAGCCTCAATCTGGGGAGGTACTACATCGAGTGCATTCTTGAATACGTTACGCACAGAAGCCGTCAGAATCTGGCTATCGACGAACGTCAGAAATTTGTTGGCGTCAGCCTTGCTGTTCATAATCTCAGCGAACTTGACGTCGATGGTGCTATCCAGCGCCGAATTGAAGCGAGCGCGGGATAGATCTGATGCCGACTGAGATTGGGGAGTGCTTCCTCCAAACTCTTTGGCAAGGCGCTCTACTGCCTCGGCATCCTTTTGCTGCTTTGATTTCATCAGCTCCTTGCCTTGCTCGGCTGCAGCTTCAGCAGTTTCCTTCATCTTGGCAGTTACGCTTGTAACCGCCGATTTAAGGCCGCTTAAGTCAAACTTGCTGCCACTGTCTGACCTGGTAGCTGATTCCGCTGTTTCTTTCACCTTGGCGGTCATGCTTGAAACTGCCGACCTGATACTGTTCAGGTCAAACTTATCGGAGCTGTCTAATTTTGCAGCTGCAACAGCCATCGGCGCACCGCAGCCCACGCACGCGGGCGCAGTGTCAGAAATGTCCTTGCCGCATTCACTGCATTTGATCATCGCCATGATTTCCTCACCTTGTAATTCGAAATGTGGGTCCATCACCGGAACTATTGTTTGGGGAAAAGGCGTCGCCACAACAGTCCTCCGGTAAGTCCGAAAATGATAACTACCGCTCCAAGCAGAGCAATGGTCAGTACCTTAAACCAGACAGCATACATGCCCAGTGCCGCAAATGTGGCAGCTCCGCCCGCAATCAACATGAATATCCAGAACATGGCTGATCTCCTTTCCTTGTTAGTCGAACCATGGGGGCCATCATGGATGCGGTGAATGACAGGTGATGTCGTTTCGCGAATGAGCAGAACGTATATTTATCGGGAAAAACGACACACCCTGTCAGTAACATCATCGATACTTGCAATTTTATCGTGGCACCTTGAGGGCTTTATGGCTTCCGATAATCACGACACACTGGTCTATCGTCTTGCCCAGATGCTGGTGAAGTTGAACCAGGGCGAGAAATTGAACCCGCAGGCATTGGCCGACGAATTCGGGGTCAACCTGCGCACCATCCAACGCGACCTCAATGTCCGCTTTGCCTACCTGCCGCTCCAAAAGACCGACGGGTACTACCACCTCGATCCAACTTTCCTCGGCAAGCTGAGCACCAAGGACGTCGATCGCTTCGCCGGCCTGGCGGGTGTGCGGGGCTTATTCCCTTCGTTGTCGGATGACTTCCTGCGAGATATTTTCGATGCCCGCATCCAGGCAGCGGTGATGGTCAAGGGCCACAACTACGAGAACATGGCCGGTAAGGAAGCCACCTTCCGAAGTCTGGAACAGGCCATCGTCGGTCGCCAGCACATCACCTTTGATTACCAGAAAGATTCCGACCTCAAGTCCTACTCTGGAGTAGCCCCATTCAAGCTCATCAACCACAAAGGCATCTGGTACCTGGCTGCCCGCGATAGAGAGAAGCTCAAATCCTTCTCATTTGGGAAGATTGAGAACCTGCATTTACTGGAGTCATGCTTTCCAGCCGATCCCGACATTGACAAGATCCTGGCTGAAGAAGACGGGATCTGGCTCAACGATGACAAGAAGGAAATCGTTCTCAAGATCGACCGTGAGGTGGCAGGCTACTTCAAGCGCCGAAAGCTGATTGCCAACCAGCTCATCGAGAAGGAACTCGAAGATGGCGGCCTCATCCTTTCTGCAAAGGTCGGCCACCCCAATCAGGTCGTGCCGATAGTCCGCTACTGGATTCCTCACATCCGGATCATCAGCCCTGAGGGCTTGCAGGCTGAGATGGAATCTGAGATTTTCACCTATCTCAAAGCAGGTCGCTAAGGTCCCTCGGCTCATACGCAAATAAATGATAAGGAGCTGATACGGCGACATGGCCTGTCGTTTGACTCGGATATCGTTGCCGCTGTGACTATGTTCCTGAAGGGGAGACTATGAGCAGCGTAGATGTGTATTGCTTGCTGTTAGCCGTGGCAGGGTTGGCACTTGTCTATTGGGGCAAGCAACGAGGTTTTATTCGCCTAAATCAACTAGGAGTTGAGCAGTTCTCCAGTTACGTTCAAAAGGTCGCTTCAAAGCTGGCTGACGGCACCATCCTCATTGCTGGCTATGGATGCATAGGAGGTTCAATCCTGGTGCTGCTTACCGTGCATGCGGGGGAGTACATCATTCTAGCCATCGTCCTTTACTTAGCATTTGTCCTTGATGAAGAGTGGTACGGGCGTAGGCGGTAAGTTGGATGGATCACTCATAACGGTACGAACGCCTGTCAGTAAAACATCCTGACATCCGCCCTATCATTACCCGTCTCCTAACTGCAATAATAATGCTTAGCGGATCGGGGCAAGCAGCCAAGCAACCCCGCTTGGAGATCGGATCCAATGGTTAATAAGAGAAAATTTTCGGGGGACGGCCTGGCTGCAGCTTCTAGATGCTTGGCTCATGGTGGCGCTTTGAAAATCCTGCCATGAATACAGCTTCCGATAGCGAAATCAAGCCTAGTATCCCAGCAGCACTGCATTTCTTCTTGCTTAGCTATGCTTATCTTGCGACCCTTGCACTAGTCTCTTGGCAGATAAACGTACTTAACTTGCTTTGGTTTGGCCTTTGGATGCTGGTTCTTTCGACATTCATGATGCTAGCGTTGTGGCACCAAAGCACTATTCGACGGCATATATTCTCGAGTCAATTCCAGCAAGGCACGTTTTTGTACAGGTGGAGCGGTCGGCGCGTCTTGAGTATATTGCTACTCGCGACAGTCGCAGTAATTTTCTCAGGATTGACATTGTTTCAGGCCGCCTATTTTGGATGGCCAGAATGGGCATTGCTATCAGTTTCGCCTATTGCATTTCGAATCTCACATCTTTGGATTTTGTCCAAGACTGAGTCTCAGTTTTCAAAATACATCTATGCACTGCGATGGACTTCATGCGCTTCCCAAGCGTTGTTCCTTGTTCTTCTGACAGTTTTATTTCTGTGCATTTCTTACATTAATGCAAGTCCGCCGCAGGTTTTCTATTTGGATCGCGTCTTTGAATTGCAGTCGCAGTCGAACGGAGTGCAATCATCTTTCGTGAAGTGGTTTCTCGATGCTGGTGCATTTGGGCAAGCTGCTCAGGAGACGATTACATCTATTCCAGAACAAAGTTACTGGAAAATTATCGGGACATTTTTCTTGGCGCCGCTAACGGTCTTCAGTACCTTGGCACTTACATACTCCGGTATGTCTCTATCGTTGGATGAATTCCGACGCACGATAGGAAACAGCTGTGAGACAAATGAAAAGCCATCAAAGATTGGTCCAGTAAATTCAGCGGTCTGGACCGCTATTGTGGTTGTACTTATTGGTTCCTATTTTCAGTTGTTGGCCTATGCCAATCAATCACTCAAAGCTGAAGATAGTCCGTTTGCAATTCGTCCTATGCAGCCTTGCGAGAAGATTGACGGCGTGGCATATCAGGTCAATACGCTGAAGACTGTCGAGAGCTTGATTGCTTCAGTGTCCCCAAAATTGGCAGCATCTAGTCTCAATGGCTGTCAAGAACTGACGGGGCTTGAAGCCAATATCGCGTCAGGGGTCGATGACTATCTAAACTGGTATTTCAGCCTTGGAGCCGACTACGCAAGGTTGGCAATGATTTTAGCTGGCGACGTTGACATCTACTTATCAGCTAAATTTAATGAAATTGCACTGAAAAAATTGCATCAGGATGACGTATTCATGAGGCTTCAAGCAGAGCATGAAGGCCAGTTACGTGAGCTTTACCAGACCAACGGAGCCATACAAAAGCTGCTTAGTGAGAATCGCCTAATGCTCGTTGACCGTAGCTGCAAAGTTGTTGGCGAGACATCAATGCAGGGGATGTCTTCTAACTTGGAGTCAGCGAAGACTCGCCTTTCAACGAGCGCAGCCGCAGGGTTGATTGGCGGTGTCTTTGCGTCAAAACTGACAGCCAAGGTCATGGCCAAATCGACTTTCAAGCTTAGCGGAAAAGTTTTGCTCAAGGCCATTGCGAAGAAGGCCGGAGGAAAAGCCGGAGGAGCTTTGGCCGGCGCTGCTGCGGGGGCTGGTGTCGGCTCTCTTTTCCCCGTTGTGGGTACAGCTATTGGTGCTGCTATTGGCGCAGTAACAGGACTTGTGGTTGGTGTTGCGATTGATATAGCCGCATTGGGAATAGAGGAAGGTCTCACCAGAGATGCAATGAAAAAAGACCTACTTGACTCTGTTGCTGAAACATTGCGGCCAATGCGTGAAACCTTCGGTTGCAAATAAGGTATGCACCAAACAGCTATCGCCAACGCGCTGACTTCCGCCAAAACGCGTTACCCGGAGTCGCCTTCGTACATAGCATGAGCAGCGTTACCTTATGGAACGCTTGCCATCATGCACGACATCGAACTCATCGCCATCGACCGGGGTACCCCAAGCCCTCGGCACGCGCACGAAGAAATCGCCGACTTGCTCTCTGTAGCATTGTTGCGACTGCGCACCAGAAATTCAGCGTCAGACGATCAAGATAAATCTGTCCATAGAGAGCCGGTTTGCCTTGGCTTCTCCCACCCACAGCGCGTGAATGCGAACCCCAATCAGCAAGAAGGAGTTCGCCCATGACGACACACGCACCCCTGCCCGATACGGCAACAGTCTCGGCTCGCATCGCTCAACTTTCCCTGTTGCCCATGGACAGCATCTGGGTATTGTGGGACGAGCATTTTGATCAGCGACCGAATCACCATCACCGAACCTGGCTGGAGAGCCGACTAGCTTACAAGCTCCAGGAGCGGGCCTTCGGCGGTCTCAAGATAGCGGTTCGGCGCAAGCTGGAGAGCATCGGCGAGACCGGAGTGCTGCCTAAGAATCTTCAGCGCGAAGCCGATCGCCTCCTGCCGGGCACCATCCTGACGCGCATCTATGATGATGTCGAACACCATGTTCTGGTGCGCGGCGTGCGCGACTTCGAATACCGGGGCCAGCGCTTCACGAGCCTGACGGCGGTGGCCAGGGTAATCACAGGATGCCCATGGTCAGGCCCACTATTCTTTGGACTCAAGACGCGCAGCAAGCAGGAGGCCCCATGAGAGCGAACCGCACCATGGCGACGACTTCGCAGCCTATCGTCCCCAAAAAACGCTGCGCCATCTATACGCGCAAGTCCACCGACGAGGGACTGGACCAGGAGTACAACAGCCTGGAGGCGCAGCGGGATGCCGGCTTGGCATTCGTCGCCAGCCAACGCCACGAAGGTTGGGTTGCTGTTGGTGATGGCTATGACGACGGTGGCTACTCCGGCGGCAACTTGGATCGTCCCGGCCTCAAACGCCTCATGGCCGATATCGAGGCCGGCGAGGTCGATATTGTCGTGGTCTACAAAATCGATCGCTTAACTCGAGCCTTGTCAGATTTTGCCAAACTGGTCGACGTTTTCGACCGCAACGGGGTGTCGTTCGTCTCTGTCACCCAGCAGTTCAATACCACCACCTCCATGGGGCGGCTCACACTCAACATCCTGCTGTCCTTCGCGCAGTTCGAGCGCGAGGTCACCGGCGAGCGCATCCGCGACAAGATCGCCGCGAGCAAGGCCAGAGGCATGTGGATGGGCGGTATGCCACCACTCGGCTACGACGTCGTCGAGCGAAAGCTGATCGTCAATGCCGCCGAAGCCGAGCTGGTGCGCGGCATCTTCTGCCGATATGCCGAGCATGGTTCTGCGGCGCAGCTTGTCCGTGAGCTTGCCATCGAAGGCCAGACCACGAAGTCCTGGGTCACGCAGGGTGGCCTGCATCGCCCTGGTCGCCCGATCGATCAGCAATACTTGTTCGCCATGCTGCGCAACCGCATCTACCTTGGCGAGATGGTGCACAAGGGCGAGAGTTATCCGGGGCAGCACCAAGCGATCGTTTCTTCAGAGCTCTGGAATGCCGTCCACGCTTTCATCGAACGGCGGAAGCAGGGCCCGCGCGAGCATCGCACCGAACACCCAGCATTGCTGGCTGGTCTGCTGTTTGCACCCGATGGGCAGCGCATGATTCACCATTTCACCAAGAAGAAAAACGGACGGCTCTACCGCTATTACGTGCCCTACCTGCACAAGCGGCGCAATGCCGGGGCCACATTGCAGCCCGGTACGGAAGATATTGGGGCCCTCCCAGCTGCCGAGATCGAGACTGCAGTCCTCGAACAAATTCACCTGGCGCTCCGCTCGCCGGAGATGCTCGTCGCCACCTGGCGTGCTTGCCAGAGGAATCCTGCCGGCGCAGATCTTGACGAAGCGCATGTGCTGATCGCGATGCAGCGAATCGGCGCAGTGTGGGAGCAACTTTTCCCGATTGAGCAGCAACGTATCACGCAGCTTTTGATCGAGCGCATCCAAGTGCACGGGCAAGGGTTGGACATCCTTTGGCGCGAGGATGGGTGGATCGGCCTGGGGGCGGACATTGCACGGCATCCTCTGGTCGAGGAAATGAAGGAATCCCCGGATGAGTCTTACGCATGAGAACTACGGCCAAACCAACCATGAGATCTGACAATCCCCGACTGCGCAGCGTCCGTATCGATAGCGGTGGTGAGGCGCGCGACTACACCACTGGCCAGCAGCGGGTGACGGTGGTGCCGCTGACTATCCGTCGCAAACAGAATCGTAAGGTCATGATTCCTCCCCCTGGCGACGGGCCCGCTCAGGGCACGGGAGGGCACGACCTGCCGATGATCAAGATGTTGGGTAAGTCCTTCTACTGGCAGCGCCTGCTCGATGAGGGGCGATATCCCACCGCGAATGACTTGGCCCGCTCGTTGAAGCTTGAGCCTGGTTGGGTGGCGGAAGTTTTGCGCTTGACCACGCTGGCACCCGACATCATCGAGTCCGTCCTTGAAGGGCGTCAGCCTCGCGACCTGAACCTTCATACCTTGCGGGGTCGCCGTGACCAGCTGCCACGTGACTGGGGCGAGCAACGCAAAGTACTGGGGTTCGCGACCTGAACCACTTACGCCAATAAATCTGCCACGACGGCGAGCCCTGTGCTCGCCGTTTCCGCTTCTACGATACCGGCAATGGCGAACCAGAAGTTTCCTCGTGGTTCGCCGTTCCGTCCCTCTTATGTTCGCCACCGAAATTTTCCAATGACACCTGTTCCTCAACAACGTCATTGGAGGTTTATATGCCGACACCGGCAAGCAACATCCCTCGGTCGTCCCACCCGGCGATCAACAGCCTGGCACCTGGCGACCGCCGGGTCCTGAACGAAAACGAGCTTGCACAGCGTTGGGGTCTCAGCCCCAAAACTTTGCAGCGCTGGCGCAGCGAAGGTCGCGGACCTCGCTACCTCAAGTTGTCGAAAAGAGTCAGCTATCCCCTCGAAGCCGTCATCGACTTCGAATATAGCGCGCTGCACGACTCGACCTCCGAGCGCGTGGCGAAGTCAGGAGGGCAAGCATGATGACTTCCCACACTTCACCTGTCGACATCGAGCAGGCCATGCCGTTGGCCGAAATGAGCATTGCGCAGATCGCCGCGCTACCGCCCGCGCAGATGCAGGAGGCACATACCAATCTGCTGACGCTGCAGTCCTTAGTCAAGGGCGTGCTCGATCGTTTCCATGCTGCGCTCGATCAACGCTATTCCGAGCAGGCCGTGGCAGTCAGGCAGGCATCTGGCAAGGACTTCGGCGTCTGCCATCTCTCCGATGGTCCGCTGCGCATCACGGTCGACGTGCCCAAGAAGGTCGTCTGGGATCAGCCGCAACTGGCCGAGATCGCTCAGCGCATCGCCGCTGCCGGCGACAAGGTCGGCGATTACATCGACACCGACTACTCGATTTCCGAGACCCGCTTCAACGCCTGGCCGACGACCCTCAAGGAGACGTTCGCCAAGGCCCGCACCGTCAAACCCGGCAAAACCAGCTACCGAATTGCCTTAGTACAGGAGCATCACGTATGAAAACCCCATCTCTGCATCAATCCCTGCAAGCCAAGCTCGGCGCCTATACCGGCGAACACCTGACCGCCGCGATTCGCTATCAGGATCGCTACGGCAATCTGGTGGAGAAGCCCCTGCTCGACGCCACTCTCGATGAAGTGGCCTTCGCCATCCAGACCCTCAATGCCGAGAGCGCGAGCATCCACCGCCGCCGCAGTGCGCTCGACAGCCTCTACACAATGGCCCGTGAGAATGGCTGTCTCGGCTCTGACACGGTGGGCGCAGTCGCGGTGGAGGTGACGAAATGAACCAGATCGTCGCTTTCGACTTCGAGTCGCATGATGTGCGTGTTGTCATTGGCCAGGACGGCGAGCCGAGGTTCGTCGCTGCCGACCTGCTGTCCACTCTGAACCTCGATCGCAAGGCGCTTGAGCGCCTGGATGACGACGAGAAGGATGTGAGTTCAATTCACACCCCTGGCGGGCAGCAGGAAATGACCGTGGTCAACGAGTCCGGCCTCTTCAACCTGGTGCTCGGCAGCCGTAAGCCCGAAGCCAAGCGCTTCAAGCGCTGGGTGACCCACGAGGTGCTGCCCTCGATCCGCAAGACTGGTTCCTATGCCGTGCCCGGCTCCGTGGCTGCATTGCCGGCGCCCACCCAGGACCGCGTCACCGCCATCCTGATGATCGGCGAGGCGGTGGCCAAGGTGCCCGGTGTCAAGCAAGGCATCGCCATGGCGGCAACGCTCACCTGCATCCAAGAGAACACCGGTCTGTCGGTGGAGACCATGCGCAGGGCATTGCCTGCCTGCAACGATCCACTGGCGGCAGTGAACCCGACAAAGCTCGGTGAGCAAATCGGACTTTCTGCCAGGGCGGTCAACCTCAGGCTGGCGGCTCTGGGTTTCCAGAGTCGCAACGACCGCGATGAGTGGGAACTGACCGATGCCGGCCAGGCATGGGGCGAAGCGTTGCCGTACTCCCGCAACGGGCACTCCGGCTACCAGATCCTCTGGCGGCCTGAAGTCGCCGATCTGCTCAAGGAGGCCGCGTAATGTCTCTGCCCATCATTTCAGCCGACGAGCGTATGCGCGAGCGGCACAGCGCCAAGGTCGGCTTGGTTGGTTTCCCTGGCGTCGGCAAGACCACCCAACTCAAGACCCTGCCGGCCGATTCGACGCTGTTCGTCGATCTCGAGGCTGGCGATCTCTCGGTGCGCGACTGGCCGGGTGACACCGTGCGGCCGCGCACTTGGCAAGAATTCCGCGATCTCGTGGTGTTCCTCGCCGGCCCGATGCCGACCGCTACCGCCGAGCAGTCGTTCTCGCAGGCCCACTTCGAGCATGTCTGCACCCGATATGGCGATCCGGCACAGCTAGCCAAATACGACACCTACTTCGTCGACAGCCTGACCGTGCTCTCGCGCCTGTGCTTCGCCTGGTGCAAGACCCAGCCGCAGGCCTTTAGCGAGAAGAACGGCAAACCGGATAGTCGGGGCGCTTACGGCCTGCTGGGCCAGGAAATGATCACCGCGCTCACGCACCTGCAACACGTCCGGGACAAGCACGTCATCTACGTCGCCATCCTCGAGGAGAAGACCGATGACTTCAACCGGCGCTACTACCAGCTGCAACTGGAAGGCAGCAAGACCGCGTTGGAGTTGCCTGGCGTACTCGATGAGGTTGTGACCTTGGCCATCCTCAAGGCCGACGACGGCACGACCTACCGGGGTTTTGTCACCCGCGCCGACAACACCTTTGGCTACCCGAGCAAGGACCGCAGTGGCCGCCTCGACGCTATCGAGGAGCCGGATCTCGGCAAGCTCATCCAGAAATGCCTCGGCACCCAGAGCAACTGAGGCCGCAGGCCAATCCATCGCATTGACCCAATTCAAGGAGAAACACATGAACCAGAACACATGGCAGGACTTCAACGATGCAGAACAGCAACAAGGTTTCGATCTCATCCCCAAGGGCGCGCTCGTCAAGGTGCGCATGACGATCAAGCCGGGCGGCCATGACGATCCTGCCCAGGGTTGGACCGGGGGCTATGCCACCGAGAGCTTCGATACTGGCAGCGTCTACCTCGCCTGCGAGTTCGTCGTGCTGGAAGGCCCGTTTGCCAAACGCAAGATGTGGTCGAACATCGGCCTGCAATCCCGGAAAGGGCCAGCCTGGGGTCAGATGGGCCGCAGCATGATTCGCGGCATCCTCAATTCCTCTCGCAATGTCTCGCCTCAGGACAACTCACCCCAGGCCGCAACCGCCCGGCGCATCAACGGCTTCGCCGACCTGGATGGCATTGAGTTCCTGGCCCGCGTGGATGTCGAAAAGGACGCCAAGGGCGAGAACCGCAACGTGGTCAAGCTGGCCGTCGAACCCGATCACAAGGACTACGCGGCGCTGATGGGAATGGCGCCCAAGGTGCCGACCGGCGGCAGTTCCGCTACGCCAGCGCAGGCGACTCCTCAGCGTCCGGCTGCCACGGGCAAGCCAGCCTGGGCACAGTAGGAGCGTGGGCATGAACGGAAAACGTTGTGGCAATTGCCACCATCTCGATCCAACAAGTGCCAGCGACATTGGCGGCTTGCGTATCGCTCGCTGCCGCCATCCGAAAGGTGTGCGCATCGGCACGACTGCCATTCGGAACGACTATGTCGAGTTGGATGCCTTCTGCGCTGAGCATGTCGTCCGTGCCCGGCGTGGAGTGCAGCCGGGAGGTGGTCATGTATGAGCGGAAAGTGTTGGATCTGCAAACGACAGGCCAGGGGCTTCGGCTATTCCGACAACCAGCATCGCATCGGCAACCCTCGTCGCTACCCCGTCGACTGGGTGTTCTGCTCCCGGCGCTGCCAGGACGCGTTTCACGCCCTGTATGGCAACTGGCTGCGCGTGAAGGATGGCGGCAAGGACATCAGGGAGGTCGTCATGATCGATCCGTCTGATGTCGAGTTGGCTGCCATGCGCAGTTGTCTCAAAGCGTTCGGCGAGGCAGCAGGCGCAATCGGGTTCACCAAGCCGCTCGGCGAGTACTCCGAAGCCGAGGCGCTGCGCGTGATCGATGCCATCGTGACCTGCTACACCGATGCGATGGTCGTGCACCACGAGGCGACCAAATTCCCACCAGTGCGGGGCATGGTGCCTACACCCGCTCCACTGGCGAGTCCGTTCGCCGATCTGGAGGATGACCTGCCCTGGGAAGACGGGAAGGGAGGTAAGTCATGATGGACTTCAACTCATCTTCCAGCATTTCTGGACAGATCACCACATTGGTCGATGCCGGAATGCAGCGCGTGCGTTCCACTGAGGTGCAGCGTGAGTACCTGGGTGCTTCGCGCCTCGGGGCGTCATGCGAACGTGCCCTGCAGTATGAGTTTGCCAAGGCGCCGGTCGATCATGGCCGTGACCATGATGGCCGCTTGTTACGCATCTTTGAGCGCGGCCACGTCATGGAGGACTGCATGGTCGAGTGGTTGCGGGCAGCCGGGTTCGATCTGCGCACCCGTAAACCCAGTGGCGATCAGTTCGGTTTCTCGGCGGTCGGCGGACGCCTGCAGGGGCACATCGATGGCGTCATCGTCGATGGCCCCGAGGGCTTTGCTTACCCAGCTCTCTGGGAATGCAAATGCCTCGGCTCGAAGTCCTGGCGTGACCTCGAGAAAAACCGGCTGGCCGTGGCCAAGCCGATCTACGCCGCGCAGGTAGCGATCTACCAGGCCTATCTGGAATTGCATGAACAGCCGGCAATCTTCACGGCGATCAATGCCGACACCATGGAGATCTACACCGAACTGGTGCCGTTTGACGCGGCACTGGCTCAGCGCATGTCCGACCGCGCGCTAAGGGTGATCTCAGCCACCGATGCCGGCGAATTGCTGCCACGCGGCTTTCTTGAATCCACCCACTTTGAGTGCCGGATGTGCGCATGGCAGGACCGGTGCTGGAGGAATACACCATGAACCCTTCATCCATCACCGATGTGCTTGGTGAGCGCTTGGTCGATGCAAGCGAGGCTGCCCATTGCCTGAATCTGCCGAGATACTTGCTCACCCATCCCAAGGAGCGTCAGCGGCTTGGCATACCGCATTACCGGGTCGGCAAGCTCGTGCGCTTCAAATTGCAGGAGCTGGAAGCTTGGATGCTGGCACAGGGGGACGCGTCGAATGCTTGATTTCAACGATGCCCCTGCTGAGTTGCCACAGGACAGTGGGGTAACCCGTGAGTCCTTACGGACCGATCTCGTCGCTCGATTGGAATCGGTCCTGGCCACACTGTTCCCTGCGGGTAAGAAGCGCAAAGGGAAATTTCTCATCGGCGATGTGCTTGGCAGCCCCGGCGATAGCCTCGAGGTTGTCCTCGATGGTGAGAAGACCGGGCTGTGGACCGATCGTGCAACCGGTGACGGCGGTGACATCTTCGATCTCATCGCGGCCCACTTGGGTGCCAATGTGCAGACCGATTTTCCGCGTGTGCTTCAGCACGCGGCAGATCTGCTTGGGCAAGCGCCGCCGACGCCCTCCCGCAAGGCGAAGAAGGAGCCACCCGTCGATGACCTCGGTCCAGTCACCGCTAAATGGGACTACTTCGACACGGCCGGCAATTTGATCGCAGTTGTTTATCGCTATGACCCACCCGGTCGCAAGAAGGAATTCCGGCCGTGGGATGCCAAACGCCGAAAGATGACACCGCCCGATCCGCGCCCGCTTTACAACCAGCCAGGCCTGGCCTCGGCCAGTCAGGTCGTGCTGGTCGAAGGCGAGAAATGCGCCCAAGCGCTCATCGACGCTGGGGTCACGGCCACGACGGCGATGCACGGCGCAAATGCCCCGGTGGAGAAAACCGACTGGTCGCCGTTGGCCGGCAAGTCCGTGCTGATCTGGCCTGACCGCGACAAGCCGGGCTGGGACTATGCGACACAGGCAGCTCAGGCCATTCTGTCGGCGGGCGCGAAAACCTGCCACATCCTGTATCCGCCCGAGGAAGCGGCTGAAGGATGGGATGCGGCCGACGCCATCGCCGAGGGCTTTGACGTTGCGGCATTTCTCGCTCATGGCCCACGCCTGCAGATGCACGACATCACCGTGGATGCCGATCCTGTGGCCAGCAGCGACGAGTCGGTCTGGGGTACGGAGGATGCACTGGCGCTGGCCTTCACCCGACGCTACCACCGCGACTGGCGCTACGTGGCGACCTGGGGCCGCTGGCTGGTGTGGGACGGCAATCGCTGGCGCACCGAAGACACGCTGGCCGCCACTGATCTGATCCGCAGCGTTTGCCGGCATGCCGCCGTGCGTGCCGAGAATCCCAAAGTAGCGGCCAAGCTCGCCAGCGCGAGTACGGTCGGTGGGGTGGAGCGGCTGTCACGCGCGGACCGCAGACATGCTGCCACCACCGAGGAATGGGATGCCGACCCGTGGTTACTCAACACCCCGGGCGGTGTGGTCGATCTCAAGACAGGCAGACAGCGTCCACACGACCGTGCTGACCGGATGACGAAAATCACCACGGCCACGCCCGGGGGTGACTGCCCGATCTGGCGTCAATTCCTCGACGAGGTCACGGGTGGTGACAAAGAGTTGCAGAGCTACTTGCAGCGAATGGTCGGTTACGCCCTCACCGGCTCGACGCGAGAGCATGCGCTGTTCTTTCTGTACGGCACGGGCGCGAACGGCAAGTCGGTGTTCGTGAACACCCTGGCCACCATCCTTGGGGACTACGCGACCAACGCGCCGATGGACACCTTCATGGAGACGCGCACCGACCGGCATCCGACCGATATGGCCGGGTTGCGCGGCGCACGCTTCGTGGCAGCCATCGAGACCGAGCAGGGGCGACGCTGGGCCGAGTCGAAGGTCAAGAATCTGACCGGGGGCGACAAAATCTCCGCGCGTTTTATGCGTCAGGACTTCTTTGAGTTCTTCCCGCAGTTCAAGTTGTTCGTGGCGGGCAACCACAAACCGGCCATTCGCAACATTGACGAGGCGATGAAGCGGCGCCTGCATCTGATCCCGTTCACGATCACCGTGCCGCCCGAGCGTCGTGACAAGCATCTCCAGCAGAAATTGCTGGCCGAGCGTGACGGCATCCTGGCCTGGGCGGTACAGGGTTGTCTCGATTGGCAACGACTGGGGCGGCTCGACCCTCCTCAACGGGTCGTGGAGGCAACCGAGGAGTATTTCGAAGCTGAGGATGCACTGGGCCGCTGGCTCGATGAGTGTTGCGTGCGCGAGCCCAACGCCAAGTCGCTGACTGCCGAACTGTTCACCGACTGGAAGCAATGGTCGGAAGCGGCGGGCGAATTTAGCGGGTCGCAGCGGCGCTTTTCCGACCTGCTCATCACGCGCGGCATCGAGAAATGGCGCAACAGCGTGGGGGTGCGTGGATTTCAGGGGATCGGTCTCAAGAACCCGCCCGCACCCGCCTACACCCCCTACGCCGATAACTGACGCTCATGAAAAACCATCAGTCTGACGCAGCCGACGCTCTTTCACGTAACTCACCACACGTGTGCGCGTGCGCGCCTCATGGAATGTTTCGACAAACCGTGTCGGCTGCGTCAGACCAAGAGCAAGAAAGGACTGAACACATGAACACGACGATCCTGGCCCTCGATCTGGGCACGAATGCAGGGTGGGCGCTGCACCACCTGGATGGCAGCATCATCAGCGGCACGCAATGCTTCAAGCCACAGCGGTTCGAGGGTGGCGGGATGCGCTTCCTGCGCTTCAAGCGCTGGCTCAACGAACTGCTTTCGGCCAGCCAATCTATCAACGCGGTGTACTTCGAAGAGGTACGGCGTCACGCAGGCGTGGATGCCGCACATGCCTACGGCGGTTTTATGGGCCACCTCACCGCGTGGTGCGAGCATCAGAACATTCCTTACCAGGGCGTGCCAGTCGGCACGATCAAAAAACACGCTACCGGCAAAGGCAATGCCGGCAAAGACGAGATGATCGCAGCCGCACGGTCACGTGGTCACGCCCCCAAGGACGACAACGAAGCCGATGCACTGGCATTGCTGCACTGGGCCATCGAGACGCAGGAGGTGTGACGTGAAGATCCCGGCACAGCAATACCGCTGCCCTCTCGGTCGCTTGCAACCGCAGACCACCGATCTGGAAACCATCAAGCAGTCCGGCTGGCGCGATCAGCAGATCCTCGTGGTGTCCGAGCAGGACGACCGTCTCGACTTCGTTGAGCGGGAGTTCGTGCGGCGGATCGGCGAGCGCCTGTACGGAGGGAAGCGTCATGGCTGAATGGACAATGGAGGATGTGGCAGCACGCTTTTCTGATGCGGCAGAGACCGGACGGCGACTGCCTCGAGTCAGGGTGCAGGGCTACTTCAATGTCTGGCCTGCCTTCGCTCGGGAGGTATGGGAGTCCTGCCCCGATGACGAGCACGTCTACCGACCCGTGCCGCCCACCCCGCAGGCCATCGATCGAATGATGGAGACGATGCGCTGGGTGCAATGGCTCGAGGTGGAGCAGCGACACCTTGTCTGGATGCGGGCCAAGCAATATGAGTGGAGGGTCATCTGTCGTCGCTTTGGTTGTGAGCGGACGACGGCGTGGAGACGGTGGCAACGGGCCTTGCAGATCGTCGCTGAACGACTCAACGAGCAGGCTCATCGCGCGGTAGTGTTTTGACGTGGTTTGGCGTCAATAGGCGTGTAAGCGCTGCAATCAACGGCAATCAGCGGTTTTTGGCCATGCAACATCTACCCCTGATTTTCGATAGCATGACAGCTATGATCTGGCGAGCGGTGTGGGTGTGAAATCACATCGCTCTCAGTCAGAAAATTCGACGGGTCCTTCCTGGTCAAAAACCCATGCGGGGGGCGACAGCCCGGCATTTCGATAGCGTCAGACTGCTAAACGAGGTTACCGGGGGTTACCAGTTACCACCCCGGTTACCACTTGAACCGAGTTACCACCCAATCTACGACCCGCCCTCTGTGGCGGGTTTTTGCATTCTATGACCCAGACACTGAACGTCGAGTACCGGAAGGTCGAGACGCTGATCCCCTTTGCGCGTAATCCCCGCACGCATTCCGATGCCCAGGTCGCCAAGCTAGCGGCCAGCATCGTCGAATTTGGCTGGACCAATCCTGTGCTGGTGGATGGCAGCCACGGCATCATTGCCGGGCATGGTCGTCTGGCCGCCGCACGCAAATTGGGGCTGGCCGAAGTGCCGGTCATCGAACTCGGCCACCTTAGCCCAGCGCAGAAGCGCGCCTACGTGATCGCTGACAACCGCCTGGCCATCGATGCAGGGTGGGACGAAGAGATGCTCGCTGCCGAACTGGCGGAACTCACAGAGTCAGGCTACGACCTGACGCTGACCGGGTTTTCCAACGACGAGATTGAAGGCTTGCTGGTGGATGTTGGGGAAGGAACGGCCGAGGAGTCCTCTGCCGATTCCGACGATATTGCTGCCGACGAGGTGCCCGATGCACCGGTCAATCCAGTCTCGTGTTCCGGCGACGTCTGGCAACTGGGACCACACCGCGTCATCTGCGGTGATGCAGCCGACACCACTGTGGTCACCACGTTGATGGCAAGCGACAAGGCAGTGCTCTGCTTCACTTCGCCGCCCTATGGCAACCAACGGGACTACACAAACACCATCATTGATTGGGATTCCCTGATGCGCGGCGTATTCAATCAATTGCCCATGGCCGCCAACGGTCAGGTGCTAGTCAATCTCGGCCTCATCCACCGCGACAACGAGGTCATTCCTTACTGGGATGGTTGGCTCGACTGGATGCGCACCCAAGGCTGGCGGCGATTTGCCTGGTACGTCTGGGACCAAGGCCCGGGGTTGCCCGGCGACTGGAATGGTCGGCTGGCACCTTCGTTCGAGTTTATTTTCCACTTCAACCGCCAGGCACGGCAGGCCAACAAGATCATGCCCTGCAAGTTCGCCGGTCAGGAAACCCATCTGCGCAAGGACGGCAGTTCCACGGCAATGCGAAAAAAAGATGGAACGATCGGTGGCTGGACTGCCGCCGGCACGCCCACGCAGGACACCAAGATTCCCGATTCCGTGATTCGCATCATGCGGCACAAGGGCAAGATCGGACAGGACATCGATCACCCGGCGGTATTCCCGGTGGCCTTGCCAGAGCACATTCTGGAAACCTACACCGACGCCGGCGACATCGTGTTCGAACCGTTCTGCGGATCCGGCACCACGCTGCTTGCTGCACAACGGACTGGCCGCGTAGTGCGGGCCACCGAGATTGCGCCCGAGTATGTCGATGTGACGATCAAGCGCTTCCAACAGAACTTCCCGGAGATGCCTGTCACGCTGGCAACCACTGGCCAGACCTTTGATGCGGTTGCCGCAGAACGATTGGGAGCACAGGCATGACGATTTCGTGGCTTGCCGACAAGATCGTGCAGTGGCCAACGGCCAAGCTGGTGCCCTATGCTCGCAACGCCCGGACGCACTCGGACTCGCAAGTGGCACAGATCGCTGCGTCGATTGCCGAGTTCGGATTCACCAATCCGATCCTGGCTGGTAGCGACGGCGTTATCGTTGCCGGGCATGGCCGTCTGGCTGCGGCTCATAAACTCGGCATCGCTAAAGTGCCGGTCGTTATCCTTGATCACCTGACGCCGACGCAGCGTCGCGCTTTGGTCATTGCCGACAACCGCATCGCCGAGAACGCAGCCTGGGACGACGCCATGCTCCAGGTCGAACTGGCTGCACTGCAGGATGACAACTTCGATCTGTCCCTGACCGGCTTCGATGCCGATGCCCTGGCCGATCTTCTCGCTGGCGAAGAGACGACGACCGAGGGGCAGACCGATGAGGATTCAGTTCCCGACGCCGGCCCGTCGATAACGCGCCCGGGTGATGTCTGGCTCTGCGGCAACCACCGCGTGATCTGTGGTGACTCGACGGACGCCAGCACCTACGACGCCCTGATGGCCGGCGAGACTGCCGACATGGTGTTCACCGATCCACCTTACAACGTGGACTATGCCAACACCGCCAAGGACAAGATGCGGGGAACGGATCGGCCGATCCTGAACGACAACCTCGGCGCTGGCTTTCACGACTTCCTGTTGGCGGCACTGACGCCCACGTTGGCTCACTGCCGGGGCGGCATCTACGTGGCGATGTCCTCCTCCGAACTCGATGTCCTCCAGTCTGCCTTTCGCTCGGCGGGCGGCAAGTGGTCGACGTTCATCATCTGGGCGAAGCACACCTTCACGCTCGGTCATGCTGACTATCAGCGACAGTTTGAGCCGATCCTGTACGGCTGGCCAGCCGATGGAACTCGGCACTGGTGCGGTGCGCGTGACCAGGGCGATGTCTGGAACATCAAGAAGCCGCACAAGAACGATCTGCACCCGACCATGAAGCCGGTCGAGTTGGTCGAGCGTGCGGTGCGGAACTCCAGTCGCCCGGGCGACATCGTGCTGGACTCGTTCGGCGGCTCGGGAACAACCATGATTGCGTCCGAGAAGTCAGACCGCATGGCGCGGCTGATCGAACTGGATCCGAAGTACGTGGATGTGATTGTGCGCCGATGGCAAGAGTATGCCGGGGCTCAGGCCACCCGCCAGTCGGACGGGGTGGCGTTTGATGCTCTGGTGTCAGAACCGGGTGGTCTTGAATACCGTGAAGCCGTTGGGAGTATGGCGAACGAAACGTAGCCACTTGCCGTTCCCGCTGCGCTCGGCAGTGACCCAGAGGTCGTCGGTGCCGGAGATGCGGATTTCCTGGCCGGGTTCGAGGCCGTTGATGCGTTGGTCTAGGGTGGTGGTCATTGCGCTCTCCTTTATGCCATCTCGTAGCCGGCGCGCTCGAGTCGCGATGCATCGGCCGGGGTCACCACCCAAAACTCGCCGCGCTCGCCGTCGTGGTCACCCAGGACGATGCGCATCGGGTAGGTGGCGCGGTTCGCAAAACTCGAGGCGTTGGCCAGGGTGTTGAACTTGAACATCGTGCTTTTGATCAGGGTCTTGAGGGTGCTGGTGGTCATTTGTGTCTCCTGCGGGTTGATCGTTGCGACACCCGTAGTAACGCGCTGTTTGATTGAGAAGCCAAGCGGAAGATTGAACTATTTTCGATCTTTCTGCTTGGTCTGATTGCGTACTAGCGGCGACCCGTCACGGCGGCCAGTTTGCTGCGCGCCGAGTCGGTCTGCCACCGGCACGGACCTTTGCCGCTCTTGGCTTCTGCGTCCCACCGCGCGGCGATCTCTGCATCCGTCCAGCCCTTGGCGGCGAGGTAGGCGTAATCGTCGGCGTCGTAATTGGCGTGCTGCTGGAGGGCGGTGTTGGTTTGCATGATGATCTCATTCGGATTGATTGATGCGATGTGCGTATGAACGCGCTGTTCAATCAGAAAGCCAAGCTCTTTAGTTCATTGCGGCGCGACGTACTTCGGTGAGTTTGGCGATGACGTCCTCGCTGAAATTGAAGCCATCGAGACGACTCAGTCCCTCGCGCTCAAGGATGCGCCAGCGGGCGCCATCGCTTTGCGCCCGGCGCAACTCGTCGCCAACTTGGTTGAGGTAGAGATTTTCTTCCTCGGTGAGTTGGCGCGGCTGGAGCTTGAGGTTTTCCAAGATGGTGATGAGTTTCAACATGGCGGCGGCTCCTGTTCAGGCAATCCGATAAACGCGGTCGTTGCCCACAGCCTTTTCTGACGCCAGGTTGAGGCCCAGTTTCTTCTTGAAGGCGCCGGCAAAGGTGCCGCGCACTGTGTGCGCCTGCCAGCCGGTGGCGTCCATGATCTGCTGGATCGTCGCGCCCTCGGGGCGTTGCAACATTTGGATCACGGTGGCCTGCTTGCTGTTGTCGCGGGTGCGGGGTTTCCCCTCGACGCTGACCTTGATCAGTCGCTTGGTCGCCTCATGTTTTTCTTGCGCCCAGCTGGCCTCTGCCGCCGACACGGCGGCCTCGACCTCGGGGTCGGGATGAGTGCTGGCCGGCGTCGGTCGTGCGCGCCCAAGGGCGTCGTAGCCCTCGGCGGCGACGAACCAGTCCTGGCCGCCGTTGCTGGTGATGAGGGCCTTGTTAAACAGTCCGGCAATAACTTTCTGACGGGCACCCCCTTTGACCCCATCGGGGAACCAGGTGAGGCGGCCATCGGGTTGATCGGCCGCGTGGGTCAGGACTTGGTGTTGGGTGTCGGTGAGTTTGATTGTGGTGGTCATGTTGATCTCCATGTGAGTGGGTTGAGGTTCAGTCTTCGAGGACGATGCGCCCGTCCAGCGTGATCCAGAGGCGGGCATCTTCGGGGGTGGCCATCTCCCGCGTCTCGCGGCCAGTGGACATCCAGACGCCGTCCTTGCCCGTAAAGGTGTAGGTCTTGCCGTCATGGACGACCTCGACCGGTTTGCCCTGGTGAAACTCGACTTGGATGTCCATCCAGCCGCGCAGGTTATGGTTGGTGTCGATGACTTTGGCCTCGATGCTTTGTTTGCTGTTCATGCTGTCTTCCTCGTGTGTGGTGATGGTGATTGCATGAACGCGCTGTTCTGGAGGGAAGCCAAGCACTGAATCGCGTCGTTTAAAAGCTTCTGCGATCGGCTTGATGTACATCATGGGTCTGTCGATACGCGCCTACGCCCGCCATCGCGGCGTCTCTCATGTAGCGGTCAAAAAGGCGATCGATACCGGCCGCATTACGCCGGAGGCAGATGGCTCGATTGAACCCAATCGCGCCGATCTCGAATGGGCGCAGAACACGCTGGCGGCACGCAAGCCTGCCGCTGCAAAAACACCTTCGCCGGCAGCGGAACCAGTTCGCCCGGCGAGTGCTTCGGTTGAACCTGTCGCACCACCACTCTCTACTGGCGGCACCTCCTTGTTGCAGGCCAGGACCGTCAACGAGGTCGTCAAGGCGCAGACCAACAAGGTGCGCCTCGCCCAACTCAAGGGTGACCTCGTTGATCGGTCACAAGCCATCGCCCATGTGTTTCGCCTGGCCCGCACGGAACGTGATGCCTGGCTCAACTGGCCAGCCCGGATATCGGCCGAGATGGCTGCCAGATTGGAAGTCGATGCCCATGGACTGCACGTCGCACTGGAATCTGCCGTGCGCGATCACCTGATCGAACTCGGTGATATGCGGCCTCGGGTGGATTGATGGAACAGGAAGAGTACGAAGGCGCCCTCGATATCGAGCGTGCCTGGCGGGAGGGGCTCGTCCCAGATCCGCTGCTGTCGGTATCGGAATGGTCGGATCGGCATCGCATGCTGTCCTCCAAGGCATCGTCAGAACCGGGCCGCTGGCGCACCAGTCGCACCCCGTATCTGAAGGCGATCATGGATTGCCTGTCGCCGACCTCGCCGGTCGAGCGGGTGGTGTTCATGAAAGCCGCCCAATTGGGAGCAACCGAGATGGGCAGCAACTGGATCGGTTACGTAATTCATCACGCCCCGGGTCCGATGATGGCGGTCTGGCCGACCGTGGAAATGGCGAAGCGCAACTCGAAGCAACGGATTGATCCGCTGATCGATGAATCCTCGATCCTGCGTGAATTGATCGCACCGGCCAGGAGCCGCGACTCGGGCAACACGATTCTGGCGAAGGAGTTTCGCGGTGGCGTCCTAGTGATGACCGGCGCGAACAGCGCGGTCGGCCTGCGTTCGATGCCGGTGCGGTATCTCTTTCTCGACGAGGTCGATGGTTATCCGATTGACGTCGACGGCGAAGGCAGTGCCGTAGCGCTGGCCGAGGCCCGTACCCGGACATTTTCCCGGCGCAAGATCTTCATCGTATCGACGCCGACGATTGCCGGTGTTAGCACGATTGAGCGGGAATACGAGGCCAGTGATCAGCGCCGCTACTTTGTGCCTTGTCCGCACTGCGGTCACCGGCAGTGGCTGCGCTTCGAGCAACTGCGCTGGGAGCGTGGTGAGGATGGCTACTTCCCGGATACCGCTGCCTACGTATGCGAATCCTGTGAGGTGCCAATTCCCGAGCACCATAAAACATGGATGCTCGAACACGGCGAATGGCGAGCAATGGCTGACGTACCGAGCAAGACCGCCGGTTTCC